>Ga0172382_10010795_pt1 | contig 12183 bp, 9 predicted proteins | sample Leawel138RmetaG_FD_122245 | JGI IMG/M metagenome (GOLD analysis project Ga0172382, IMG submission 122245) | Leachate microbial communities from a municipal landfill in Southern Ontario, Canada - Leachate well 138R metaG | ecosystem: Engineered > Solid waste > Landfill > Unclassified | place...
CCCCATGGATCGATTTCATCCCTGAAACAGAAAACGTACTCTCTCCCACTACCGGTTCGGGATATTTCTTCGCCCACTATATGAAGGATGCCATCTCGCAGGTGAAACAATATGATTACCACGGGAATTTAGTGCGTGAAGTGGAACTTCCGGGTATCGGCACTGCCGGCGGATTTGGAGGGAAGCGAAAAGATGTGACGCTCTATTATAGTTTTACCAATTATATCACACCGGGAACGATCTATGCCTACGAACCGGAAGAGGGAAAAACAGAGGTATATGAAAAGTCGAAAGCAAAATTCAATTCAGATGATTTTGAATCGGAGCAGCTATTCTACAGATCTAAAGATGGCACAAAAGTACCGATGATTATCTCCTATAAAAAAGGAACCAAACGCGACGGAAAGAATCCGACCATTCTGTATGGTTACGGTGGATTCAACGCAAGCATGACACCGGGATTCTCGGTTGCCAACGCAGTCTGGATGCTACACGGCGGGGTGTATGCGGTAGCCAATATACGTGGTGGCGGAGAATATGGTAAAGAGTGGCACGTGGCGGGCACACAGCTGCAAAAGCAGAATGTATTTGATGATTTTATTGCCGCCGGCGAGTTCCTGATTGAAGAGGGATATACTTCTCCCGATTTTTTGGCCATCAGGGGAGGATCTAACGGTGGTCTTCTGGTAGGTGCCTGCATGACGCAACGCCCCGATCTGTTCAAAGTGGCGCTTCCCGCCGTGGGTGTGTTGGACATGTTGCGTTACCACACCTTCACTGCAGGTGCCGGCTGGGGTTATGACTATGGAACCGCCGAGCAAAGCGAGGAGATGTTCAACTACCTAAGGGGATACTCTCCCGTGCATAACGTGGGAGAAGGGGTGGAATACCCTGCCACGTTGATCACCACAGCTGATCACGACGACCGGGTTGTACCGGCGCACAGCTTTAAGTTTGCTTCCGAGCTGCAGGAAAAACAGGCCGGCAGAAATCCTGTCCTTATCCGGATTGAGGTGAATGCCGGACACGGAGCCGGAAAACCGCTCTCCAAAACCATTGAGGAGAATGCGGACATACAAGCATTTACCTTGTATAATATGGATATACGGAAAATAGAAAACTAATTTTTCGAAATCGAACATATAGACACAATCAATCTAAAATAAATTTCAATAAATAAAATCTTTTTCTTACCTTTGCACTGCGAATAAGGTAAGAAGGAATTCGTATTACTATAAAAAATTAGAACCAAAAAATTATGACTTCAATTATCAACTCTCAACTGATAGAATTTAAAGTAGAAGCCTATCACGAAGGCGAATTCAAGACAATATCTCATAACGACGTATTGGGTAAATGGGCTATTTTTTTCTTTTATCCTGCCGATTTCACATTCGTATGTCCAACAGAATTGGTGGATGTGGCTGAAAAATATGAAGAGTTTCAGAAGATGGGTGTGGAAGTTTATTCGGTAAGTACCGACAAGCACTTCACCCACAAAGCATGGCATGATGCATCGGAAAGCATCCGGAAAATCAAATATCCCATGTTGGCCGATCCGACAGGTCTTCTCACCCGCGCATTCGGCGTGATGGTGGAAGAGGAAGGGGTTGCCTACAGAGGTACTTTCGTTGTGGATCCGGATGGAAAGATCAAGATCGCCGAAATTCATGACAACGGTATCGGACGTAATGCCGAAGAGTTAGTACGCAAAGTGAAAGCAGCCCAGTTCGTAGCTACCCACGATGGCGAGGTATGTCCCGCCAAATGGCAGGAAGGTGAAGAGACCTTGAAACCCAGCATCGACTTGGTTGGAAAGATTTAAATTATAGTCATTACTGAAGGGTAACTTGTGGTGATTGACAACTACAGGTTACCCCTCTTTTTATACGTATGTTATGTTAGACGCATCATTAATTGCACAACTAAAAGGCATCTTCGCTGAACTGAAGAATGACTATACTTTCGACATATCAGTCAGCGAAAATCATCCGAGTCGTGGACAGCTACTCGAGCTACTCAACGATGTAGCGTCGACCTCGAATCGCTTATCTGTAAAAGATAACCCAGGTGAAGCCCTTTCGTTCGATATCCTGAAGAACGGAGAGAAGACGGGTGTCAGATTCCGTGCCATACCCAACGGGCATGAATTCACCTCGCTCTTGTTGGCCGTTTTGAATGCCGACGGAAAAGGTAAAAATCTCCCCGATGAATTTGTCGCCAAGAAACTGAAATCGCTGAAAGGAGAGATCCGTCTAACCACCTATATGTCGCTCACCTGTACCAATTGTCCGGATGTGGTGCAGGCGTTGAACGCCATGGCGATCCTGAGTCCACGCATCTCCCACGAAGCGGTGGATGGTGCCATCTACAAGGATGAAGCCGACGCGTTGGATTTACAAGGTGTACCTGCCGTTTTTGCCGATGGTGAGCTGTTGCATGTCGGGCGAGGCAGTTTCGGAGAATTATTATCGAAATTGGAAGCACACTATGGAGTGGAGAGTCCTGAAACCGATGAGCAGACGATCCATGAATATGACGTGATCGTGATAGGCGGTGGTCCTGCCGGCACCTCTTCCGCGGTTTACAGCGCCCGTAAGGGGTTGAAAGTAGCCGTGATTGCAGAACGTGTGGGAGGACAGGTGAATGAGACAGGAGGAATAGAGAATCTTATCTCGGTGCCCAAAACCACCGGCCCTAAGTTGGCAGATGATCTCAGAAGCCATATGAGCGATTATCCAATCGATATTTTTGAAAACCGTTCAATAGAGAGGGTAACGGTAGAAAATAAATTGAAGGTGGTTGCCGCACAGACCGGAGAGTTATTCAAGGCGCCTGCCCTGATCATCGCCACCGGTGCCGGATGGCGTAGGTTAAACCTGCCCGGGGAAGCGGAATTCATCGGAAGAGGCGTAGCTTTCTGTCCCCATTGCGACGGTCCCTTCTATAAGGGAAAACGAGTCGCTGTGGTGGGTGGAGGCAACTCCGGCATTGAAGCGGCCATCGATCTGGCGGGAATCTGTTCCCAGGTGACTGTTTTTGAATTTCTGGATGAGTTAAAAGCCGACAAGGTACTACAACAAAAGGTGAAGAGTATGCCAAATGTGAATGTCTTCCTCGGCTCACAAACCACCGAAGTGATCAATAACGGGGAAAAAGTAATCGGCATAAAGGTAAAAAACCGCAAAACGGAAGAAGAGCGAGTTGTGGATCTCGACGGTATTTTCGTGCAAATTGGATTGGCTCCCAACAGTACGGTCTTCAAAGACCTGGTCAAGACCAACAAGTCCGGAGAGATCGAGATCGACGAACGAGCACGGACAAATGTTCCGGGTGTCTACGCAGCGGGAGACGTAACTACTGTCCCTTACAAACAGATCATCGTCTCTATGGGTGAAGGAGCCAAGGCAGCTTTGACGGCATTCGACGATCGCATCCGGGGATTTGGCGAATAGCAGACTATTTTGTAAATTTGTATCAGTTTTACAGACAACATAATTAAAATAAAGAAATTATGAAAACATTAGATTATTTAGGATTGGATCCTAAAAGTACAGAAAAAACAGTAGACGGCCTGCAGAAACTATTGGCCAGTCTACAAGTGTATTACACCAACCTCCGTGGATACCACTGGAACGTGACCGGTGTGGAGTTTTTTGGCGCGCACGCAAAATACGAAGAGTATTACGATGACACCGCCGAAAAGGTAGATGAAGTAGCTGAACGCATCCTGATGCTGAGCGGTACTCCCGCGCACAACTTCAGCGAATACCTGAAAGTGTCGGCTATCAAGGAAACCGGAGTGGTGACCAAGACGAAGGAAATCGTGAAAGAGATCCTCGACGCATTGAAAGTATTGATCGCATTAGAACGTGAAGTATTAGAAAATGCTTCGGAAGCTAACGATGAAGGTACTGTGGCATTGATGAGCGACTATATTTCGGAGCAGGAAAAAACTGTTTGGATGCTTACCGCATACCTTTCATAAGTAGTCTATAGAAAACATCATGATGCTGAAAAGGGTATTTAAATATTTATATATGAGGTATTAATTGAATTTGGATCAGCATTAAGGATAAAAAGGGGGGGGGTAAATCACTTTGTTGGTTTGCTCCCTTTTTATTTCTCAACTATTCTATCACTCTGTTTTTCTATCAGGGACATAAACTGTTTGCGATAGGTGTCTCCCATTGGGATCTGTTTTTCACCGATGATAATACGTCTTTTATTGATACTTGAAATTTTATTTTTTTGGATAATGTAGGAGCGATGGATGCGCATAAACCGGTCTGAGGGCAGATCTTCTTCTAATGATTTAAGGCTGATCAGCGACAGAATAGGCTTTGACTGGCTCTCTGTATATATTTTCACATAATCTTTCAATCCTTCGATATAGAGAATATCATCAAACAACAGATGCAACAGCTTATAATCGGATTTCACAAAAATTCCCGAATTTTCTCGTACTGTTTCGGCAACCGGTTTCTTATCGATCATCTCGAACCAGTTCAACGCTTTCTTCGCAGCGGTAAGGAAATCGGCAAACGAAAAAGGTTTTAGAAGATAATCAAGGGCGCTTACCTTATATCCTTCCAAGGCATACTCACTAAAAGCGGTAGTAAAGATGATCTTGGTATGGTCACTGATAAGGCGCGCAAACTCCATCCCGTTCACCTCAGGCATCTGGATATCGAGGAAGATAAGATTCACCTTCTCGTCCGCCAAATGTTTCATGGCCGACAATGCATTGCTATATTTTCCGGTCAGCTTCAGGAAAGGAGTTTTCTGTACATACGATTCCAGAAGCGATAGTGCCAACGGCTCATCATCCACGATCCAGCAATTGAGTGTCATCCTATTGTTTTTTTGTATCGATTAAAAGCACGGTTGTATAGAGATTATCTTCAATAGTGGTCTCCCATTGATAACTGTCGGGATAAAGCAATTCCAGTTTCTTTTTCACCAGTTCGAGGCCGATTCCGCTTCCACTTTTATCGGATCTCGATTTTGGGAAATAACTGTTTTTGGAGATAAATTCCACTTTTCCTCCGGGATGTTCTATAAGAGAGATATCGATAGAGGAAGGCTTTTCCCCACTAATACCGTGTTTGAACGCATTTTCAATCAAAGATATAAAAATTAATGGAGAAATAAGCGTATTTTCCGATTTGGAATAGGAGAAGTTGGTCGTCAGTTTCACATTATCCGGCAAACGTATCCGCATCAATTCGATATAATTGTGCATAAACGTGGCTTCCTGATGAAGAGGAACAAAAGTCTGGTTATTTTCATAAAGCAGGTGTCGCAACATTTTACTCAGGTCCACCACCGCTTGCTGCGCCCTTGGGGGATCAAACTCTATCAGTGCATAGATATTGTTCAGTGTATTCAGCAGGAAATGAGGATTGATCTGGTTTTTCAGATTTTGCAATTCCGCTTCCGATTTCGCTTTAGCCAACTCTTTACGTTCATTATCCACTTCAAACCAGCGTACGGTCATTTTCAACGCCACACTCAATCCCGCCATTAAAAACAGCGATGTGGAGTTACGGACTAAAAACAGGAGGTGTATATTATTGCCGTCCCGCTTCATAAAACGTCTTCTTGGCCTCAACTCCGGTATAAGTGTTTCGATCAAGCCCCGTCCGTAATGCATCAAGAATGCTGTCATCACGATAAGCAGCAGGTTGTACAAGATAAACTCTTTGCCCCTGCTCTTATACAAGAGTTTATCAATCAACAAAAAATAATTGAGGTAAAACACCAGCATAAATCCTAACATCTCCGGGAGTGACCGCATAAACGACTGCCAGTTAAAGATGCGCTCAGAATCCATGAAAAAGGAGGGAAGGATAAAAACCACCCCCCACAATAGAATATGCATCAGCACATTATTCCGTTTTCCTTTCTGTTTCGATTTTAACAGTTGATCCATATCCCTCGTTGATTAGATTAAATTATGCCGCCTATTGCATTAAAATGAATCTCCGGGTCCTCTACCCGGTCCACCACCGGGACCTCCTCTACCGGGACCGCCCCATCCGCCTCTTTGGGGTTCCATATCTTCACGCGTGGTGCCGCCTTTAAAGATATTGAACCGGTATACGAAATGCACCATAAAATAGCTCGTAAGCGTATTGGTCGTTGTATCCCGTATATAGTTGGATGTGACACTTCTACTGATATTGCTGCGTTGTTGCAAGATATCATATATCTTAAAACGGATAGTACCATTCTTTTGTTTAAACAATGACTTCTGTAAGGAAGCATTCCACAGCCATTCGTTTTGTTCAAATCCGTCGGCATACCCCGAGTTGGTTGAGTAATTGATATCACTTTCCAATGTCAAATCCCACGGTAGATAGATTGCGGTAGTAGCACTCCCACCATAATTGAAATATTGTTGGTCCACTTGACCTTCAAGGCTGTTGGTCACATTGTTGAAATTAACATTCCCTCGGAGGGAGAAGTCGAACAGGTCTGAACGGTAGTTCAAACCGAGCGTTTCCATCAATGAAATCTGTCTATTCGTATTTTTGTCCTCATCGGTGAAATCCTTTGACTCCCCTTCTCCATTAATCGATTTGGAGTATCCGTACCCTTGGTTATACCTTGCAAATGACATCGAAAAAATGGAAAACTTGATATTTTTCAACGGCACGTTAAACATCAAACGTCCGTCGGTATTCCAGTTACCCGAAACATTTTGGTAGGTGGCCTCTTTACGCCCCGTGGTCACATCGGTGATAGTAGCTGTCACAATATCATTCGTCATATAACTTCCATTCAGGAAAGCCGTCATAGAGCTGGCCTTTTCGGGATTCGACCGTTGATAGCGCAAATTGAACCGATGTTGAAAAGAGGGCTTCAGGTCGGGATTCCCATAGCGTATATTCAGCGGGTCGGAAACGTCAATCACCGGTGAGAGTTGTGTTACCGAAGGTTGGTCGGTATTCCCCCAATAACGTAGACGAAGATTGTGTGTACGGCTCCAGCGATAGTTGAGCTGCGCCATGGGAGCGAAGTTAAGCACGTTCTGTTTGGTGTTATCTTCTAAATTATCTCCTCTATAGGTTTTGCTTTGCGATCCGGAAGGCTCCATTGAAACGCCGAACATATAGTCGTAATCTTCCCGCACCGCCCTGAGATTCAGCTCTATCTTCTGATTCATGAAGTTATTTTCAAGCCGTTTGCTATAGAGCGTGTCCAACACCGTGTATTCTCCTGACTCATCTTGAGTACGTGTGTCCTTGTCCGATTCCGATACATTCTGGTTATACTCGTAAGCTAACTGCAAAAAGTTATTTCTGCCTATCGGTTCCACATAAGAGAGGTATGCCCGCCAGGAAGTGTTATCGCTCGTATTTGTAAAACGCTGGTCGATAAGGTCATCAGGGCGTGTTCCGTTATAAAAAGTACCGGAGAGACTGGTCCCCGAATTTTCCGATTCCCCTCTGTTGGCGCGTAATTGGGCGCTCAACACCCGTCCTTCTTTTCCCAGCTTACGGCTTATATCAATATTTCCACCATAATTGATTCCGTTGCCTTCAGAAAAATATTTTGAATCACCATGATTGATGGTATCTCCCGACAGTTCATTGCGTGTGTGAAAGTTGCCGGTCTCATTGCGGTCATTGTTATAAAATGAGAGGTTAGGCCGGAAAATAATGGTTGTGGCATCATCCGGATTCCATTCCATCCGGAGGTCCATATTGAAATTTTGACTTCTGTTGTTCGATCGGTTAGTTTCATTCTCAAGGGTGTTTCCAGCGCTCAGGATATTTTGGGTAAAGACTTCCGACTGTACATCGGTATCAGTGGATCCATAACGCACATTTCCTCCGATCTTGAATTTTGATGAGAGCTGTGTACTGAAATTTCCACCCATATTCAAAGAGGTGGATATACCATCTCTTCCGCCAAACATACGTCCCCGGCCACCGCGACCTCCCATATCGCCGAACATAGCACCCGCCAAGTCGGAAAATCCCGCATTATTGGTATTGTTGATACCTCCCAGGAAGGTATATTGGTCTTTGTCTTTCATATAGTTAAGCATGCCATTGGCTTCATACCGATCTTTACTGCCGTATCCAGCGAAAGCATTCCCAAACAATCCCTCTTTCATGCCGGGGCGCACCAGCAGATTGATCACATTCTCCTCTTCACCGTCATCAAACCCTGTCATTTGCGCCATTTCACTCCTTCTTTCAAGCACCTGCAGCTTTTCCACCATTTTGGCAGGAAGGTTTTTGGAGGCTACCTTGGGATCGTCGCTGAAAAACTCTTCACCGTCGACCAATATTTTGTTGATCTCTTTCCCATTCACGGTGATTTTCCCTTCGCTATCGATCTCCACCCCGGGCATCTTCTTCAACAAATCCTCCACGACAGCGCTTTCGGTTATCTTATAAGAATCGGCATTATATTCCAAAGTATCGCCTTTCACCACGATTTCAGCTGCTTTAGCGGTGACGATAGCTTCGGAGAGCAGGATATTGTCGTTTTCCATCACTATATTACCTAACTGCAGACGTGGTTGAGAAGAAGTTACCTGCACATTCTTAAATATATCGTTATATCCAATATAAGATATGTGTACAATATACGATCCGTTTCTTACCGGTATGCTGAATTCTCCTTTATCGTCGGAGGCTCTACCGGAGACAAAACTACTGTCTGATTGTTGGAGTACACGTATATTGGCCATCGAGACAGGCTCTTTTGATTCTTTCTCTATCAATTTCCCTAAGATAGCGCTGTTTATCTGTGCCTGCGGCATTACTGAGAACACAGGAAGCAAAACAGCTATCACCAAAAAACAAATCTTTTTCATCATAAAAATCGTTTCAAAAACTCACTCTATCGTTATAGTTAAAACACTTAATAGAAAAGAGAATTGATATCCTCTATTATTTTTTATTGATTCAATCGTTGAATTCGCAACAAAAATAGCATAGTCGTCAGATTTCGACAAAAGAAATAGATAAACTCTTCTATTTTATCGACCAATAGAGGCTTTAAGGTGATTAAGCCATAGAGCGGAAAAAAAGAAAACAGCCATTTGTCTTTATTATATATAAATTATTTATAATTTTGTCGATAAATCAGTTGTTACATAAGAAATTCAGAAAAATATTATAAGCATAACTATTCCATTTGATCATGCTAAAAAAATTAAAAAGTGAAGATTGGGTCTCCACACTTATCGGTGGGGTTATCCTTATGTTGGTAATTTTTTTACCGACTGTGATGAAGAGTCATCTCTATATGTCGCTAGTGATAGCCGGATTAGCTTATCTGGGTTATTTGTTTATGGGCAACAAAGACAAGGGAGAGTTTATACTTTCGTTCGTGCTTGTCTATGCTCTCGCCTGGTTAGCAGAATACATTGCCGCTCTCAGCCCGATCAAGACGATTGGTTTGGAATCGGTCTTTTTTGCAGTACTCATCGGGTTGCTTATCCGTAACACGGTTGGTTTGCCGAAATGGTTGGCTCCGGCAGTCAAGAGTGAATATTTCATCAAGGCGGGATTGGTAATACTGGGTAGTTCCATCCTTTTCAATGAGATCATGCGAGCCGGTGCGTTAGGGATGTTACAGGGTATTATCGTGGTGCTTTCCGTCTGGTATTTCAGTTTTTGGATATCTACCAAGGCATTCAGGATAGACAAGGAGATGTCGATGTTGTTATCGAGTGCCGTATCCATCTGCGGCGTTTCCGCGGCTATCGCCACGAGTGGCGCCATTAAAGGTGATCCCAAGAAACTTTCATTTGTGATATCATTGGTACTTATTGTCGCTATACCGATGATGTACCTGCTACCCTATCTCGCAAAATGGATGGGATTGAGTGAGGAGATTGCCGGTGCCTGGTTGGGTGGTACCATCGATACGACAGCTGCTGTGGTTGCTTCCGGAAAATTTATCGGTGAGACGGCCGAACAATACAGTGTGATCATCAAATCGGCACAGAATGTGTTATTGGGTGTCGCCGCATTTGCCATTTCCATCTATTGGTCTTATAAAGGCACCAATAGTGATATCCGTCCCTCGGGCAGTGTGCTCTGGGAAAGATTTCCAAAATTTGTCCTCGGTTTCCTGATCGCCTCATTGATCTTCAGCTTTGCCTTCGACGCCGAAACGGGGAAAGAGTTGTCGCGGGTGGCAAATAAAGGCGCGCGCGGGTTACTTTTCTCTTTGGCATTCGTTTGTATCGGATTAGAGACCGATTTCCGTTATATCTTCAGGAAAGAAAACGCCAAATATATCTGGTCATTCCTCACCGCGCAGGGATTTAATATCGTACTGACCTTATTGATAGCCTGGTTATTGTTCAGCAATTACTGATCAGAGTTCTCTCGCCTGCTTTAACCAGAGAAAGACGGCTCTTCCGACAAAGATCTCTCTCCAGGAGTCAATATGAAATTCGAAGCATGCCGCCGATGCTGTGGGCAGGTTATCAAGGCGCACGCCCAGGTCGTTGATCAATTCTGTCACACCTGGGTTGTGTCCCACATAGAGGCAACGATCCACCTTGTCAGGCAATTTAGAGACCACATTCAGTATCCATCGGGAAGGTGCGAAATAAAGATCCTGATCGGTTCTGATCTCTTCTTGCGGATAACCGAGGCTTTGTGCAGCCCAGATGGCGGTATCATGTGCCCGTCTTGCGGACGAAGAGAGGATCAGGTCTGGCAGTCCCCATTTCTTGAAAATAAATTCTCCCATGTCGAGGACATTTTTCTCACCGCGGTGAGAGAGGACGCGATCATAATCATCTTTGGCCATTGTATCCTGTTCGGCTTTACCATGACGTAAGATCACAAGTTGCTTCATATAGTTTTGGCTTATTGGTAGCACTGTAATAATTTTTTTCAGCGCACAAAAATAATTATATTTTCCGACATATTACATTTTTGTGCATTCCGTCCATATTCTCCACGATATTCTCCACAATTATCAAATCTTTATTCTTATTTTTGTGTTCTAGCATGTTTATAGGGATAAGAATATGAAAAAAAAGATCGTAAAGAGAATCGGCATAATCACTACAGCCATTCTTTTGTTATTGATCATCGGTTTCCTTTACCGGATATTTTTCAGGCCGGTTTATCCAGGGAATGGAAATATATTAGGCATCCTGACTTTTGGTCTGTTCACCGGCATTATCATTGCCTGGTTCCTGTTTCAATTTTGGAATATGCGAAAAATCCAATCGGGTAGCATCACCGCTTCTCATACAATTGTTGAGGGTATAAAACGGGTTTTCAAGATCGTAGTGGCTGAAGGACAACTCAACGAGATTTATAATTATGAGAACACAAAAAAACTGTTGAAGTTCATCCCCTCCACTAAAAAAGCGTTGGTTATCGTACGCGCGCAAGTACTGATAGGGTATGATATAAAAAAATGTGTATGGGAGGTCGACGAAGGGAGCAAAGAGATACGGCTGTTGAATTTCCCGAAACCGGAAATCTTTTCCGTTGATTGCGATTTCAATTATTATTATTTCGAAGATGACCTATTCAATATGATCGGCAGGAAAGATCTCCAACAGATCCAGAGTCTGGCAAAAGAACAGGTGAAAAAGGCCGCATTACAGAGTGGATTGATGAAGATTGCCGCTGACCAGATGAAGTTGCTCCTTGAAGAAGTGACGGCAGCCAATCAATGGTCCATAAAAAATATCGAACTGATAGAAGATTATAAAATAGTTCCTGAACCGGAAGAAGAAAAAAAAGAGAACTCCGGAAAAGAGCTCCCTCTATTAAAACAGATCAATTTGTTCGACAAGGCAGTCGATCAATTCGATAAAGCTGTCAAATTCTTCAGATCCTGATTGTTATTCCCAGTTGAGGATCACTTTACCGCACTGGCCTTCTTCCATCACGTCGAATCCCTTCTGGAAATCATCGATACTGAAACGGTGAGTAATGACGGGGCTCAAATCCAACCCGGAGATGATCATCTGTTCCATCTGGTACCATGTCTCCCACATCTCACGACCATAAATCCCTTTCAGTGTAAGTGCCTTGAAGATGATATCATTCCAGTCGACCATCGTATTATTGGGTAAAATCCCCAACAATGAGATCTTGGAACCGTTGTACATATTGGCAATCATCTCCCGGAATCCGGCGGGCGACCCCGACATTTCCAGACCTACATCGAAACCGCGCA
>Ga0172382_10010797_pt1 | contig 12183 bp, 9 predicted proteins | sample Leawel138RmetaG_FD_122245 | JGI IMG/M metagenome (GOLD analysis project Ga0172382, IMG submission 122245) | Leachate microbial communities from a municipal landfill in Southern Ontario, Canada - Leachate well 138R metaG | ecosystem: Engineered > Solid waste > Landfill > Unclassified | place...
TCGAGGCGGGCGAGCGCCTGATCGATTGCCGTCTGCCAGTCCGGGTGCGCGGCGTGGGCATGTGTGAAGCGCTGCATCGCTTGCGCTCAGTCGGGCGTCGTCTTGCGCCGTGGACTGCCGGCGGCCGGCCGCCGGCTCGTGCCGCTGGCGGCTTTCCGGGCGGTGGCGGCTTTGCCGGCGGCGTCGGCCCGCTTGCGCGAGCGCGCCGGTGGCGTGGCATCCTGGTTGCCGTTGCCGTTGCCGTTGCCGTTGCCGTTGCCGTTGCCGTTGCCGTTGCCGGCCGTCGCGCTCGCGGCCAGCGCGGCCGGGATGCTGGCGATGGCCGCGCTGGCAACTTCGCTGAACTGTTTCTGCAGGGCTTCCCACCAGATCATCGGGTTCAGCGCTTCGGGGCCCGGTGCAGCGGCTGAAGCGTCGGCACCGGCCTGGGTCTCGGTGCCCGGCGATGGCCTGGCGCCGGCCGTCGAGGCGCCGTCGTCAGGGGGCGGAGCCTGGTCCGCGGGCGTCGTGTCGGCAGTCGTCGTTCCGGCGTGCGGCCCCATTCCGGACGCCGGCGCCGCGGCCGTTCCGGCCGAAGGCGCGGCTCCGCCTGCCGCGACCCCGAAGGCGCGCAGTGTTGCCAGCGTCGTTTGCTGGATTTCGAGGGCCTGGATGGTGCCGCGCAGCACGGTCAGGTTGGTCACCAGCCATTGCTCGACGCTGCGCAGATCGGCGATCCGGCGACCGATCTCGTCGGGGTCGATGGTCGGGGCCAGGTTGGGCGGCAGAGAGAATGACGACCACGCCTGACGCATCAGTGCAATGGTCTGGTCCAGGGTGCTGCCCGGATTGTTCCCGGGTTGACCCATCGAGGCGAAATCGCCGATTCCGAACGGATTGCTCATGGTTCTGGCTCCCGGGCGATCCGGATGTTCCGGGTCAGCCCTAAAATAGCACGCCCTTCCGGAGTCAAGGCCCATGTCCGACATCGAAACCCTGCGCCGCATTCTCGCCACCCACCGCACGATCGCGGTGGTCGGGCTGTCGGCAGACTGGTACCGCCCGAGCTACTTCGCCGCGAAGTACATGCAGGAGCACGGCTACCGGATCATTCCGGTCAACCCGAAGTATCCGGAGATTCTCGGCGAACGCTGCTATCGCTCGCTGGCCGAGATCGACGAGCCCGTCGACATGGTCGATGTCTTTCGAAAACCCGCCGATGTGCTGCCGATCGCCCGCGAGGCGATCGCGATCGGTGCCCGCACGCTGTGGCAGCAACTGGGCGTGATCAACCTCGAGGCCGACCAGCTCGTGCGCGAGGCCGGACTCGACTCGGTCATGGACCGCTGCGTGAAGATCGAGCACGCGCGGCTGTTCGGTGGCCTGAACTGGGTCGGGGTCAACACCGGAATCGTTTCCGCCCGGCGTCCGCGCCAGCTTGCCTACTGATACCGATTTACCGAGGCCCGCCCAGATGACTGACCGAGATTTCGGCATCGAGACCCTGTGCCTGCATGCCGGCCAGATTCCCGATCCGGCCACCGGCGCCCGTGCTGCCCCGATCTACCAGACCACGTCCTACGTGTTCGATTCGGCCGAGCATGCCGCCAGCCTGTTCAACCTGCAGACCTTCGGCAACGTCTATTCGCGGCTGTCGAATCCGACGGTGGCCGTCTTCGAAGAGCGGATGGCTGCCCTCGAAGGCGGCCGCGCCGCGATCGCGGCGGCCAGCGGCATGGCCGCCGAGATGCTGGCCATGCTGACCCTGTGCAAGCAGGGTGATCACATCGTTTCGGCCAACACCCTGTATGGCGGCACCCACGCCCAGTTCGGTGTTACCTTCGCGCGCTTCGGCATCGAGTGCAGTTTCGTCGAGCCCGACGATCCGGAGAATTTCCGGCGGGCGCTCCGGCCGAACACCAAGGCGCTGTTTGCCGAGACCATCGCGAATCCGCGCCTGAACATCGTCGACATCGCCGCGCTGGCCGAGATCGCGCACGGGCACGGTGTGCCGCTGGTCATCGACAACACGCTGGCCTCGCCCTATCTGTGCCGGCCGATCGAACATGGTGCCGACATCGTCGTGCATTCGGCGACCAAGTACCTGGGCGGGCATGGCACGACAATGGGTGGCGTGATCGTCGAGAGTGGCAAGTTCGCCTGGGACAATGGCAAGTTCCCCGAGATGGTCGAACCGTCCACCGGCTATCACGGCGTGCGGTTCTACGAGACCTTCGGCGACTTCGCCTTCACCATGAAGGCGCGCATGGAAACCGCGCGCACGCTCGGACCCACGCTGGCGCCGATGTCGGCCTGGCTGCTGCTGCAGGGCATCGAAACGCTGCCGGTGCGAATGGACCGGCATGTGGTGAACGCGCAGCGCGTGGCGGCGTTCCTCGCCGCGCACCCGCTGGTGGCCTGGGTCAACTATCCGGGTCTGGCGGACAGCCCCTGGCACGCGCTGGCCCGCCGTTACCTGCCGCGTGGTGCCGGCGGCATCCTGTCGTTCGGGGTCAAGCCGCCCGCCGGCGCGGCGGCTGGCGGTCCGGCCGACGCCGCGCGGCGTGCCGGCGAGCGCTTCATCGACGCGGCCACCTTCATGAGCCACCTGGCCAACGTCGGTGACGCGCGCACGCTGATCATCCATCCGGCGTCGACCACGCACCGGCAGCTGTCTGAGGCCGAGCAGCGCGCCGCTGGCGTTACCCCCGACATGATCCGGCTGTCGGTCGGGCTGGAGTCGATCGACGACCTGCTCTGGGACATCGGGCAGGCACTGGAGAAGTCACAGCAGCGCTGAGCCTGCAGCAGGGCGGAGCGCCCGGCGGCAGGCCGGGTTTTCGGCGGCGCCGGCCGGCTGAATCAGCTGATGAAGGCCCGCAGCAGAAGGGCGCCGCCGCTGGCCAGCAGCAGGTGGATGATCCGGATGATGCGCATCGGGCCCAGCCGGCGCGCCAGCCGGGTACCCGCGTAGAGCGCCGGCGGCACGACCGCGGCGCCGCCGGCCAGCAGCCAGAGCCGTTCGCCGGTCGGCAGCGACGTGTTCAGCGTGATGGCCGTCAGCGCGCCGATCGACACCCCGAGTACGGCGACCACCACCGTCGGGCGCAGCCGGTCGGGGTCGCGGATCCGCCCGCCCAGGTACATGACGACCACGGGCCCGGCCACGCCGAACAGCGATTCGATCACCCCGGCGGCAACCCCGGCTGGCCCTGCCAGCCGGCGGGTGGCCAGCACCGGCAGCCGGGCGAGCAGCAGTCCGCGGATCGCGAAGGCGATGATCAGGATGGCCAGCACGCCCAGCAGCAGCGCGGCCGGGACGTAACCGGGCAGGAGGATGCCGAGCAAGGCGCCCAGCACGACTCCGGGCACCAGTCCCAGCAACTCACGCCAGACCACCTGCCGAAATGACACTGCCCCCAGCAGCAGGCAGGCGAAGATGTCGAGGGCGAGCACCGTCGCCACCACCTCGGTCAGCGGCAGCCACTGGGCCAGGATCGGCACGATGGTCAGCGCCGAGCCGAAGCCGGTCAGGCCGAGTACGACGTAGCCGCCGGCGATGACCAGCAGGCAGGCGAACAGCTCAGCGAGGGGCACCGGAGTCCAGGACGCCGCGTCGCATCTGGTCGAGCTCGATCGATTCGAACAGTGCCTTGAAATTGCCTTCGCCGAACCCCTGGTTGCCCTTGCGCTGGATGAACTCGAAGAAGATCGGGCCGAGCTGGTTCTCCGAGAAGATCTGCAGCAGCAGATCGCCCGGCGCGCCGTCGATGAGGATCCGGCGTCTGTGCAGTTCGGCGAGCGGTTCGCCGTGGCCGGGAATGCGCTGCTCGACCTGCTCGTAATAGGTGTCGGGCGTGTCGAGCAGCCTGACGCCGGCGGCCAGCAGCCCGTCGACGGTGCGGTACAGGTCGTTCGAGGCGAGGGCCACGTGCTGGATGCCCTCGCCGCGGTACGAATCCAGATACTCCTGGATCTGGCCCGGCGTCTCCGTCCCTTCCTCGTTGATCGGGATCCGGATCTTTCCGCAGGGACTGGTCATGGCTTTCGACTTCACGCCGGTGACCTGGCCTTCGATGTCGAAGTAGCGGATCTCGCGAAACTCGAACAACCGCTCGTAGAACTCGGCCCATTCCGGCATCCGCCCGCGGTGGACGTTGTGAGTCAGGTGGTCGATGCTGGTCAGGCCGTAGCCGGCGGGTTCGAGCGGTGCGCCGGGGATCGGTTCGAAGTCGACATCGTAGATGTCGATGTCGCCGACGCTGCCGGGGGCTGCACCATGCTTGCCGCGCCAGCGGTCGACCAGGTAGATCAGGCTGTCGCCGATGCCCTTGATGGCGGGAATGTTCAGCTCCATCGGGCCGCTGCGGTTGTCGAACCCCCAGGCGCCGAGGTCGAGCGCACGCCGGTAGGCCTGCGCGGCGTTGTTCACGCGGAACGCGATCGCGCAGATCGACGGCCCGTGCAGTCGCGCGAAACGCTGCGCGAAGCTGTCGGGCTCGGCGTTGATGATGAAATTGATGCCACCCTGGCGGTACAGCGTCACGTTCTTGTGCCGATGGCGGGCGATCGCCGTGAAGCCCATCCGCTCGAACGCGGTCCCGAGGGCCGCCGGGTCGGGGGCGGCGTACTCGATGAACTCGAACCCGTCGGTTTCCATCGGGTTGTCCCAGCCTTCGAAAGTCTTCATCGCCTCCTCCTCGAAGCGGGTCGGTGCAGCCCGTGGTGGCGGCAGCCTGTCGCGGCATCGATTCTAGAGCCTGTGCTCACTCCGATCGTCCCCGCGCCGGGGCCTGCCAGGAAAGGCTGTCGACCCGGTCGGTGCGTGCGGCGGGGCCAACCGGAAAATCCGACCGGTTGCGGCGGCAAGAATGACCGGTCGTCGACGGCAGCCGGTATTTGCTGCAAGGCGCATTGGTGGGCGCCGATGGGCTCACGCGGGGACGATCGTGGTGTGAACCGGCCCTGGACGATCTGGCACGGAAGCTGCTTGCTTTGTTGGGCAGTTCATTCCCGTGAGGTCGACCCGATGCTCGAAACCGCCCCCCGTCTGCAGGCCCGCCAGGGCGTTGCGCTCTCGGAACAGCTGCAGGCGGGCCTGAAGCTGCTGCAGATGTCCGGAGCCGAGCTTGCGCAGGAGCTTGCCGCGATGCTCGACAGCAATCCGTTGCTCGAAACCCTGCCGGGCGACGGCGGGTCGTTGCCCGGAAGTGACGCGGAGGACGGTGACGGTGACGGGGCGGGTCGGGTCGAGCCTCTGCACTGGGCAGGGGTCGGCCACGGCAGGGGCGGCGAGGCGGCGGACCTGCTGGCGGCCACGCCGGCGCCGGTGTCCCTGCGCGAACATCTGCAAGCGCAGCTCGCGGCGGCCGGCCTGTCGGATCTGGAGGCGGCCATCGCCGAGCTGATCGTGGCCGCGCTCGACGATGACGGCTACCTGCGTGACACGCCTCGGGAGCTGCTGGCCAGCCTGTCCGCGCCGGCGGACTTCGGCGAGGAATTCGATGTCTGCTATCCGGTGGCGTTGCGCTTCGTGCAGAGCCTGGAACCGGCGGGCGTGGCTGCCCGCTCGGTCGCCGAATGCCTGGCGCTGCAACTCGATCGCCAGCCGGCGGGGGCGGCCGGGCGGGCGCTGGCGCGCCGGATCGTTGCGGACTGCCTGGCGCTGCTGGCGAGCAATGACTCGGCGGAACTGATGCGGCGGCTGGATTGCAGCGAGCGTGAACTGGCGATCGCGCGGGCGCTGATCCAGCAGCTCTCGCCGAGGCCGGCGCAGGCATTCGATGGTCGGGCGGTGCACTACGTCGTGCCGGACGTGATCGTCCGCGGCCGGCCGGGCGACTGGCAGGTGGTAACCAACCCCGATGCCAGCCCGTCGCTGCGCCTGCACCGTGCCTATGCGCAGATCGTGCGCGGTCGGCGCGGTTGGTCGAATACCGCGCTGGGGGCCCAGCTCAATGAGGCTCGCTGGTTGCTGCGCAGTCTGCGCCAGCGCAGCGACACCATCACCGTGGTCGCGCAGGCGATCGTCATGACTCAGGCGCGCTGGCTCGAAGAGGGCGACATCGCGATCCAGCCGCTGCTGCTGCGCGACATTGCCGAGGCCACCGGCCTGCACGAATCCACCGTGTCGCGGGTGACCCAGGGCAAGTACATGGCGACGCCACGCGGTATCGTCGCGTTCCGCCACTTCTTCGGCAGCCGGCTGGTTTCCGGCGACGGGGGCCGGATGTCGCCGCAGGCCGTCCAGATCCTGATCCGTGACATCGTTGCAGCCGAGAACCCGTCCGAGCCGCTGTCCGACATCGCGCTGGGCAAGGCGCTGGCCCGGCGCGGCGCCAGGATCGCCCGGCGCACCGTGACCAAGTACCGCAACGAGATCGGGATTCCGCCCGTCGAGGCGCGGCGTCTCGACGCGCTGGGCCGGAACTAGGGCCCGTCGGCGGAACCGGCCTGCCCCGCGGCTTCGGCCTCGTAGCGCTTGACCCGGTTGTAGAGTGTCTTGACGCTGATGCCCAGCATGGCGGCAGCGCGCTCGCGGTGGCCGCCGCAATGCGCGAGGGTTGCCAGGATCAGCGCCTTCTCGGCCGCCGCAATCGGGGTGCCGATGGCGATGCCCAGCGGTGGCGCGCCTGCGGCGGGCGGCGGGCTGGCGACCGCCAGTCCGGCACTTGCCGCCGGAGCAGGGTTTGTGGCGATGCCGGGATCGACCGCCGGGCCGGGGTCGGCAGCTGTTCCGGGGGCCGCCCGGAACGAGGCAGCGTCCGGCGCCGGCCGCGGCAGATCGGCCACGCCGATCGTGTCACCGTCGGCGAGCAGGTGGCCGCGGTGGATCGCGTTGCGCAGTTCGCGCACATTGCCCGGCCAGTCGTAGCGGCGCAACTGCTGCAGGGCGGTTTCGGAAAGATCCTTGCGCTCGCCGTCACGATCGTTCAGTTTCGCCAGAAAATGCCGTGCGATCAGGGCGATGTCGTCGCGGCGCTCGCGCAGCGGCGGCAGGCTGATCGGAAAGACGGCCAGCCGGTAGTACAGGTCTTCGCGCAGCTGGCCGTCGGCAACGGCTTCGAGCGGGTCGCGGTTGGTCGCCGCGATGATGCGCACATCGGTGGTGACCGGGGTGTCGCCGCCGACCGGCGTGAAGCTGCCGGTTTCCAGGACCCGCAGCAGCTTGACCTGCAGTTCCATCGACATTTCGGTGACTTCGTCGAGGAACAGCGAGCCGCCATCGGCACGCTCGAAGAAACCGTGGTGCTGGCGCACCGCGCCGGTGAAGCTGCCCTTCTCGTGACCGAACAGTTCGCTCTCGATCAGCTGTGGTGAAAGCGCGCCGCAGTTCACGGCCAGGAAGGGTCCGCCCGCGCGGGTCGAGGCGTCGTGAATGGTCTGTGCGACCAGCTCCTTGCCGGTGCCGCTCTCGCCGGTGACCAGCACCGTGACGGCGGTGGGTGCCACGCGGGCGATCTGCTGATAGACCTTGCGCATACTGGCCGAGCGCCCCCACAGGCTGCCGTAGCGGCCTTCGCGCTCGACCGTTGCGTCGTCGCCCACTGCAGGGCGCGGCCGCCGGCCGGCGGCCGCGACCCGGGCCAGGACGGCGCGCAGCCGGTCGACGTTGATCGGCTTGATCAGGTAATCGGTTGCCCCCAGCCGCAGCGCCTGGATCGAGGTCTCGATGCTGGCCTGGCCGGTGATCAGCACGATCTGGCAGGCGTGGTGGTTCATCGCATCGAACAAGTCGATGCCCGAGCCGTCGGGCAGATTCAGATCGAGCAGGACGACGTCGGGCGGACGGAAGCCGAGTTGCCGGCGGGCATCGTGCAGGGTGCCGGCGATCGCGGTGGCGAAGCCGTTCGCGGCCACCAGGGCTTCGAGCATTTCGGCGCTGTCGGGATCGTCCTCGACGATCAGGGCATGTGGCACAGGCGGATGAGCGGGAGAAGCTTTGCTGGGCATGGTCTCGAAGTGGGCGGCCGGTCGGTTCAGCGGTCGACCAGCTGGCAGAGTCGCTTGACGAGCGCAGGCGGATCGATCGGCTTGTCCAGGAACAGGTCGAAGCCATTGTCGAGCGCCCGGCGGCGGATGTCGGGAATGCCGTGCGCCGACAGCGCGACAGCGGGCAGGTGCGGCAAGTGGTGGCATCGCTCGATCTGCCGGATCTCGCGGATCAGGGACATGCCATCGCGCCCCGGCATGGCGAGGTCGGAGATCACGATCCGTTCGCCCCCTTTTCTGGCCCAGTCCAGATAGTGCGCAAGCGCCGAATCTGCGGAGTCGGCCGTGGCCACGACCGCGCCCTCGGCGGCCAGCAGTTCGGACAACATGTCGAGCAGGTCCGGATCGTCGTCCACGGCCAGGATGTGGCAGCCCGCGAGGTTCGGACACGACGAGCCGTCCGGGGGGCTCGCCGCTTCGAGGCCGCCCGCCGGTCGGTTTGCCGGTCGGGTGTCCGGGCCGGTCTTGCGGTCGATGCGGGTCTCGATCAGCTCGCGCTGGCGCCCGACCGCGCGGCGCAGCCCGGCCAGGGCACGGACCGCCAGCTCGGGGGGGTCGGCCAGGGTGCTCGACAGCAGATGGATCCAGCCGGCCATGGCATTGAGCGGTGTGCGCAGGTCGTGTGACAGCGCCGTGCGGAACTCGATCCGCTCCAGAGACAGGTCGCGGTAATCGCTGGCTTCGCCGGCTTCGCGCAGGATCAGGACGCCGGGGCCGGCCGATGGTCGATGCTCCGCCGGGCCGGTTCCGTCGATCGGTCCGCTCAGGCTGGTGATCTCGGCGCGCCAGACCCGACTGCCGATCAGCAGCGTGAAGGCCGTGCCGGCCCGAAGGTGGAGGCGCAGCGTGGCCGAGGTGCTCGCAGAGGTAACGGCCGGCGCCGTGATGCCCGGAGTCGCCCGGCCGGCCCCGGCGGCCGGAGCCAGCTGTGCGAAGCTCGTCAGGCAATCGGCGAGTGCCTGGCCATGCCAGTCGCGATCAGCGCACAGCAGGCGCGCAGGCGGATTCATCCCCTCGACAGCGAGTGCCGCATCGAAGGTGATGACAGCCGAGCGGGCGATTGATGACATCTTCGTGGCCAATCCGTGCAAGAACCGTGGCAGAGGTCGTGAAACCTGCAGCAAGCCGGGTGCCCGGCCGTCGTGAGGGCCGGTCTTCAGCCCGCCTGCGGCTGCAGGCCCCGTTCGATCAGCAGCCGGGTCACCACATCCGGGTCGACCGGCTTGACCAGATGGGCGTCGAAACCGGCAGCACGGGTTGCGGCAAGCTTTTCCGGGCTGCCCTCACCGGTGAGGGCAATCAGCAAGGGGGGCGTGGTCTGGCCGCGGCGGATCTGCCGGGCAAGCTCGCAGCCGTCGATGTCGGGCAGGGACAGATCGAGCAGTACCGCATCCGGCGGCTTGTCTGCGATGGCAGCGAGCGCGGCCCGGCCATCGTACGCAAGGCCGGTTCGGAAACCGGCCATCTCGAGGATCAAGGCCATCGAATCGGCCACGTCGTTACTGTCGTCGACCACCAGGATCAGGGCTGCCTGCATCGTCGATTCACCTCCGCTTACCGGACTGCGCGGTAAGATCTGACGGTAAGGTGAAAGCATAGCCGCACCGGATGGAGTTGCGACGTGACTGGGAGTTCCGATGCGGGCCATCCTGAAGCCGGCCGGCTCCGGGGCAAGGCGCTGGCCGCGGGCGTTCTGCTTGCCGGTCTGCTGATCACGGCCCTGTTGTGGCGCGGCGAGCTCGAGCGCGGGCGCGAGCGGATCGACGCCGCATTGCTCGAGCGCGCCACGCTGCTTGCCGCCCAGGTTCAGCAACGGCTGGTCGTCTACGAACTCGCGCTGCGCGGCGGCGCATCGCTGTTTGCGGCCACCGTGCGCCCGACACGCGAGCAGTGGGCTGCCTATGTCGCTGCCCTGGCGCTGGACGAGGCCTATCCAGGGGTCCAGGGGGTGGCCTTCGCGGCCTGGACGCCGCGCAGCCGGTTGAGCGAGCTGGAGCAGGCGATGCGCGCGGACGGGCTGCCCGACTTCCAGGTCTGGCCCGAGGCCGCCAACGGCGATGCCGGCGTGATTGTCTATATCGAGCCGATGGACATGCGCAACCGCAAGGCGCTGGGCTTCGACATGTATTCCGACCCCGTGCGCAGCCGTGCGATGGCGGCGTCGCGCGATGGCAATGTGCCGGCGTTGACCGGCCCGGTCGAACTGGTCCAGGACGCAGGCGACCCGCAGTCGCGGCCTGCCGTCCTGCTGTACGTGCCGGTGTATCGGGAGGACGTCGCGACCGCGCCGCTGGCCGAGCGCCGCGAAGCCTTCCTGGGCTGGGTCTACGCGCCATTCCGTTCCGGTGACCTGATGGAGGGCATTCCGCGCAGTGTGGTCCTGCCGCTCAGGGTCGGCCTGACCGACGTCTCGGGGGGCGAGCCGCGCGAGCTCTATCGTGACGAGGGTTTCGTGCCGGCGACGGTGCAGCGCGGGCCGAGTGTGCAGGTGCCGATCAGCTTCCGGGGGCGGCAGTGGCAGATCGAAGCCCGGCCGAGCCCGCAGCTGATGGCCGATCTGGATCAGGGCCGGCCGGTCGGTGTCCTGGTCGCCGGCCTGCTGGTCAGCCTGCTGCTGTCCGCGGTGATCTGGTCGATGAGTGCGACGCGTGATCGTGCCCATGCGATCGCGCGCTCGATGACGGCGGCGCTCAGGCGTGCCAATGATGCCCTCGATCAGCGGGTGGCGCAGCGAACGGCTGCGCTGGTAGTTGCCAACGACCGGCTCAGGGACCAGATCGCCGTGCGCGAGGTCGCCGAGCGGGCGCGTGTCCAGGCGCTCGAGAAAGAGGCGCAGCGCAATGTCCAGCTGCAGGCGCTGGCCGATGCCGCACTGGCGATCAGTCAGCTGCCGGACGACACGGCGCGTTTCGGCTACCTGGCTGAACAGGCCTGCCGGCTGGTCGGTTGCCGGTATGGGGTGCTGGTCGCCTTCGGCAACGAAGCCCCCGGCGATGAAGGCAGCGGCAGGCTCGCTGAAACAGGGCTGGGGCGGGTTGTGCCCGACGACATCGACGACGGGCTGCGCGAGCGCATGCTGGCGCGCGCGGCGCACTGGCCGAGACCGGCGCAGGCCGGGCGCTTCGAACTCGACGACGCCGATCGCGAAGCGCTCTTCGAATCCGCTGCCATGGAGGCGATGGCGGTGCCGATCCGGATCGCCGGCGGACCGATGCTGGGGGTCCTGTACCTGCTTGCGGAGTCCGGTTACCGCTTTGGCGACGAGGAGCGGGCGATCCTCGTCCAGCTGGCCGTGCTCACGGCCGCCGCGGTCGCGATCGCGCGAGCGGTCGACGACGAGCGCAGCGCCCGGATCGAGGCCGAGAATGCCAACGCGGCCAAGGATCACTTCCTGGCGCAGGTCTCCCATGAACTGCGCACCCCGCTGCAGGCCATCCTGGGCTGGATCGGCGTCATCGAGCGGCGGTGCGGCGACGATACCGAACAGTTGCGTGCCGCCGGCATCGTACGGCGCAACGCCGAGGCCCAGAGCGCCCTGGTCGAGGATCTGCTCGATCTGGTGCGGATCGGGCAGGGCAGGCTGCGCATCGACCGCGAGCCGGTCGACTTCGAGGCCGTCGTGCGAGCGGTGTTCGAGTCGCAGCATCAGCAGGCGGTCGAGCGCGGCGTCACGATGACGCTGGAGACGGCAGGCTGCCACGCACTCGACGGCGATCCGCTGCGCCTGCAGCAGGTCGTCGGCAATCTGCTCGGCAACGCGCTGAAGTTCACTGAGGCCGGCGGCCAGGTGGCGATCCGCCTGTACCGGCAGGGTTCATGGCAGGTGCTGGAAGTGGCCGATACCGGCTGTGGCATCGCGGCCGAGCATATCGGCCAGTTGTTCATGCCCTTCGATCGCGGTGCCGACCCGGCCAGCGGCCGGCGGGCCGGTCTCGGCCTGGGCCTGTCGCTGGTACGCCACTTCGTCGAGCGCCACGGCGGCCGGGTGGAGGCGCTCAGCCCGGGTGAGGGCCAGGGGTCCGTCTTCAGGGTCTGGCTGCCCGCTGCCGGGACGGGCGCCGGGGACCGGCCGGCCACCCGGTCACGGCGGCTCGTGATCGTCGGCAATTCCGACGATTCGCAGCGGGCGCTCGCCGGATGGCTGGCGAGCCGTGGACTGGAAGTGATTGCCTTCGATGCGCCGCAGCCGGCCCTGGACTGGTTTGACACGCA
>Ga0172382_10010802_pt1 | contig 12179 bp, 8 predicted proteins | sample Leawel138RmetaG_FD_122245 | JGI IMG/M metagenome (GOLD analysis project Ga0172382, IMG submission 122245) | Leachate microbial communities from a municipal landfill in Southern Ontario, Canada - Leachate well 138R metaG | ecosystem: Engineered > Solid waste > Landfill > Unclassified | place...
AACGCAGCGCCTTCCGCGCGCTGATCAAGGTCACGGGGGTGGGCGCCCGCATCGCGCTGGCCGTGCTTTCGGGCATGAGCGTGGAAGAGCTGGCGAGCGCGATCACCCTGCAGGAAACGGGCCGCCTCACACGAGTGCCTGGTATCGGCAAGAAGACCGCGGAGCGCCTGCTGCTGGAACTGCGCGGCAAGCTAGGCGCGGATATCGACACGGTTGCCGCACCCGCTTCCGGCGGGCAGGCCGACATCCTGAACGCCCTGCTGTCGCTGGGCTATTCCAGCGCAGAAACCCAGAAAGCCCTGAAGACGCTGCCGGCCGATGTGGACGTGGCCGAAGGCATACGTCTGGCCCTGAAATCGATGGCTCGTTGACCGCCGAACTTCAGAACTCGTGCGCCAGGCAGGCGGCATAACTGGCCAGATCAACGTTGCCGCCGCTCAGGATCACCCCGACACGCATGCCGCGTACCGGCACGACTTCGCGCAGCACCGCCGCGGCGCCCAGACAGCCGGTGGGTTCCACCACCATTTTCATCCGCTCGGCGAAGAACTGCATGGCGGCGATCAGCTTGTCGTCCGACACCGTAAGGATGTCGTGCGCATAGCGCTTGATGATGGGAAAAGTGTAGTTGCCCAGCGATTGAGTGAGCGCGCCGTCGGCAAGCGAATTGGGCGGATCGATACGCACCAGCTCGCCCTTGTTGAAGGACTGCTGGCCATCGTTGCCGGCCAGAGGCTCGACACCATAGACCAGGCATTCCCCTGCCATCGCATGCGCTGACAACAGGGAGCCCGCCAGCAATCCACCGCCGCCCAGCGGTACGAACAGGGCATCCAGGCCCCCGACGTCTTCCAGCAGTTCCATGACGGCCGTACCCTGCCCGGCAATCACGTCGGGATGATCGAATGGAGGGATGAGGGTCAGCCCCTCTTGTTCGGCCAGCGCCTGAGCCACCTGTTCACGATCTTCATTGCGGCGGTCGTAGGGAATGATGCGCGCGCCGTAGCTTGCCGCCGCGTTGCGTTTCGCCTTGGGCGCATCCAGCGGCATGACGATGGTGGCGGCGACGCCCAGCGCCTGGGCCGCCCTGGCGATCGCCTGACCGTGATTCCCCGAGGAAAAAGTGATCACGCCTGTCTTGCGCTCTTCTTTGTCGAGCCGGGCAATGGCGTTGTATGCGCCGCGAAACTTGAAAGCGCCGACCCGCTGCAGGTTCTCGCATTTGAAGAAGACTTCGGCATCGAGACGGCTGTTGAGAGTCTGGGAGGTCAGCACCGGCGTGCGATGAACGGCGTTGCGCAAACGCTCGGCGGCTTCCTGGACATCCTGGTATTTTGGCAAAGAAAGGCTCATTCCTGCTCCAACGATAAAGTACTCCTATGATATATGGATATGTGTAAGCTCTGAAACAATCACGCCGCGCGCATCGGCAGATTCGGGCAGCGTGCCGCACCCGACTCGCTCCACGCTTCCCTATGCGTTCTATACTAGGGCACGATCACTGTGAATATAGACAGCCTTTCCCCATGGCCATACACTCCGACGACCTGCTGAGCTCGAGCCCGCCCGAACGCATCGTTGCGCCGCAGAGCGCCTCGCCCAACGAAGAATCCGTCGAGCGCGCCCTGCGCCCGCGCGCGCTCCAGGAATATATCGGCCAGCACCGGGTACGCGAGCAGCTTGAAATCTTCATACAGGCCGCCAGCAAGCGCCACGAAGCGCTGGATCACGTGCTGCTTTTCGGTCCCCCCGGCCTGGGAAAGACCACCCTTGCCCACATCATTGCACACGAAATGGGCGTGCAGCTGCGCCAGACCTCCGGCCCCGTACTGGAACGTCCGGGCGATCTCGCCGCGCTACTGACCAATCTCGAAAAGAACGATGTCCTGTTCATCGACGAAATCCACCGCCTGTCGCCAGTCGTCGAAGAAATCCTCTATCCGGCACTGGAAGACTTCCAGATCGACATCATGATCGGTGAAGGGCCGGCCGCGCGCAGCGTCAAGATCGACCTGCAACCCTTCACTCTGGTGGGTGCCACCACGCGCGCGGGCATGCTCACCAACCCGTTGCGCGATCGTTTCGGCATCGTATCGCGCCTGGAATTCTATTCCGCCGATGATCTGGCCCACATCGTCGGACGCAGCGCCCGGCTGCTGAATGCCGGAGCCACATCCGAGGGCGCGGCAGAAATCGCCCGCCGCTCGCGCGGCACACCGCGCATTGCCAACCGCCTGCTGCGGCGCGTGCGGGACTACGCCGAGGTCAAGGCTGAAGGCCGCATCGACGCCGGCGTGGCGTCGGCGGCGCTCACCATGCTGGAGGTCGACCCCATGGGACTCGACCTGATGGACCGCAAGCTGCTGGAAGCCATCGTTCACAAATTCGATGGGGGTCCGGTCGGGGTCGACAGCCTGGCCGCGGCCATCGGTGAAGAACGCGACACCATCGAAGACGTCATCGAGCCCTTCCTCATCCAAACAGGCTTTCTGCAACGCACCCCGCGCGGCCGCATCGCCACGAAGACCACGTGGCGCCATCTGGGGCTCACGCCACCCTCGGGCTTCGCAAGCGGTGGCGCAGAACTTTTCTGAAGCCCCTGAGCTCAGGTCCGAGCGCAGACCTTCGTCAGACAGCGGCCACGCACTCCAGCAAGGCGGCGCCATAAGCCTCCAGCTTGCGCGCGCCCACGCCATGCACATGTGACAGCTCATCCAGGGAGCGCGGGTCGGTGCGAGCAATCTCGCGCAGCGTGGCGTCATGAAAGATCACATAAGCCGGCACACCGTGCTCGCGTGCCACGGCCGCGCGCCAGGCGCGCAAGGCCTCGAAACGCTCCTTCGCTTCGGGCTCGAGCGCTGCGTCGGCGGGCACCTGGCGCCGGGAACGGCTGCTGCGCCCCGCGCCCGGTGCCTCGCGCCGCAGCATCAGAGCAATCTCGCCCTTGAGTACCGAGCGGCTCGCCTCGGTCAACAACAGCGTGCCGTGCCCCTCGAAGTCGACCGCCACCAACCCTTTCGCCAGAAGCTGCCGCAAGACACTGCGCCAGGCCTGGTCGCTCAGGTCTGCGCCCACGCCGAAGACACTCAGCGTATCGTGTCCCTGTTCGCGCACGCGCGGCGTCGCCTTGCCGCGCAGTATATCGATGATATGCCCCGCCCCGTAGCGCTGACCGCGCTCCCGCCAGAGCCGGTAGATGGCCGACAGCAGCTTCTGGGCAGCCACCATGCCATCCCACGACTCGGGAGGCTCCAGGCAGGTATCGCAATTTCCACAGGGCGCGATGCCCTGTCCGAAATAGGCAAGCAACTGCTGGCGGCGGCAGTCAACTGTCTCGCACAAGCCCAGCATGGCGTCCAACTGACGGCCGGAACGCCGCTTGAACTGTGCGTCGCCATTGGATTCGTCGATCATGCGGCGCTGCTGGACGACGTCCTGCAGGCCATAGGCCATCCAGGCCGTGGCAGGTTCGCCATCCCGCCCCGCCCGGCCGGTTTCCTGGTAATAGCCTTCCACCGACTTGGGCAGATCGACGTGCGCAACGAAACGGACGTCGGGCTTGTTCACCCCCATGCCGAAAGCAATGGTGGCCGTCATCACCAGACCCTCTTCCCGGAGGAATCTTGCCTGATGGTCGGCCCGCACCGCCGCGTCCATTCCAGCATGATATGGCAGGGCCGGAACACCGTTCTGCGACAGGAAGGCGGCGATGTCCTCGACCCGCGAACGCGACAGGCAATAGACAATTCCGCTGTCGCCCGCATGCTCCTCCCGGATGAAGGCCAGCAGCTGGCGCTTGACCTCGTTCTTTTCGACGATGCGGTAAAGAATGTTGGGCCGGTCGAAGCTCGATACGAAATGGGCCGCCCCTTCCAGGGACAGGCGGCGGGCAATCTCTTCACGGGTCGCACCGGTGGCCGTGGCCGTCAGCGCAATGCGCGGCACATCAGGCCAGTGCTCGTGCAAAGCTGACAACCCCAGGTATTCGGGACGAAAATCATGTCCCCATTGCGATACGCAATGTGCTTCATCGATGGCGAACAGAGCGATACGCGACCGCTTCAGAAGATCCATGCAGCGATCGGTGAGCAGACGTTCCGGCGCCACATACAGCAGATCCAGCTCGCCGTCCAGCATCCGGCGCTCCACTTCGCGCGCTTCCCGCCATTCCTGCGACGAATTCAGATAGGCTGCGCTGACCCCCAGCTCGCGCAGGGCGTCCACCTGGTCCTGCATGAGCGCAATCAGGGGCGAGACGACAATGCCGGTGCCCGGGCGCAGCAGCGCGGGAATCTGGTAGCACAGCGACTTGCCGCCGCCGGTAGGCATGAGCACGAGCGCATCATCGCCCGACATCAAGGTATCGATGATGGCCTGCTGTTCGCCGCGAAAGGCTTCGTAGCCGAAGACGCGCTGCAGGGTTTCCAAAGGGGTGGACATGCGGAATCAGTACAGGGGGAAGGAGAAACGTAGCCCTATATCATAGTCGTCGGCGACGACTTCGCGCTCCGCATGGATGCCGATCTGCAGATTGGGGCTGTACCAGAACTGCTGGCTCAGGCCGAAACGGCGCTGCTGCACCCCGTGCTTGCCATGCACGCTTTCGAAACTTCCCGACCACTGTCCCCAGCGGCCGACGTCCCACGATGCCGACCAGCGCTGGCGGCCACCCGCCACCGGATTCGCACTGGCGGCATAACGCCGGATATCCATGAAACCATCGGTATAGCGCTCGCCGACCCAGCCCAGGCTCACGTCTTCGGCCAGATCGAAATCCGCCATGGCCCGATAGCGCCAACCCTGGTTCAGACCCTGGTTCGAGCGCGCGATACCGGAGCGCCAGCGGCCGAATTCCCCTAGATCGTACTGGCCAACGATGCCCGACATCAGCAGGCCGGCCGCCACTTCGGTCTGCGACTGCAGACTCAGACGAGGGTTGTAATCGTAGGACAGGGCGAGACTGCCCGCTGTCGGGCCGAATATCAGGTCCCCCGAAGTACCAGACGCGGACTGGTCCACCGCGCCAAAGGCCAGCGAATAATTCCATTGCGCAACCTCGTCACTGCTGGAGAGAAAGCTCTGACTCAGGCTGACACCCCCAAGGCGCACGCTTTCATTCCATCCCGGAACAGAGAGCTCGCTGCTGCCCAGCAGGATCTCCGGGCCTTCATCCAGCCGGGTTTGCCAGTTGCGTTCACCGAAAGACCATCCGCCGCTGGGGGCCAGCAGCCCGTAACGGAGGGACGGACCTGCCTGCGGCTGCTCCATCGCTCCCATCAGCCCCGGAGAATGCTTCGACACCTGCCGCGCACGCGCATAGCTGCTGGCGCGCCAGCGCAGGCCGTCCTGTCTGTCCCAGAAATAGGAGTAGGGGATGTCGGGCGCGAATTCCCCGGTGTCCGCCGGAATGTCCGGCACGGCCGCCTCGACCGCGATTGTTCCTACATGGGGCAAGGGTGGCAACGGCGTCGGCGGCGCTGTCGGTTCGATGCGCACGCGAAACGCCTCGGCGCCCGAATCCGACAGTCGCGGCCGGCTGACATCCGGCGATTGCGCAGCGGCCCGCGCCGCCACGGCAAACACCGCAATCAAGGCGAGGATGCAAGAGACGATTTCAATCCGTTTCCGGATCATGGCTCTTCGGACCTGCAAGAGTAAACTTGGCCTCCATGGACAAACCACATGTAAAAATCCTGGTGGTGGACGACGACCCCGCCCTCCTCCAGCTGCTGGCCGACTATCTGAACCGGCACCAGTACGATACCCTGCTTGCGCCCAACGCCAGCGATCTCGAAGCCCGCATCCAGCGCTACAACCCCGATCTGATCGTGCTGGACCGCATGATGCCGGACGGAGACGGGGCCGAAGCCTGCCGCCGCCTGCGCCAGCAGGGCGAAGACATTCCCATTATCCTCCTCACCGGCAAAGACGAAACCGTGGATCGCGTCATCGGGCTCGAAGCCGGTGCTGACGACTACCTGGGCAAGCCTTTCGATCCGCGCGAACTGCTTGCCCGCATTGAAGCGGTGCTGCGGCGCAAGAAAGGCGCTTCGGCCCTGACGAAAGACAAGCCGGTGACATTCGGTCCCTTCGTTTTCGATCCCGTGACGCGGCAGTTGCACAAGGGCGACACCCTCATCAAACTGACCGGCGGCGAAGTCAATCTTCTGGAGGCGCTGGTCAACAATCCCGGCAAACCCCTGTCGCGTGAACGCCTGCTCGCACTCGCACGCGACGACGAAGAAGGCGAACGCAACGATCGTGCCATCGACATCGCCGTCCTGCGGCTGCGTCGGGCCTTGGAAGACGACCCCAAGCAGCCGCGGTGGATACAGACCGTCTGGGGCATCGGCTACCGGTTCTCGCCTTGAGAGCAAATTTCGTGCTTGCCTGGCGATCACTGCTGCCCCGCTCCCTGAGCACCCGCATGCTGCTGCTCACACTGGGCACCATCATGCTGGTGCAGGCAGCCACCTTCGCCACCATCAGCTATTACCGCAAGCAGTTCAACGAGGAAGTCTCGGTCGAGCTGACCGCCACCACCATCCGCACGCTGCGGGCAGCGCTGGCCGAGATTCCGGCGGAGCAACGGGCCGATTTCGTGCACGACGCCTCACAGAACCAATGGCGTCTCTGGGCTCGGTCGCTGCCCGCCGACGCCAGTCTGGAACGCCGCTACCGCCACGGGCGTGGCGGACATGAGGGCGGACCGCAACGTCCCCCACCTCCTCCGCCCGACGACATCCGCCGCAGCCTGCGCAGCTTCGTCGAGGCGCTCAATACACGCCTGGACGACGATACTCGCGTCGCACTGTCGCGCGGCCCCGAGCCGCGCATGTACATCTCGCTGATCGAAGATCCGGGCATCGACGAAAACCGCCGCTACCGGGAATGGCTGGTCATTCCGCTGGATCGCATTGCCCGGCCCGTCGCCACGCCCATGATCATCGTGTGGTTGACCGGCATGGCACTGCTGCTGCTTCTTTCCGCCGCTTTCGCATGGCATATCACCCGCCCGCTCACGCGGCTGGCCAAGGCTGCCGACCAGCTGGCCGCAGGCAACCCGGAACGCGTCCAACCCTCCGGGCCGTCTGAAACGCGCAGCCTGGGGGAACGCTTCAACGCCATGCTCGACACCCTGGCCGAGTCCGCCGCCGTGCAGCGTACTTTGCTGGCGGGCCTGCCCCACGACCTGAAGGGCCCGCTCTCGCGCATGTGGCTGCGCATCGAAATGACGGATGAGCCCGCCCTGAAGGAAGGCATGCGCCAGGACGTGCAGGAAATGCAGCGCATGATCGACCAATTCATCAGCTACGTAAGAGGCTCCGACCAGGGCTCCTATCACTATGCGCCCCTGCCGCTGAAACCCTGGCTGGAAGAACGCGTGGCGGCCTGGCAGCAGGCTGGCAGCGATGTGCGCATGCTGCACGCGCCTGCCGAAGACCTCGTCCTGCATGTGGACGAACTGGCACTGGGACGCATGATCGACAATCTGATCACCAACGCCTTCAATCATGGCATGCCTCCGGTGGAAATCTCGCTGAGCGAGGAACAGCACAGGGCTGTGCTGCGTGTGCGGGATCATGGCGCGGGAATCTCCGAAGAAAGACGCTCCGAAGCGCTCAGACCGTTCTCACGCCTTGATGAGGCACGCACTCGTACGGGCTCGGTCGGCCTGGGGCTGGCACTGGCCGAAATGATTACACGCGCCCATGGCGGCACCCTGGTGCTGGGCGACGCCGAAGGAGGCGGTCTGGAAGTAACGATTCTCCTGCCGCTTCAGCGCCCGAATGCAGGTGGCTCCGGCGGTACCGAAAGCCCGAACATGCGCCAATAGACCCAGATATTGAAAATGAAGGCGACGGGCAGAACCACGACGACGGCCGCCAGGATGAGTTCAAGCGAATCCGTCGCAGCGGCGGCATCCCAGACGGTCAGCTCATCGAGCACCAGGTAGGGAAAGAAGCTGTAGCCCAGCCCGCCAAGCGTCATGATGAATACCAGCAGTGTCAGGACGAAAGGCAGCGCCGTATTTCGATAACTGGTGTTGATCATCCGCTGCAGGCACATTTCTATGCAGATGAAGGCCGCCAGCATGCCGCACCACAGACCCGCAACCACAGCGCGGGACGGCCCGCCCGTCCATTTCAGAAAAATGCCCGGATTGCCCAGCGCCAGCACGACGGACACGGCCACCGCCCCGGCGGCCGCCCAGCGCACACAGCGCCGCCCCCAGAACACGGCGCGCGCGCGCAGCTCGCCGCCTTCCCGCATGATCAGCCACGAAGCCCCGAGCAGACAATAGGCTGCCAGCGAACAGACGGCAGTAAAGGCCGTAAACCACAAATGCCCCGTCTCGCCCCGATATGACAGCACGATCTGGGCCAGCAGCATGCCGTGGGACAAGGCGGTCAGCAAGGCCCCCGCCCCGAACAGCGCCGTCCAATAGGCTTGCTGCTCACGGGACGCCCTCAAGCGCAGCTCGAACCCCACTGACCGCAGCAAGGTGCCCACCGCCAACAGGGTGACCGGCAGGTAAAGCTCGCCCATCAATCGTCCCCATGCGCGCGGGAAGGCCGCCATGAACAGGCCCATTCCAAGAAACAGCCAGAACTCATTGGCATCGCGCCAGGGACTGAGCAGGGTCAGCATCCTCGGCCGCAAGCGTTTGGGGGCAAAGACGCTCAGACAGCCCACTCCGATATCGAAGCCATCAAGCAGCATGCCCGCCAGCACCACGAGAAACAACAGCCCCATGAAGACCAGCGGCATCCAGAATTCGGGGGCTGCGGGGCTCAACCCCATTGCCAGCGCGAGCGTATCGATCATTGCCGTTCCCTCATGCCCGGCCCCGATGACGCGCCACAGGCACGACACCATAGCGGACACTGTGCCAGAGCAGCTGAAGGAAGCCGGCCATGCAGAATGCATAGACCAGCAGAAGAGCCAGCCCTCCCGAGAACAAGGCCGGCAGCGATGACTCGGCAAGCACTTCGCTGAGCGTGACGGTGCCGGCTACGGCGTAGGGGTGGGAACCGATGAGGACATGGGCGAAGCCGGCTATCGCCACCAGCCACCCTCCGAACCCTGTGGCCACCAGCACCCTGCGCAACCACGCCGGCAAGGATGAGGGATCGCCCCCACGCGCCTGTAGCCGCCACCACACGATGCCGGCAAGCAATAACATGAACATCGTGCCAAACGCCGCAATGCGCAGCGACCAGAACGTGATGCCCATGGGGGGCGCCATGCCCGAAAACTGGTCCAGCCCTCGATAGCGGTTGTCGGCATCCCTGGCCAGAAATGCGCCGGCACTGCCCTCCCAGCGCCACGCCCAGCGATCGCCCCGGCTCGACGAGTCGGGAACGGCGACGATGGCAAAACTCGGCTGCACGCCCGAATGCCAGTATCCCGCCGCCGCCGCAGCCCTGGCCGGCTCGTGATCGGCCAGGACGCGCCCCGCCTGGAATGCGGTCGCCGCCAGCAGGATCAGGGAAAGCGTCGCCAACCGCGCCGCCGTATTGAAGACTGCCTTGTCGGCATCGAGCAATGGCCGCCGCAGACTCTGCAGGGCTGAGATGCCCATCATGAACAGACCGGCCGTCGCCAGGGCCAGCGTCAGCAGCAAACCCGCGTACCAGGGGAAAGAGGGATTGAGAAGAACATCGGACCAGGCGGTGACGACGTACTGTCCGTTAGCGAAGGACGCGCCCGTGGGAGTGCGCATCCAGGAGAACAGCATCACGGGCCACAGAGCGGCAGCGGTGATCCCAAGCGCCACCATGACCACCCAGGCAGCATGCACCCGCTGGGACAGATGGCGCTGGCCGAACAGCATGACGCCCACGAAACAGGACTTGAACAGAAAGATGGTGAGCACCGCCGCCGCCAGCAGCGGACCGGCCACGTTGCCGATGCGTTCCATCAGCGCCGGCCACAGGCTGCCGAACTGGATCATGACGGGCACCGCCGACGCAAAGCTCACGACGAAGGCCAGCGCGAAGACCCGTACCCAGAAGCGGTAGGCCTGTATCCAGCGCGCATCGCCCGACAACGCACGCAGCTTGAAGAATGCCAACGCCCATGCGAGCCCTATCTCCAGCAGGAGGAAGAGCAGCATGAACGACAGGCTCATGAAGAACTGGGCCTGAGAAAACCAGAGCACCGAGTGAGTCATAATGGCCGCCAGTGTAAAGCGACATGCGGCATTCTGACCATGCTTACGGGCAAACTGTGCCGAACGTGGCAAAATGCTTACTTTCATATGGAAGCCCTGAACAAGTCGAGCGGTAAGCAGTCGCCGCCATCGGGACGGGATTTGCGCCAGCAGGCCGCCCGAATTCGCAGACGCACACAACGCAGTGATTTGTTCAAAGCTTCCCGATCATCCACTTTCAAGTATCGGCGTCTTCCTGTATGAGTTCTGTACCCAGCCCGGGCGCGGTTTCCAACTTCCTGCGCACCATCATCGAAAAAGATCTGGCTGAAGGCCGCCATGCGCAAAAACCATGGGCAGGCCGTCCAGGACCCGCTTCCGTGCAGCGGCAAGGCAGTCCGGACCCCGCCCGTATACGCACCCGCTTTCCGCCGGAACCCAACGGCTATCTGCATATCGGCCACGCCAAGAGCATCTGCCTGAACTTCGGCCTGGCGCGCGACTATCAGGGCGCCTGCCACCTGCGTTTCGACGACACCAACCCCGAAAAAGAGGAAGAGGAATACGTCCACGCCATCATCGACATGGTGAAATGGCTGGGCTTCGACTGGCAATACGGCGACGAAGACAATCTCTACTTCGCCAGCGATTACTTCGGCTATATGTACGAATTCGCCGAAGCGCTCATTCAGGCCGGCCATGCCTACGTCGATGAGCAGACTCCAGAAGAAATCCGCAGCATGCGCGGCACACTGACCGAACCCGGCACCGACTCCCCCTGGCGCGACCGCCCAGCAGCGGAGTCGCTCGAACTGCTGCGCGAAATGCGCGATGGCAAGCACCCTGACGGCAGCCTGTGCCTGCGCGCGCGCATCGACATGGCGTCGCCCAACATCAACATGCGAGATCCGGTTCTTTACCGCATCCGCCATGCCACGCACCACCGCACCGGCGATCAATGGTGCATCTACCCCATGTATTCCTGGGCGCATCCCGTCGAGGATGCGCTGGAAGGCATCACGCACAGCATCTGCACGCTCGAGTTCGAAGACCAGCGTCCTTTCTACAACTGGATCCTCGAACGTCTGGCAGAGCTCGACATGCTGATCCGGCCGCTGCCGCAGCAATACGAATTCGCGCGCCTTAATCTCAGCTACGTGGTGACCAGCAAGCGCAAGCTGCTGCAACTGGTGCGCGACGGTCATGTAGCCGGCTGGGACGACCCCCGGCTGCCTACCCTGGCAGGCCTGCGCCGGCGCGGCTACACCCCTTCGGCCATCCGTCTGTTCTGCGAACGGCTGGGCGTGTCGAAAGCGGATTCCCGCATCGACTACAGCGTGCTTGAACAAGCTCTGCGCGACGATCTCGACCCGGTCGCGCCCCGGGCCGTCGCTGTGCTCGACCCGCTCAAGCTGGTCATCACCAATTATCCAGAAGGCGGCAGCGAATCCTGCCAGGCTCCGATGAACCCGCACGATGCCGAAGCGGGCGTGCGCCACTTCACGTTCGGCCGTGAGCTGTGGATCGAGCGCGATGATTTCCGTGAAGATCCGCCCAAGAAATACTTCCGGCTCTTTCCAGGCAACAAGGTCCGGCTGAAGTATGGCTACATCGTCGAATGCACCGGCTGCGTCAAGAACGAACAAGGCGAAGTGATAGAAGTGCATGCGAAATACCTGCCCGACACCAAGAGCGGCACGCCCGGTGCTGACTCCGTCAAGGTCAGGGGCAACATCACGTGGGTCAATGCTGCTGAAGCCGTCGCAGCCGAAATCCGGCTCTACGATCGCCTGTTCCTGGAAGCCCACCCCGACGCCGGCGACAAGGACTTCATCGCCGCCCTGAACCCGGATTCCTGCACTGTGGTGCAAGCGTGGCTGGAACCGGGCACGCGCGCCGAACCGGGCGCCTCCTGGCAATTTGAACGGCTCGGCTACTTCATTGCCGACCGCAAGGAGTCCAGCCCTGAACGGCCGGTCATCAATCGCAGCGCTACTCTCAAAGACTCATGGGCCAAAAAGTG
>Ga0172382_10010803_pt1 | contig 12179 bp, 10 predicted proteins | sample Leawel138RmetaG_FD_122245 | JGI IMG/M metagenome (GOLD analysis project Ga0172382, IMG submission 122245) | Leachate microbial communities from a municipal landfill in Southern Ontario, Canada - Leachate well 138R metaG | ecosystem: Engineered > Solid waste > Landfill > Unclassified | place...
AGAGCGATGATAACCCCTCTTTATTCATTCGTTGAATAAGACGATGACGAATATCTTTATCCCTATCTACTTCTGGAAATAACCCCTTTAAAAGAGAAGACACATAGAGACCAGTTCCACCACAAACGATAGGAATAATACCTTGAGAGTAGAGATCTTTAATAATAGTTTCCGCATCAGCACAGAATCTGCCTGCATTATAGCTTTCCGAGGGATTTATTATACTTATTAGATGATGTTTTACTTGTTGTAATTGTTGGGAGGTTGGTTTAGCGGTTCCGATATCTAAATAGCGATAAACCTGCCGGGAATCAGCTGAAATTATCTCGGAGCCAAGTTCTTTAGCTAAAAGAATAGCAAGTTCTGTTTTGCCTGAGGCAGTTGGTCCCTCCAGAGTGATGAGAGGAATCATATCTGGCGTTTAAATTTCTTTTCTAAATCGTTAAGAGTGACCTTTATGATTAGTGGTCTGCCATGAGGACAAAAGTAGGGCATATTACAGGCAAAGAGTTGATTGATTAGATTTAACATCTCTTTACGAGTGAGTTTCTTTCCTGCTTTTATAGCTGCTTTGCAAGCAATAGATTTAGCCAGAGAATCACGGAAATCTATATTGGTTTCCATCTCTTCCTGAAGCTGTTTCAGGATATCAATAAAGACCTTTCCACCTTGCCAATCATCCAGCTCTGCTGGGATTTCTTCTATTACCAGTGAATCTCCACTGAATTTCTTGAGGACAAAGCCAGTTTTTTCCAGTAATTCCAGATTTTGCTCTATAGCTTCACGGATTTCAGTAGCAATAATAGGTGGTATATCTATAACTAAGGGAATAAGGAGTTTTTGTCGTACTGCAGGTGCTCCTTGAGTTCTTTGTAACAACTTTTCATAGATAATTCTCTCATTAGCTGCATGCTGATCTATTATAACGAAGCCATCTTCCACCTGGATGAAAATATAGGTATTATGTAATTGCCAGGGATTGATATAGTCCTCTTCGTTACTTAACAGCAAACGATAGTGAAAAGAATCATCAGGCAAATCGGGCAAGATTTCCAGCTGGTCTTCTTCCTGTTTTTTATCCAGATTGACCAGAGGAATTTCTTTTGCATCAGCTGGCTTTTCTTCTTTTGAGGGGAAGATCTCAGGTTGAAAGAGCTTACCATACTCTTTTTTATATTCCGAAAAACGAGGGATTTGGGTTTTACTGGTAAAAATAGCTCTTTCTGTATTAGTAACAGGTTGACTGGAAGATAAATCCTGAAATTTAGCACGGGCAGAAGCAAATTTTTCATATTCATAATTGTTCAAAGCTTCAGTTAGAGTGGTAAAGATTAAAGAGTGCACTTTTTGTTGTTCGCGAAAACGAACTTCCATCTTTGCTGGATGGACATTAACATCAATCTGCTCAGGTGGAACAGTCAGAAATAGAATATAAGGCGGAGTTTTACCTTTTTGCCAGGCTCTTGTCTTTAAAATAAAAGGTTCATAAGCAGCTTTGATGGCGTGTTTAACGGTCTTATCTGAAATGAAGCGTCCATTGATAAAAGTATACTGCATATCAATTAGTTTATCACTCCTATCTTCCAAGCCAAAGATATAGCCCTCTAACTTGTAGCCTTCCTTTTCAATGTTTATGGGAATAATATCATCGTTAAAGAACCCAGAGCCAAAAACCTCACCCATCCTTTGTTCTCTGTTCTGAGCAGGAATAAAAGATATTCTTGGATTACCATCTACATAAAGCTTTATCCCTAAAGCAGGATTAAGTATTGCCTGATGATGTAGATAACGAAGGATATGATTCAATTCAGTTTTAGCACTGCGGAGAAACTTTCTTCTAGCCGGAAGCTCTTTAAATATTGCTTTCACCGAGACCGTAGTTCCCTGATTGGCTGAAATCTGATTAACACTAATCAATCTACCGAATTGGTAATCTATCTGAGTTGCTACTTCTGATTCTGCATCCTTGGTTATAAGAGTTAGTTGGCTAACACTGGCAATGCTAGGAAGTGCTTCTCCACGAAATCCTAAGGTCTCAATATGTATGATATCATCTACGGTCTTGATCTTACTGGTTGAATGACTTTCAAAAGCAAGAAGTGCATCATCAGCACTCATCCCAGCACCATTATCACTTACTTGAATCAAATCCTTCCCACCATTTTCAATACTAAGCGTAATCATTGTAGCACCCGCATCTATAGCATTTTCTACCAGTTCTTTTACTACGGAAACCGGCCTTTCTATAACTTCTCCAGCAGCAATCTTGTTGCTCACATCTTCGGACAAAATATGGATTCTATTCATAGGTTAATAGCGGAAAATTGAACCATTAGTAAATTCACGAATGATAGAATTGTAGGGCACAAGACTATCGGGAATATCTTTTACATTGGATAGAAGTAATAATAATCTTTGAGCTTCAGTGTAACCAGCTGAACTTTTCGGAACAGAAAGCAGAAGTTTCCAGGCAAATTTACGTAGAACTCCCAGCTCATAGGTAAGACTGCTGTTGAACATAAAATCAGCATTTTCTTGATAGGGGAAGATATTCTTTTCTTCACCTTCACGGACACTGGGCCAACGCTGTATAGTTTCAATGGCAGTATAGCCTCTATAATGATAATCTCTGATGATACGACGGATGAAACGGCAATCGGTAGTAGCTATCCGGTTATGATTATCTATATTGAGCTGATTTAAAGCACTTACATAGATTTTAACTTTGTTTTCAGCTTTGATAGAAGAGGTTAAAAGCTCATTCAAACCGTGTATTCCTTCAATGACTATAACATCATTTTCACGCAGTTTAACGAAGACATTGCTTCTTCTTCTGATTCCCCTGGTGAAATCATAATGTGGCAATTCAACTTCCTGACCAGCAAGCATTTGAGTTAGCTGAAGATTCAGAAAATCCAGATCCAGAGCATAGATGCTTTCAAAGTCATATTCCCCATCGTCTTTACGAACTGTCCTATCTCTATCTATGAAATAATCATCCAAACTTATAACTACTGGTTTAGTTTTACAGGCAAGAAGCTGGATGGAGAGTCTTTTAGCCAGGGTTGTTTTACCTGAAGATGAAGGTCCAGAAATAAGGATAAGTTTTATTTTAGGGTCATTGGCAATAGCAGTAGCTATTTCAGCTATTTTCTTTTCATGCAGAGCTTCTTCTACCAGAATGAACTCTGAGATATCATAGTTATCAGTTAGCTTATTAATATCAATGATGTTATGGACTCCTAAAATATCCAGCCACTTGTCATGTTCCTGATGAAGTTGAAACAGTTTTTTAGGGAGGACAAAAGGCTGGGCTAATTTGCATTCCTTTCCAGTAGGAAAACGAAGAATAAACCCTGGTTGCTGATAAACTATATCAAATTCCTTAACCATTCCTGTGCGATCTGCAAGAGGTCTTAAAAATAAATCATAATACTTTCCACAACGATGGATTGAAACTTCATCCCGATAGTTGTATTTCAAGTTCTTAATGATATCTTTACGTCCCATAGTGCTGAATATTTCTAAAGCTTCAGAGATAGGTACCGTAATGTTCTCAATCGGAAGATTTGCCTCTACTATCTTATGCATCTCTTCTTTTACTTTGGCACAATCCTGTTCTGTCCAGCGTTGAGCACCAAAAACTTCACAAAATACTCCATCACCAATGGAATGTTCCACTACCAGATTGTGCTGGATTCCCAGAAGTGAGTTAATTGCCTTAGCTAGTATAAAAATAGCAGAATCTTGGTAAATACGACTTCCTTCAGGATGACTAAAAGTAATGCAATCTATTATCATACTGTGTTGCGGTATAAATTCTTCATTGACATATTGGGTATGGTCTATCTTAAAGGAAAGAATTTTATCTGCTGGGATATCGGTATTTTTCAGAATATCGTAGATAGGTTTAGCAGAATCAAGTTCTAGCTGTTTATATCTGTTGCCATCTAATCGCAAATCAATAATCATTGTAATTTTCCTTTTTCTTTTTTAGCCTATGCAGATTTATAGGATATTATATCTGAATAGAGCATAAGATTATTTCATATAATAAAAAAAGGTGTATTTAGTCAAGAATTTAAGAGGTATTAAAAATGAAAAAACTTAGTAAAAAACAGTATATAGTGCGAGAAACAAAGAATCTGATAGGAATAACTTTCGGCTCACTTTTAGTTGCCGTTGGATATGCCTGGTTTCTAATGCCTTATAAAATGTCACCAGGTGGAGTTGCCGGAATTGCTCAAATTATAAATTATTATTTCAAGATTCCCTATGGATTGTCTATGATTATACTAAATGTGCCGTTATTTATCATAAGTTTTATCTTCATTGGGAAAGCTTTTGGAACAAAGTCTATCTATGGAATGCTGGCCTCTTCTTTTTTAACCGATTTAGTAAGTTTACAGAATCTAGCAAGAATGGGATGGATAGATCTATCTCAACATACCTATTTTTATCATAATAGAGTTATTTATGCTTATTTGCCTCCTGAAGACTTGATTCTTTCAGCCATAACCGGTTCAGTTTTGTTAGGATTAGGTTTAGGTTTAATATTTAGATTCCGTGGTTCTACAGGTGGAACAGATATTCCCGTGGCATTAATTAAGCAAAAGGCGGGTCTTTCTATTGGAACAGGATATTATCTGGTAGAAAGTGGCATCATACTATTTGTTGCCATAATGTTTAAAGACCCCAGGATTCTTATCTGGGGATATATTAACCTCTTTATCACTACTAAAGTAACGGATTTAACCTCAGAAGGTTTGCCCTATATTAAAGGGGTATATGTAATATCTCCTAAAGTAGAAGAAATAAAACAAGAAATTTTTGAAGAACTGGATAGAGGTGTTACCTTCTTGAAAGCCAGAAGCGGATATACGAATAAAGATATTGATATTCTGTTTTGTGTATTAAATCGCCGTCAGGTTGGTCAGTTAACCGATATCGTGAAAGATACAGACCCAGACGCCTTTATGATTGTAACCGATGTCTACGATGTTATGGGATATGGATTCCGTTCTCGCAATTTGGATCTTAGTGAGTAAAATAGAAAAAGATTGACAGTTTTTAAAAGATATAATAGCTAGCTCAAATTAGGATTTGCTTAGAAATCTTAGCTAGTTAAATTAACTAATAAAGGAGATAAGAAATGATAACAAAGTTTCTAAAAGAATCCAAGCAAAAAATGTGTATAAAACTACAAAATGTAAGGAGAGAAAAATGAAGAAAATATCATTATTAATCGTTATTGCTGTAGCAGTATTAATTGTCTTTACTGCCTGCAGCAGTGTCCCCAAAACGAAAGAGCTAACCGTTACTAATGTTGATGTAATCGGTGATGCCAAGGATTTAATTAAAGTTGCCGATGGAACTTATACTCTAACCTCATCGGACACCGAAATTAACTTAACTATTAACCTGCAACTTTTACAGAATAGGGATTTGGAGAGCGAAGAATTAACACTTGGACAATGGACTTTGAATCTTCTGGATAAAGATGGTAATTCTATTACGGGTGCGATGCTTCAATTTAAACCAGATAGTGGTGCAGAAGTACAGATTATGGAGTTTCTCAAGAATGGTATAATTAACGACACACTTGCTGTTACTTTCAGTCAAACACTTGCTTCAAAAGATGAGCTTAAGACCATTATGAAAGAAGCCACTTCTTTTGAGCTTACTACTGTTATTGAAAGTATTGTACCAGAACTAGTAGCCGAAGCAACACCAGAAGAAACAGCTACAAAACCTTCTACTACTCAACCAGCACAAAAACCTCAATCTGATCAGACCACAACTACAAGTTCTCCAACTGCTACTCCAGTGCAACCTTCGGAAGATTGGGATAAAGAACTTGATACTTATAGCGCTGCTATTGACCGTTATATCTCTATGAAAAAGTCTATTAAGCCAAACGACCCTAATGCGATTAGAAGACTTAACGAACAAAAAGTTAAAATTGACGCTATGACTAAGAGATTCCAGACGGCGTCAGGTATGACCGCTGCTCAATCTACGAGATTTAAGAATCTTAAAGCTAAGTTTGATAATGCGGTTTAACTAATAATTTTATTATAAGGAGATTATCATGAGAAAATATTTTATCCTACTCATCGTTGTAATAATGGCAGCTGGATTATTCTTAACTGCCTGTGAAGAAAGTGAAAATACCACTGAGCCAGAAAACGCTAAGTGGTCAGTGTTTGTGACAGCCAATCCTCCAGAAAGTGACCATTCTCATTTTATCACCGTTATGTGGATTGGTACTCCTCAAGATTATGTGGAGCCCACTTCTCTGGAATTGGAAATCGGTGGTGATGAAGTTGATCTGGTAGAATGGCAAGATATCTGGATTGGCGAGAAAAACTTAACTCCCGGTGCAAAATACAACTTCAAATTAGAAGTTAATGGTGAAACGGTGGTCAGCACCAATCAAACTATTGTCTATAATGCAGATGCCGACTTCCCAGAAGATTATAATCCTGAAGAAACTGCATATGTAGAGTGGACTCTGGAGAAAGATAATGAGCATCAGTATGCCTCTGTTTATGCTTTACATCCCTTGAATCCTGATGAGGATGAAGAAGTTACTGAAGAAATTGACTCTTCAGACCGTTCTTATCAATATCCTGCTGATGTAGTTCATTATCATGGAATAGGCACTATCTATACCTTAGAGATTAGCCAGATGAATGATAAGTATGTGGACGATGTTTTAGTAGCTTCTGCTCAAGCAGATTATGAGGATTATGGTAACATTAAAAGAGATCGCGGTTCTCGGGAAGAAATGGTTAAATATGTAAAGCATATGCTCAATCTCATTATGAAATAAACCTTTAACGAACAAAAATAAAGCCGGAACTAAATGTGCTCCGGCTTTTTTATTTTACGAACGAAAGTGAGGATTCTAATTGTTTCCAGGCTTCACGAAGTTGTTTTTCAGCTAAAGGAAAATCTTCTTTATTATTAACCCAGATAGGTTTTCCATAGTTAACTGCCACTCTTGAAAAAGGTTTGGGTATGCGGAAACGGTCCCAGGAATTAATTAACCATTCTTTACTAGCATTAGCTGTGACAGGGACCAGGGGTATTTTGGCTAGATAAGCAAGTTGAAACAGACCTGGATGTATAACACCAAGAGGTCCTTTAGGTCCATCAGGTGTTATGGCTAAACTATGAATTCTGGATAGACGAACCATTTCTTTTAATGCTTGAGAGCCCTGGCGTGTGGAAGAACCCCTAATCGGAATATAACCTAAGTATTTAAGCGGTCCAGCAATGAGTTCTCCATCTTTAGAAGAAGAAACCATTACCGCTATTTGAGAATTAATTCTATGCAAGGTAAGAAGCAGAAGATTGCGGTGCAGAAAAGCATAGACACAACGAAAATCATCAGAGGGTTGATTCTGAACTGTAATTCTTAAAGTTGCTCTTAAAAGTTTTAATAATTCAGCACCAAGGATTGCTTCTAATGGCATCAGGATTTCAGGCATAGGTCTCTAACATTTTCTTAACCAGATTTAGCATTTCAAGACTGGTTTTTCGTTCTCCAAGTAGGAACTTAAGTTGGGAAAGTTCTTTCTTGGTAACTGCTATTTTATCCGGATTATCCAGATTCTCTAAAATCGTTCTAACGATGTTTACAGAATTACAATCTTTCTGGATTAATTCAGGTAAAAGGTCTTTGTCTAAGACAATATTGGGCAAGCCTATTCTTTTAATACGCACTAATTTACGACCAATGAGATAGGAAAGCGGAGCTGCTTTATAGCAAATAGTTAAAGGAGTGCCAATATATGCCGCTTCCAGAGTTGCTGTTCCCGAAGTGCTAACTAGATAATCTGCATACTTCATCATCTCATAACGATAGCCATCTATAATATGGATTCTGGATAAACCAGAGCTTTCACAAATACTCATAAAAAGTGAGTGGGAAACAGTTGAAGCTTTAGATATCAAAATCTCAAATCTATTTCTATCCAACATTTTTGCTACTTCCAGAAAGGTGGGAAGCATCATTTTAACTTCATTATCTCTACTACCAGGAAGAAAACCTAACCATTGTTTTTTTGCATTGATTCCATAGAAATGGGCAAAACTCTCTCTATCCAGCTCAAACTTTATCTCTTCAGCTATAGGATGTCCCACATAAGTTGCTGATATATTGTGCATTTCTAATAATTCTGGTTCAAAAGGTAAAATGCAGGCAATATGACGAACATTTTCTTTCAATTTATAGACCCGTTTATGTTTCCAAGCCCAAAACTGAGGACATATATAGTATAAAACAGGAATACCCAGGTCATCTGCCATTTTTGCTATCCTGAGATTGAATCCTGGATAATCAACTAATATAGCAAGATCAGGCTTTTCTTCCTGAAAAAATCTTTTTAACTGACGTTCTACCTTCCAGAAAAAACCCAGATGTCCAGCAACTTCTACAAATCCCATAACATTAAAGGAAGCAAAAGGAAAAAGAGGTAATAAACCTTCTGCTTGCATAAGAGGTCCACCTATTCCTATATGCCGGACACCTGGGATGCCAGAATTGAGACTTTTCATCACAATGCTGGAATGAATATCAGCAGAATTTTCTCCAGCAAGCCAAAATATGGTGTAAGAATCTTTAGTTAATTTACTCATAGCTAAAAAATAGTGGTCCCTAAAAGAGTGAGGGAAGTTACAATGACAGCAGCTAGTAATACCCCAATAAATATGCATAATAACGATTTGACAAAAGGAATACCAAATATTTTAGCGGCTAAAGAACCTGTCCATCCTCCGGTCATCGGAAGTGGTATACCTACAAAAATGGTTAAACCAATAGCTTCATATCTTTCTACTACTTTCCCTTTCTTACGCGTTCTATGGTATATCCAGTCGGAAAATTTCTTACCCCAGGGAAAGTGAGAAATCATCTTGAGCACCCATTCTAAAAAAAGCAGTAAAAAAGGAATAGGCAACATATTGCCTAGAATAGATAAAGCAACAGCTTGTTGCCAGGGCATTCCTAAGACGGCAATTGCCACGGGAATAGAACCTCGTAACTCAACTATGGGCAAAGCTGAAATGAATATCACTATTAGTGAGGGATTCCATCCTTTCGCTTTAAGGTTAGCTGCTGTTCTTTCCCCATAAGTTTCACCCAAAAGCATAGTTCCACAAACCAGAAACAGCATTAAAATAATCAATATCTTCGTTCTTGAACTCACCGTCTCTCCATTTTTTATTGCTTATTAAATCCATTTTTGACTTTATATTTTTTTGACAAGAGAAATCTATAAATAATAAGGAAGAACCCAATGAGAAATGTAAAAGTATCCTTTAATAATTCTAAAAAATATATAATAATCCTGTATTTTATGTAGTTTAAAGAAATAAATAAAGTCTGTTCTACTGATGATGAGCTTATGCCCAGCTTATGTCCAGCTTATGTCCAGCTTATGTCCAGCTTATGTCCGAAATCGGTCATAACTTTATTATAACCGGGATATCAGTTCTCTTTTAAGAATTAAGATATAAATATTCAAAATTATAACAATATTCGGAATAAGGGGAAATTCTATTTTGTTAATCCTTTTTGTTCCAAATAATTAAAAAAGGGTTTGACAATATATCTTATTAAAAAAGAGAGTTTTTAAAATAGGACTTTATTTATTGAGTTTATCTAAATCTTTGATAATCAAAGTAATGTAGAAATAGATGAGGAACAAATGAAAGAATATGAACTGAAAAAAATGCGTAATCTGCTTTTTATGGGTGCCAGCGGTGCTGGTAAAACCAGTCTGGCAGAACAAATCTTTTTCCTAACGCAAACGATTAACCGTCTAGGCAGGATTGATGAAGGTAATACGGTGATGGATTTTGATCCGGAGGAGATAATTAAGAAGATGTCTTTAGGATTATCTGTGGGATATGCTCATCATAAAGATTGCAAAATCAATATAATAGATGTTCCGGGTTCTCCTGATTTTATAGGAGAAACGATCGTAGCTATTCCAGCAGTAGAGAATGTGGTTATGGTGGTTAATGGCACAGCAGGATATGAAGTTGGCTTGGAATTAGCTATAGAACAGCTGGAAAATGAGAAAGCGGCAAAGATAGTTCTGGTTAATAGAATGGATAATGAACATGCAGATTTTCAGAAGACACTGGAAACCATCTATGATAATGCTGGATTCAATCCTATTCCCGTGCATATTCCCATTGGTAAAGAAAGCACCTTTGAAGGCGTAGTGGATGTAATTCGTCAGAAAGCACTTCTTCCCGATGGAGAAGGAGAAATTCCTGCGGATATGCAATCTATAGTGGCTGAATCACGGCAGAAATTGATGGAAGCTATAGCTGAAACGGATGAAGAATTATTAAATGAGTTTTTAGATAAGGGTGAACTTACCGAAGAACAAATGATTAAAGGTATGCGAAAAGCTCTTGCTAATGGCGAGATATGTGTAGCTTTTGCCTGTTCTGCACTGACAGGAGTGGGAGTTATGGCATTTTTAGATGCAGTAGAAAAGTATTTACCCTCTCCAGCAGATACCAATCCTATTCCCGTGATAAGAAAAGGTGAAGCGGAAGATTTTATAGCCTCTCCCGAAGGAGAACTTTTAGGCTATGTTTTCAAGCTCTATGCTGATCCCACAATGGGTGATTATGCCTATATTAGACTCTTTTCAGGTTCGTTAAGAACGGGTATGGAATTCTATATTCCTGAAAAAATGGCAAAAGAGCGTGCGGGTAATATTTATTATATGCTCGGCAAATCTCGTGATGATACGCAAGAACTTAGAGCAGGTGAGATTGGTGCTTTAGTTAAACTGAAAAATACCCGAGCTTTAAACACGATTATTTCTCAAGGTTCTAACCTATCTTTGAGAATGCCAGAATTGCCCACTCCCACTTACTGGCAAGCGATTACAGCATTAAATCAAAGTGATGAAGAAAAAATAAGTAATGCCTTGCAGAAAGTAATTGCTGAAGACCCTACTATTCGTTTTGAGATTAATAAAGAAACTCATGAGAATATCATTTCTGGTCTGGGAGAACAACAATTACAACTTGTTCTTCGCAAACTCAAGAATCGTTATAAAGTGGATGCTATGCTAAAAGCACCTCGGATTCCTTATAAAGAAACTATCACTACCAGTGGTGAAGCTCAATATCGCCATAAAAAACAGACCGGTGGAAGAGGACAATATGCTGAGGTTTATTTTCGGATAAAACCCCTTGAACGAGGAGAAGGTTTTAAGTTCATCAATTCCATTGTCGGTGGTGTTATTCCCTCCAATTTTATCCCCGCAATTGAAAAAGGTGTTTTGGAGACAATGGAAAAAGGCATCATTGCTGGTTACCCAGTGGTTGATGTCTCAGTTGAAGTTTATTATGGCAGCTATCATGAAGTGGATAGCTCAGAATTGGCTTTTAAAATTGCTGCTTCAATGTGCTTTAAAGAAGGGTTTAAGAAGTGTAAACCTATTCTGCTGGAGCCTATACACGAACTAACGGTTATCGTTCCAACTGAATATATGGGCGATGTTATGGGCGATATAAGCACTCGTCGGGGTAGAATAATGGGAATGGAACAGCACGGCAAAAAACAGCATCTTACGGTTCAGATGCCGGTAGCGGAAATGTATTCTTACTACCCTGCTTTGAAATCCTTAACTCAAGGTAGAGGACGTTTCACCCAAAAATTCTCGCATTATGAGAAAGTTCCCGAAGATATAACAGCCAAAGTTATATCTGCTTGGCAGGAAAACGAAAACTCATAACTGCCATAAAATTGAATACAAAATAAAGGGGAAAGCAAGAATTAGCCTTCCCCTTTTTTCTTTCTTGACAGTTTATAGCCTTAAAGACAATAAGGTTATGTATAAATTGATAATAAAGATATAAAGAGGTTTTTATGTCTGGACACAATAAATGGAGTTCCATAAAGCATAAAAAGGGATCAGCTGATGCTAAAAGAGGTCAGCTTTTTACTCGTTTAGTTAAAGAAATTATCCTAGCCACAAAAAATGGAGGCGGAGATCCTGAAGCCAATCCTCGTCTGCGAACCGCTATTATGAATGCAAAAGCAGCTAATATGCCGAGAGAAAATACTGAAAGAGCAATTAAAAGAGGCACCGGAGAAATTGAAGGTGCTACTTATGAAGAAGTAATTTATGAAGGTTATG
>Ga0172382_10010807_pt1 | contig 12177 bp, 8 predicted proteins | sample Leawel138RmetaG_FD_122245 | JGI IMG/M metagenome (GOLD analysis project Ga0172382, IMG submission 122245) | Leachate microbial communities from a municipal landfill in Southern Ontario, Canada - Leachate well 138R metaG | ecosystem: Engineered > Solid waste > Landfill > Unclassified | place...
TATTATTGGCACTTTGTTCGTTATCGATATATAAAACTATACACTTGTTGTTAAAATTTCTTTGGAAAGCCCCCATTATGTTGTATCCGAATGTTGTCTTTCCGGAACCTGGTCTGCCTGCCAATAGTGTTATCTTTCGCATACATATTCCACCACCAAGAGCGGTATCTATATATTTATTTCCTGTAGAAAAAAACTCATTTGTATCTGATATATTGCAGTGTATTTTACTATTGCTTTTAAAATGATCTAATAGTGCATTTCCTATTTCTTTGCTAACTTTCGATACCTTCGTTGATTTTGAAGTTTTTTTTGCAGCCATAAATCCATTTCCCCCTTATTTTAAAAAGAACCTATTTTTATATTTTTCTTATCTACAACTTTATTGTCTAGTCCGTGTATATAAAAATCTTCCGGTTTCATTTTTTCTATATCTATTTCTTCAGCATCAATATCTTCCTCATTTTTGGGATAAATATCCTCGTCTATGTCTTCGTCATCATTATAAACATCTGCCATTGTTTCTCCGCCTTTTATGAAGTTATCAATAGCATTGTCAAGCTTAATAGCAAAGTTTTCATCAGAGTCTTTCATTTTAAATCTAATGTTTACTTCTTTATCTATTATGTTATTTATTTCCTTTCTTATATCTAACTCCAATCGCTTGAGTTCTACTAAAATTTTTATTTCAGAAAATTTCATTTTTTTGTTTCTATTTCTAAAGTCCTCTGTATTCCCGGAATATTCATCTACCGGTCCACTTGGAAGAGAACCTATCATCGAATCCAATTCTGCTTTTCTTGTCTTAAACTCTTCTAGTAGTGTATTTAGAGAATCACTATCCTTCTTTATTATATCTAGTAAATTTAGTTCACTCATTTTTTCTGCTCCTTTTTATCCACAATATCACTTATCTTACTAACAAATTTTCCTAATTCTCTTCCACCAAAATAAAAAAATATTGTTATTTTGTATAGTGACGAAAAATTATTCACCATTTCCACATCAAGTGTTTTTGGTCCCAAAACCATATAACAATATATTGTTGTAAGAATAAGCGTAATTAAAGGTCTTATATTTTTAGAAAGCCAACTATCACTATAAACGTCTTTGATTGCATGTTCTCTGGCGATTAAGTTTTCTTCGTGGAAATTCTTTACAATCTCAAGCTCCAAATCCTTGTTATTGGATAAAACTTCAGATACAATATTTGATATTTCTTCGTTGTTTTTTTCCGAAGAAAATTCATTTTTTATAAAATTAGAAACCTCTTCTCTGTATTCATTTGGTATTTTATTCAATTTGTTTGTTGTATAGATACCTATTGCTGGTTTTAATATGGAATTGCTCAAAAAATTTCCAAATCTTTTAATATCTATCTTCAAATTTATCACCCGCTTTTAGATTGAAGTAATCTATAACTCTATTTTTATTACAAGAAATTCTATGTTTATTGACAAAATCACAGCTTCTCTCTATTCTGTTCATCCAACCATTTAAAAATCTAACTTGTGTGTTATCTCTACTAACAATAGAACCATAAAATTTAGAATATTCTATTGTAGTGTATAAAAGAATTAAATCAAAATCCTTTTCGTGTCTTTCATTTAATGTTAATATAGTATTTTTTCCTACTATTCCATCATCAACAATATTAACATTAAATTTTTTTATTGCTCTTTGTAAACAAATTGCTGCTCTTTTAGGACCCGATACCACCAAATTGAAAAAATGAAAGACATCGAATCCTTCTTTCATTTCTATGCCACATCTACTTTTTGTATAAGGAACAAAAAAGTATTTATGGTATAAATATATTATTTGTTTGTATGATAAATCCTTCACTTCATTAACCTCTAATTCTATGGGCTTCGCGAGTCTCACCCAATTCTGGGATATACCTCCCTTCGTTCCTCCACCTATATCTTCTGGGATATCATGATAATCAAATCCCTCTAAAACGTCTATCAGATATCTCGTAGCAATAAGAAAGTGTGGTTTCATATTATCTACTATATTTTCCAATTCCTTAGGAAAGTTCATAAAATTCTCCTTATTCTATAATTAATTTAAAATCAAATACACCCACACCATAGTCATCACCATTCAAATCTATGTGATAAAAATTTCTAGATGGAAAATTTAATCCTGCTACATCTGCATATCCACCAAAAAATTTCATTATTGATGGATTCATAATAGCATACCAAGGTTTTATAACCGGCTCCAAAGTTCTCTTATCTGTTTCAATATAAAATCTCTCGTCCTCTTTTAATCCCTCGTGTAGATGACCACAAACAAAAAAGCTTATTCCTTTGTGTTGTTCTATTCCTCTTTTGTATATGGATTTTCTTTTACCATCTAACGTTTGAGCAGAAGACCCTGTTTTGTGGGTGGTAATCATTTCATGGGACATATAAGGCGTTTCCAATATTGCATGTACTCTACCAAAGGCATATGGTATTTTATATTGATCACATATTATTTTCATCAAGGAAACTCCTATTTCTTTGATGGCTCTTGCCTCATGGTTTCCATCACAAACAAAAAGAATAATGTCCTGATATTCTGCTAAAATGTCTTTGACAACTTCGAACTGTTTATGATTATTATATACTTGGTGGTAAACACCAGAACCTATACTATATCTGGTTGCCATCTCGAACATATCTCCTGTTATTGTAACATAGAAATTTTCTTCTCTACATTTATCCAAAATTCTTCTCAAAAGAATTTCTTCTCTTTCGCTTTGAATGTGACAATCTCCTATGGGAAGAACCTTTACATGCTTTTCATCGAACATGAAGTGATAAAATGGTAGTCCTCTTTTGTTTGCTCTCATAGAATAGTCTCTCTGTTTGATAACAATTTCTTCTTCCTCAACATCAAATAGACCATATGCCAATCTATCGTCGTTGTCTTTGAATTTTCCTATTGATAGATTTTCTATATCTTTTATTTCATGAATAATAGAAATAACTTTATTTCTACTTTCTTCATATTTTCTACAAAAATCGTCAACAACAACAAACCCGTTTTCTTTGATTTCACCAAAAAGTGTGTCATATAAATTAGATTCTTTTTCTTTATAATTCTTTTTATAATCCCTTTCCATAGTAGAAACAATTTTAGATCCAGATTCTAATTGTTTCAAAGAACTTCTATCAAAAGACATAATCTTTTTTTTCATTTCTTTCCAAGAAACACAATCAAATATTTTTAATGCCGTAGTCCAATGGATTCTATATTTTTTGCATATAAAATCAAATCTCAAAGAACCATCGTTAATATAATCCCTTATAACATTTACCATAAAGAATTTTTTAGCTTCTTCTCTTCTGTAATTAAGTTTTTTCATTTGAAAATTCCCCTTTTTTGAATTGTATATTATCTATGCTGATGTTTCCGAAACAATTTATGTTTGTTCCTAAATATATCCGTTCTATTAAATTTACATTCATAGAAATCAATACTTTTAAATTTTGATTTGTTCTTATAAATACAGATTTAAACTCATCTTTTGATATATAATCAAAATTAAATAAAGATTTTACTTTATGGATATATGTTTTCTTACACTGAGAATATAGATTGGACATAAAATTGTATAGCTTGAATTTTTTATCTTTCATGTATCTTAATATTGTTTTTTCCGATTCTTTGTAGGAATCTATTATTTGTGTTTTATTTAATTGTTTTAAATTATAAGATAGTTTTACGAACAGTCTTCCTCTAAACTTTTCTATTTTATCTCTAAATAAATCTGTGACAAAATTATTGTTTGTGAGATCTATTTTAAACTTTTCTGAAAACAATACCTTTAAAATATTTAAAGGAATATATCCGCTATATGAAAATGGAACTTTCAGAGCACTGTATTTAGTCCCAAATTCCCCCATAGATAGATTTTCTATGAAGCTATTAACACTTATATTGTCTAAGTGATTAAACGCCTTGTATAGGTTAAAATATTGCCTTCTCTTGTATGTAAAGAAAATATCATCTACATCATAATTTAAACAACATCTTCTATAGTCTATAAAACTTAAAAATCCTCTTGGAGTTTTTTGTATTCTTAAAATATTTTTTATGTGATATCTAAGTTTAAGTTCTTCTGTTTCTTTGTATATATTAAGACTATTATTGGAGTGATTATATAAAAAATAGTATAATCTACTTTCTCCATTAAACTTTATTTTGGAAGCCCAAATATAATAAAATTTGTTTGTCAATGAATCAAAAACTTCCTTTATATTCAAAAAGTGTTCTTTAGATATTCTCTTATTTATTTTATGCAATTTTATATTCAAATTTTTATTAAAATTCGAAGAATTGTCGTATATAAGGCTTTTATATTTACCCATCAAATAATTCATTTTTCTCAAAGATATTTTTTTAGATTTATATGCATCTTGAATTATATTAGATGGGGCTATTAATTTTCCACAACCAAAGCAATATAGAGAATCGCTATCTTTATAGTAAACCATAGATGGACTTTTTTCTTTATGAAAAATACAATTATACTTTTTCTTATTTTTTAAAATTATTTTATTCTTTGGGTATATCTCCATAATTAGTAGTTGCAACAATCCTTCTGTTTTATTTTTAATTTTACTTTTAACTATAGGAAACTCAACATAAAATATATTGGGTTTCATTTCTTTGTATTTTATTTCAGAATTTCCAAAAACTTTAATAAGATTATATAGCTCTTTATTAGTAACAATAGATCTTATTTTATTTCCAGATAAATCTGTTATAGATCTTTTTATTATATTAAAACTAGATTTGCTATTAGTAAAAACGTAGTTCAATTTTTTTTTAATTAAAGTATAGGATTTTTCTATAACCTGGTTGTTGTGTTTCATATCAGATGTATCTATGTTGAATGGTTTTGAATTTTTGTTGCAATACAATATCTTTGTTTTATATACATTATTGTTCTTTGTATTATAAGAAAGTGGTATTCTCAAAATCCTTCCTCTATTTTTCACTTTTGAATCTACTGGAAGTCTTTTATGGGATAAGTGTTTTATTATAAAATTTTCCTTTATATCGAAATCTTCTAAATCTCCACAATCATTATTTATATAAACATGTAAACCATTTCCAGAATCAACAATATACGATATAGAACTTTTTATCAAAGTATCTTCTAATATTGTTTTATAACACCACTCCTTTTCTTCTGGGTTCTTGGTGTCTATATCAAAAAATAATGTTTTTATTTTTACAACATCACTATTTTTTACTCTACCGGGTTTCACGTTGTTTCTTATATTCCCAACACCATAATACAAATTATAGTTTGTATTATTTAACAGCTTACCAAAACAGTGAATATGGTTGTGGTTTGGTAAAGTAAATGCAAATTTGTATTTGTTGTTTCTATCAAAAACTCGAATTTCAATTTTATCATTATTCCTTATCTTTTCCAAAAAATCATAAACTACATTTGTTTCCAATCCGACACCCCCTAAAGTGTTCTTTGTATTTGTTATATCAAATGTAACATCACCTATAAAATGTGAAATTTGCTAAACAAAGCCATTTCTATAGTATATCTTTTTATTTGTTATATCAAGGATAAACGGTCCATTTTTTCTTTTAAGAAAAAATCTCCCAATATTAAATTAATAATATATAAATAAATATTAATATATTATTCTTTTAATATACATATAATATAGAAAATATATATGTATTATTTATAAAAAATTTTATGTTTTTTAAAATTCATCAGATTATAGTCCTAGAGCCTATTTGAAAGACCGTGAGCGGGTGGTGAAAAACGTTGGGGACGGCTCTAGGACGTATTGTTTTAAAAGAACAAATGACTATATATATTATTATTTTGTGATTTAATAGAGATTTACATTTTATTAAATCGTAGTTATACCCTCTCAGAAATATTTTTAAAGGAACACACAATTAATATTTTGTGTTCCTTTTTTTTTCTACCTGAAATAAAATAATAATTATTTTATTATTTTTTTTTAATAATATATATAACGAAAGGAGTAATGCTATGGAAAAAAATTTTGGAGAAGAATTGATACACACATGTAAATCTAGGTACCCACTAATTGTGGTAAAAACAAATGAAGAAGAAAGAGCATTTAAAGAAGTATTGGGAATTTCCAATGTGGATGATTTTAAAAGAATGGTCTACATGTGGTCTTGCACAACAAATCTTTGTTTGTGTGATTTTGAAACAGGAAACATAGTACAGGAAACATCTACAACAAACATACAATCTCTGATGAGGTTTGTGGAAAGTTTTGGGAGCAAAAAAGAACACGCAACCAAAGGCACTTCTGATTTCGGAGAATTGAAGAATGGATACAAAGGAGTATTGTTTGTTGTAAAAGATCTATTCGATCTGATTGGTGGTCGAGGAGGATCCGAATTAATAGCAAATAAAAGATTATTACTAGATATAATGTCTAGTATTAGAAAGGATAGAATAACAAAAAATATTGTCTGTATAACAAATAATACGGACAATATACCTAAAGAAATGGAAGATAGTATTTATATCTTAGATTTCTCCCTGCCCACGCAAACAGAAATTTTGGATAAATATCTGACTATATTGGATAAAAATAAAATTGATATAGATGAAAATCTAATATATTTATTTTCCAAATCCGCACAAGGACTGACAATGACAGAAGCAGAACTTGTATTTTGTAAAATGATAATAAAATCCAAAAAGAATTTAAAAGAAGAACATATAGAAGAAATATTTGAAGAAAAAAAGGCTATAGTAAAAAGGTCTGGTATTTTGGACTTTATAAAATCTGATGTCCATATATCTGATGTTGGTGGTCTTGAAAATTTAAAATCTTGGATAAAAAAGAGAACAAACTCCTGGGGAGAAGAAGCAAAGGAATATAACATACCTCAACCAAAGGGAATATTGGTAATAGGAGTACCAGGTTGTGGTAAATCTTTAATATCCAAAGCAGTTTGTTCCATGTGGAATATTCCACTACTAAGATTGGATATAGGAAAGATTTTTCACGGAATAGTAGGCTCAAGCGAAGAGAATATGAGACAAGCAATTAATACTGCAGAATCTGTATCTCCATGTATTCTGTGGATAGATGAAATCGAAAAAGGATTTTCTGGAACTTCATCGAGTGGAGATTCTGGAACAACAGCAAGGATTTTTGGAACCTTTTTAACATGGATGCAGGAAAAAGTAAAACCAGTATTTGTGATTGCCACTGCAAATAACGTTGCTACACTACCACCAGAGTTTTTGAGAAAAGGAAGGTTCGATGAAATATTTTTTGTTGATTTACCACAAAAAGAAGAAAGAGAAATAATATTTAATATTCATTTAAATAAAATGTTGAAAAACAGTAAAGCATCAGAAGGAGGATTAAATATATCCAAAGGAGATTTAGATAAATTAGTAGAATCCACTTCTGGATATTCTGGTGCTGAAATTGAACAAGTTGTGGTAAATTCTGTTTTTGAAGCTTTTTCCGAAAGAAGAATATTAAAAATAGAAGATATAAAATCTTCTATAGACGAAATAGTCCCCCTTTCTGTAACAATGAAAGAGGGAGTAGAAAGGCTCAGAGAATGGGCTAAAGATAGAGCAGTTCCGGCTTCTATGAATAAAAACAAATTTGTCATAGAAGAAGAAAGCCCAGGTGTTACAACAAAAAAAGCTACAAAAAGAAAGATATCAAATATAAACAAAAACGAATCGATTCTAGAGGTTTAAAGGAGGGATTTTGTGAGTATATGTATCGTTATGGAATCTGTTGCTGCTGTTCTAAGAAAGTCAACAGAAGAGGAAATGCTAAAAAAGTATAAAAGAGGAAATCACAGAATTTATATATTGGAAGATATAGAAGATTTTGATGATTTGGAAGATTGGTGTGAAACCCAACGATTTTCTATATCCACACCAAATGTATATGAAAGAAACAAAAACGTCATTTATTTTAAAGAAGATAAACGAATAAAAATGGCGTGTGAAATTACAGAACGCGGCTGTGAATTTTTCGTATCAAAACACGAAAAAGACAAAACAGCAGATATATTTTTTGAAAAATACTCCAATAGCTATGGTGGTGGCAAAGTAGTAGTAGAAGATATACCACTAGAGAATATAGAATTGGTTTCTATTTATAATGACTCCGAACTATTAATGAATATGTTAAAGGATTGTGGAGTTAATATAAAAAGTGTCTCTAAAAACAAAAACGAGATTATTTGTGATATTTTCGGAGTATCAATGAAATACCAAAAATATGGAGAAGATCCATACAAAATAACCATCGAAGGAACAGAAGAAGAACTGAATGATATATTCTCCATATTAAACAGCATGGAGTGTGAATACCTATCTGGTCTTCAGACTTCAATAAAAGAAAAAGTTTTAAAAGACGCACACACAAATGGTTGGTGTGTGGATAATGTGGAAGAAGAAGGAGATGAAATTGTAATAACAGTTTCCGTATAATAGTCGGGAGCGTGGGAGGATTTTTGTTTATTCCCACGCTCCATTTTTTTCTATGGGGGTAAAAGTAATGTCTCAAAAAATAAAAGAAATGATAAAAAACCATAAAAGTATAGCAATATCCCTAATACCGGAATACTATGGGGATAGTGACGTGGTTTGTAGAAATATAGAATATGAAATGGAAATAGAAAAAATATTATCCGGGATGGATATAACTTCCAAAACAACGATAAATTATATTTCCAACATCATCGTTGAATATTTAATTTTAACCACAAACAGACGTTATGACATAATAGACTTTAATTGGGGTGATATTCTGAGTTTTTATTTAGATCCAAAAGTAAAATCAAATGATATAGACATAAAGTATAGATATTCTTGGATTTATGGAGCTCTATTCGTATTAAATTCCGGGAATTATGATGCAATAAAAAAAGGGATTTTAAATGGCTGTTATGAACCAATTGCGATGTCTGTAGTGGATTCCGTGTCCGAATTCAATAAAAAAAATCACTATAATTCATGGGAAGTGATGGGAAATTATAATATATTCCATAAATCATTTTTTATTTCTTTTAGATCAGAAGAAATAAATAAAAGAATAAGGAATTTTGTGGTGAATAATATATCTGACTTAAACATAAAGGACTATATCTCACGCGAAATAGAACGTATAATATGTTTTAAAATCAGATACAATATGTTATTAAATATGACAGAAGAAGAATTTGATGATACATACGACGATAGCAAACCAAATCAGATATATTTTGAGTTTAGTAAAAAGATTATATTGGAGTATGAAAAACATTTTAATGCTATATACAATGAATTGGAAGAAAAGTATATAGATGGTGAACTTTCATTTTACGAAAAGGTAAATTTTATATGTGCCTTTATCGACATAGATATGATTTCTGGTGGTGTCAAAAAAATTAACTTAATAGACAAATTAGAAGATATATTTAAAAACGAAGTCTTTTGTTGTAAAGAGGACAAGAGCCAAAAAAATATATATAGATTGTTGTATTTCGCAGCTTCTATACGTGATAAATCCAAAATTGAATCTGGAGAACTAGGTAATCCTGATTCAAGACTTACTTATATGTTCATCCCAGGTGTAAAACATAATATCCGAAAAACCATTAAGGATAGACATATTGACTCTTCAATGACAAAAGGTACTTGTGAAAAGGAAATAAACAATTATCTAACTCAAGGGAAACCATATGTTGGACAAAACGACGAAGTTATATTGTCTTACTATTTCTTAAAAGCGTGCAATCATTTGAGTTTCTTTAGGGGAGAAAACGAAAAAGATTATATATACAAAATAATATTATTTATACACAACATTTGTTTAGAAAAAAGCACAAAATATAATTTGGTTTTTGCTTTCAATTCGATAGAAGAATATAATGGAAACGGATTGTTTGTTTTGATGTCTCATTTCAATAACAAACATAAACTTACCTCGAAAGCACTTTTTTCAGGAAAAAGAAAGATCCCTAGACAATTCTTTGATGAAAAATATTTATACGATAGCAACAATTTTGATGCTTCATTTTTTAATGGATTGTTATTTGATTTTTATAAAAAGGGAGAACCGGAAAATTATGATTCTTTAGAGATTTTGAGCAAATTCTTGCGCGAAGATTTTGAAAAATCAAACAAAAATTCTTTGTCGGAAATAATAAATTTAAGATCAGAAAACATAGAAAATTTCTACGAAACTTTCAAAAGAATAATTTGTCATGAAGATAAAAACATAATAAATTTTTTTGGATATGAAAACCAATCAAACTCATTCTTTGATTTTGTCCTCAAGAAACAAATTAAAGATAGCAAGTTGGAGCTAAATGAGTGTGTTTCAGATAACATAAGAAAAAAGTCAATGTTTTGTAACAATAAATATAATATTTTAAATTTTATGTGGGATTATCCCGAAAATAATTATAGTATATTTGCAATGGACTCTCTTTTAAATCGAAATTCAGGCTCAAATAAATATGATTTACAATCGGCTTTGGGTGGAGATGATAATTTTTGGTTACATAATCTTATAATATCTAATCCAGAAACACACATAGAAGTTCAATCTACATCTATGGGTTTGAGTGAGGATATAAAGAAACTTTGTGGCACCCGAGGTTGGATTTCTAGTGAAGGAATAGAAGGGATAATAGATTATATAGAAGATAGAAGTTCTCTTGTTTCATCAGACAATTTAGACCCCCACATTCAAGATATTTTAAAATCCAATAATAAAATGTATAAAAATACTTTGGATGTTTGTGATATCAAAAAAATAACAGAAAAGGATATAAAGCGTATATTTACTAATAGATTCACAGAAAACGAAATAAAAAAGATTTTATATAACAAATATAATAACTATTTGAATTTTGCCATAAAACATTTAAAACCACACGAAATAGAAAAATATAAAAAATATTTTGAGGGAAACCCTAAAGAAAACTATACACAAAAGTTAGAAAATTCTATTTATGAATCAGACGATATACCAATATTAGAATAGAGGAGGAAAATTCTTTGAATTATTTAAAATACAGAGGACTTTTACTTTTTGATAGATACTGGATGCATGAAATTTCTGGAGATAAAAGATTTAGCTATGAAGAATTTAAACATAGTAATCCCAAAGTCTGTGGATATATCAACCACTCCCGGGGGTGGGAAAGTGATCTCGCTTCACACGAAAACCCCATTTCCCAAGATTTGAAATATCTACAACAACACAAAGACGATATGGAGTGCATAATCAAAGAATTGGAATATTTGGATATACCAGCAAAATTCACCACAAACCCCATGATATCAAAACATTTTGTTGTGGTAGAAGGTCCGACTCCAGGACCTTTATCTCACACATTAAATGAAAAACACTCAACGAACTCAAACGAAATAGTTGTAAGAGATGACGAACAACAATTGAAACAAATACGCCTCATGTTTAATGTGATTTCAAGATTTATGAATTTGAATTATATAAAATATTCTATATTTTCTAATGGAGAAAACATATCAATAGAAGAAAAAATAAAGCTGGTATATTATATTTATATTTATTTTGCATTTAAAGACAGAAAGTTTGTTGATGATTATGGAGAATACTTAGATGAAATTTACCTACAAGTTTTGGATGCAGGTGTTTTTAACAACACGCGATTTGAATCTTTTGAAAGCGATGGTTTTGTTCTTAGAGAAATTAAAGGTAGTCTTCAATCTGATTATGGACTTTATTATGGAACTGCCAGGCTCAAAGACAAAGAGACTTTTCTAACCGAAATAATACAGAATTACTTACTTGATTTGTCGTTTGGTTATGATCCAGATAGATATGGCTTTTATTCAAAGGCTAATAAAATTAAAAATTTTATAGACTATTACGTAAATAGAGAATGTAATAAAGTTTTGCCGAGTTATGCGACACATGTGGAAGATCTACTAGGTGTAAGTTTTGCTTGGTCTTCCTATAAGAGGGAATATTATATAACAATAAAAGATCATACAAAATTTATTAGAGAAATTTTTGGTGTTTTTTTTAAGGACACACTCTACAACGTTGATATAGACTCCTTACTGGAGTGGTGCTCGAAATACGAAGAAAAAATAAATAAAATTTTAGAAGATAGTTTATATAATTACTCTTTAAGAGATATAAA
>Ga0172382_10010809_pt1 | contig 12177 bp, 10 predicted proteins | sample Leawel138RmetaG_FD_122245 | JGI IMG/M metagenome (GOLD analysis project Ga0172382, IMG submission 122245) | Leachate microbial communities from a municipal landfill in Southern Ontario, Canada - Leachate well 138R metaG | ecosystem: Engineered > Solid waste > Landfill > Unclassified | place...
CGGCCGGTGAGCAGCTTGGCATCCAGTACCTCGTTGGAGTCGTATACGTCATAGGTCACCTTGATGCCGGTTTCCTTCTCGAAATTGGCGATGGTGTCCTCGGCGATATAGTCCGACCAGTTGTAGATTTTCAACTGTCCGGCAGCCTGCGCTGCGCCAGCGAACAGTCCGGTCACTGCCAAAGCCAGCAACGTCTTGTGCATTGTCGGTTTCATGCTCTGTCTCCTGTTACAGACGCCGTCCCTGGGGCTGGACCGGTCTGTTCTGTCATTGGCCGGACGCGCCAGCCGCCATCGGTTGATCGATCAACGCCCGGAGGTGATCCGGGTTCCGCTTTGCTACGAACGCTCCCTGTCGGCAGGCAGTTCGGCCAGCCGGGATAGTGTATGCAAGGTCTCTGCGCACGGATAGAGCACGGTGGCCTAGATCAATTCCTGCGCCGCCATGTTCAGGCTGCGCCAGGCCTTCTCGAACAGTTCATCGATCTCCTCCGGCTGAATGATCAGGGGAGGTGACATGATCATGCTGTCACCCACCGCACGCATGACCACCCCGTTGCTGATGCACAGGTCGCGGCACAGGGAGCCGGCAGCACCCTTGCCGGGGAAACGCTCGCGGCTGGCCTTGTCACGCACCAGCTCGAAGGCGCCGAGCATGCCAACACCGCGCACCTGGCCAACCAGCGGATGCTCCGCCAGCGCGGCGATCCTGTTCTGCAGATAGGGTGCGGCTTCGTTACGAGCATAGTCGACGATGTACTCGTCGCGCAGGATACGCAGGTTTTCCAGACCGACCGCTGCCGCCACTGGGTGACCGGAATAGGTATAGCCATGGAAGAACTCGCCGCCACTCTCGATCAGGCAGGAGGCCACGCGTTCACCGACGATCACTCCACCCATCGGCAGGTAGCCGGAGGTCATGCCCTTGGCGATCGGCATCAGATCCGGCTGCAGGTCGTAGTACTGGCTGCCGAACCATTCGCCGGTACGACCGAAACCGCAGATCACCTCGTCGACCACCAGCAGGATGCCGTACTTGTCGACGATGCGCTTGATTTCGGGCCAGTAGGTCGGCGGCGGAACGATCACCCCGCCGGCACCCTGGATCGGCTCGGCGATGAAGGCGGCAGCCTTGTCGGTGCCGACCTGCAGGATCTTCTCCTCCAGCTGGCGCGCCGCCCACAGGCCGAATTCGTTCTCGCTCATGTCGCCGCCTTCGCCGTACCAGTACGGCTGGGGGATATGCACTATGCCGGGGATCGGCAGGTCGCCCTGCTCGTGCATGGCGCTCATGCCGCCGAGGCTGGCGCCGGCGACGGTGGAGCCGTGGTAGCCATTGATGCGGCCGATCACCACTTTCTTCTGCGGCTGGCCCTGCAGGTCCCAGTAGCGGCGCACCATGCGCAGTACGGTGTCGTTGGCCTCGGAACCGGAGCCGGTGAAGAACACATGGTTCATGTGCGCCGGCGCCTGCTCGGCTATTGCGCTGGCCAGTTGCACCGCCGGTGGGTGGGTGCACTGGAAGAAGCTGTTGTAATAGGGCAGCTCCAGCATCTGCCGGTAGGCGGCATCGGCCAGCTCGGTACGGCCATAGCCGATGTTGACGCACCATAGCCCGGCCATGCCGTCGAGCAGGCGATTGCCGTCACTGTCCCACAGATACACCCCTGAAGCGCGCTCGATGATGCGCGCGCCCCGGCTGCCCAGATCCTTGTGATCGGTAAAGGGATGCAGATAGTGGGCTGCGTCCAGTGCCTGCAGTTCAGCTGTGGTGGGTTTGCCTGCTCTGGTCATGGTCGGTACTCCTGTGATCCGCTGTGTTACCGATGGGCGCGCGGCCCGGCGCTATACGCTCAGCAATAGAAACTCCCGTTCCCAGGAACTGATGACGCGCTTGTAGTTCTCGTTTTCCACCCGCTTGACCGCGATATAGCCGCGGCAGAATTTCTCGCCCAGCACCTCCTGCACATCCTGGCACTGTTCCATGCGCTCCAAAGCCGACTCCAGCGAGAACGGCAAGCGCAGGTTGCGCCGTTCGTAGGCGCGGCCCTCTACCGGAGCGGTGGGGGCGATACGGTTGATCATGCCCAGGTAGCCACACAGCAGGCTGGCGGCGATGGCGATATAGGGGTTGGCATCGGCGCCCGGCAAGCGGTTCTCCAGGCGCATGTTCTGCGGGCTGGAGTCGGGTACGCGCAGTCCGGCGGTGCGGTTTTCCAGCCCCCACTCGACGTTGACCGGCGCCGAGGTGTCCGGCAGGAAACGACGGAATGAGTTCACGTTGGGCGCGAACAGCGGCAATACATCCGGGATATAGCGCTGCAGGCCGCCGATATGGTGCAGGAACAGCTCGCTCATGCTGCCGTCCGGGTTGGAAAAGATATTCTCCCCGGTTTTGACGTCGACGATGCTCTGGTGCAGGTGCATGGCGCTGCCTGGCTCGTTGGTGATCGGCTTGGCCATGAAGGTGGCAGCCACATCATGCTTGAGCGCCGCCTCGCGCATGGTGCGCTTGAACACCAGGACCTGGTCGGCCAGGTGCAGCGGGTCGCCATGGCGGAAGTTGATCTCCATCTGCGCGGTGCCTTCCTCGTGGATCAGGGTATCCAGATCCAGGCCCTGGGCCTCGCACCAGTCATACATGTCCTCGAACAGCGGATCGAACTCGTTGGCAGCATCGATGGAGAACGACTGGCGTCCGGTTTCCTGGCGTCCGGAACGACCGACCGGTGGTTGCAGGGGCAGATCCGGATCGTCGTTGCGCTTGGTCAGGTAGAACTCCATCTCCGGAGCCACCAATGGCTTCCAGCCTTTTTCGGCATACAGCCGCAGGATCTTCTTCAGCATGTTGCGCGGCGACATCTCGATCGGCTCGCCCTGCTTGTCGTAGCAGTCGTGGATGATCTGCGCGGTGGGCTCTATGGCCCAGGGCACCAGATAGATGCCGTCGTCATCCGGCTTGCAGATCATGTCGATGTCCGCTGGGTCCAGCAGGTCGTAATAGATGTCGTCATCCACGTAATCGCCGGTGACCGATTGCAGCAGGATGCTTTCGGGCAGGCGCATGCCCTTTTCCGACATGAACTTGGCGGTCGGTGCGATCTTGCCCCGGGCGATGCCCGTAAGGTCACTGACCATGCATTCGACCTCGGTGATTCTGTGTTCCTTGAGAAAGGCTTCAATCTTGTTCATACAGTCCTCTTGGGCCGGGCCATGTGCGCCCGGCAGGCGTCACCAAACGCCTTGAATATACGCAGGTAGAACGGGTTTTCCATTACCTTCCACTCCGGGTGCCATTGCACACCAAGAGCGAAGCCGCTGGCCGCGGTAACGGAAAAGGCCTCGATGAGTCCGTCGGGCGCCGTCGCTTCGGGCTGCAGACCGGGGGCCAGACGATCGACGCCCTGGGTATGCAGGGAGTTGACCTGTGCCGAGCTGCAGCCGCTGACGCGGTCGAGCAGTCCTCCAGGTTCGATGCGTACCTCATGTGCGGGGCCATATTGCACATCCACCGGCTGGCTGGTGTCTTCCCGGTGTTCAATAAAACCGGGCACGTCATGCAGCCGCTGGTGCAGGCTGCCGCCAAAGGCCACATTCATTTCCTGAAAACCGCGGCACAGGCCCAGCACCGGCACGCCACGTTCGATGGCGGCGCGGATCAGCGGCAGGGTAGTGGCGTCGCGCTGGGGGTCGTGGAGGGTGCCGGGTGCGCTGGCGGGCCCGGCATAATGATGCGGCTCGACGTTGGATGGCGAGCCGGTGAACAGCAGGCCGTCGAGGGTGTCCAGCAGTTGATCGGGTGGCAACTGCGCACCCAGCGCCGGGATCAGCAATGGTAGCCCATCGGCTCCCTGCAGTACGCCGAGAATGTACTTCTCACCGGCCATGTGAAACGGATGGGGGCCGAAGGTGGTGGTACAGCAGGAAATGCCGATCAACGGCTTGCGGGTCTCGGGCATGATGGCGTCTGCGCGGGTAGCGGCTTGCAAAGTGTATTGTTCAATTTTTCATACAATAGCAACAAAAAATACTAACCACAAAATGATGATGATCTGATGATGGCAAGGGTGGGGATACACCTTCGCAAGGTCGTCGCAATGGTCATAGAGGGTGCGCTGCGCCCTGTTTTGGGGCGCTTGGGGTTCTATTGACTCACCGGGGCCTTTCGGATTTACTCTCAGACAAGAGAGACATGATTGATATATTTTACAAATAACAGGTGAAGAACATGCCCTCCCCAGCCGATGTCACGGGCGTCGGTACCGAGCCCGCCAAGGTCATTACCATTGACGCTGCCGATACTGTTGCAGCTCCCGTCTCAGTACGGGAAGCCGAAACCTTTCTTGCTGCCTATCCCGAGGTTCACTTCATCGATCTGCTGATCGCCGACATGAACGGCATCGTCCGCGGCAAGCGGATCGACCGCTCAGCGCTGGTCAAGGCCTTCGAGCGCGGTATCGCCCTGCCGGCATCGGTATTCGCCCTGAATATCCAGGGCACTACCGTGGAGGAAACCGGCCTCGGTGTGGAAATTGGCGATGCCGACCGCATCTGCCTGCCGATCCCCGGTACGCTGTGCATGGAGCCCTGGCAGAAGCGCCCGACCGGGCAGCTGCTGATGACCATGTACGAACTGGATCGCAAGACGCCGTTCTTTGCCGACCCGCGCTATGTCTTGCAGCGGGTGGTCGAGCGTTTCACCGAGCTGGGCCTCAAGCCGGTGTCGGCCTTCGAGCTGGAGTTCTTCCTGATTGACCAGGAAAACATCACCGGCCGCCCACAGCCGCCGCGCTCACCGATCTCCGGCAAGCGTCCCAACTCGGTGCAGGTCTACTCCATGGATGACCTGGACGAATACGCTGAATTTCTTGAGGACGTCATCGAAGCTGCCCACGAGCAGGGCATCCCCGCTGACGCCATCGTCGCCGAATCGGCCCCCGGCCAGTTCGAAGTCAACCTCCACCACGTCGATGATCCGGTCAAGGCCTGCGACTACAGCGTGCTGCTCAAGCGGGTGATCAAGAGCGTCGCCTACGACCATGAGATGGATACCACCTTCATGGCCAAGCCCTATCACGACCAGGCGGGCAACGGCATGCATGTGCATATCAGCCTGGAACGCGACGGCCAGAACACCTTCGCCCCGAATGCCGATGGCGAGCTGTCCGAGACCCTGCGCTGGGCCATCGGCGGATTGCTGGAAACGTTGCCGCAGTACATGGCCTTCCTGTGTCCCAACGTCAACTCCTACCGCCGTTTCAGTCCGGGCTTCTTCGTGCCCTGTGCACCCACCTGGGGCATCGACAACCGTACTGTGGCGGTGCGCGTGCCGGGCGGTGAGCCGGAGGCCATGCGCATCGAACACCGCCTCGGCGGCGCCGATGCCAACCCCTACCTGTTGATGGCGGCATTGCTGTCGGCCGTCCACTACGGCATCAGCAACCGCATCGAGCCGCCACCGATGACCGAGGGCAACGCCTACGAACAGCATGAGCCGTCGCTGCCGACCAACCTGCGCGATGCGTTGCGCGAACTGGAAGGCTCGGCGGTGATGAAGGAATACATCGGTGAGGAGTACCTCGATGTCTTCGTGCTGTGCAAGGAGAGCGAGATGGAGGAGTTCGAGCGGACCATCTCGGATCTGGAGTACATGTGGTACCTGCACACGGTGTAGCGGCTAGGGCACTACCTGGCTTGTCTGGCTATTAAAGTTGCGCCGATAACTGGACGGTGAGGTTCCCAGTTGCGCTGCAAACTGTTGACGCAGCGCCAGCGGCGTACCGAAACCGGCCTCTGCAGTAATGAGCTCGATCGACAGATCGGTGGTCTCCAGCAATTGCTGGGCTCTGGCGACCCGCTCGGTATTCAGCCATTTGCTCACCGTGGTACCGGTGGCCTCGCGGAAGCGGCGAGTGAAGGTGCGCCGACTCATTTTCGCCACCTCGGCGAGCGCATCGACTGACAGCGTTTGCGACAGGTTCTCGCGAGCCCATTCCAATACGCCGGGCAAGCGATCGTCATTCGCGCAGCGGGGCAGTGGCCGTTCGATGTACTGCGCCTGGCCACCGGCCCGGTGCGGTGGTGTGACTAACAACCGGGCGACGTGATTGGCCGCCTCGGAACCGTGGCGCTCGCGCAGCAGATGCAGGCAGCAATCGATGGCGGCCACCGTGCCGGCGGAGGTGATGATGTTGCCATCGGCGACATACAGCACATCGGGCCGAAACAGGGTGTGAGGGAAGCTCTGGGCAAACATCTCGCGCGCTACCCAGTGGGTGGTGGCCTCTCGTCCGTCCAGCAGGCCCGCATGGCCGAGAGCGAAAGCGCCCAGACACAAACCCACAATCAGCTTGCCTTGCTCATTGGCCTGTCGCAATGCGGCGGTCAGCTCGGGGGATGTCGGTTCTCCAGCATCACTCCAGGCCGGAACGATGATGATATCGGCGTCCGCCATGACATCGAGGCCATGGGGTACCTCAATTATCACGCCCTGGTCGCTGCGAATCTGACCGGGCATCTGCGCGCAATACAGTACTTCATAGCGAGCCAGAGCGGGGCCATCACTCGCACCGAAGACCATACCGGGGACAGAGAGGTGGAACAGGCTCACGCCCTCAAAAGTCAGGATAACCACACGGATGACAGACATTGCATGCCTCGAGGCTGAAGGAGAAGCGCTGGACGAACCCTATCCTGCCCAAAATTAACGCATGTATGGATTCGGGTCAAAATAAGGTAGCGAGTACCAGAAGAGGAATGGCCCATTTATAACTAATATTGTCATTCAGGCCACTTTAAACAGGGATGGGTCAAGCCGACAATAGCGGCTCACTTTCATTGGCTATTCCCAGGAGATGCACATGACCATGAAAACCCTTGCCAGCTCGCTCGCCGTGGCGCTGAGTCTGAGCATCGCTGCGACCTTTGCCCAAGCACAGCCTGCTAGCGTTGACGCCACCGCACCCGCTGCTACCGAGGCAGTGCAGCTGCAACAGATCCGCAATGCCACAGTGAAGATTACCTACGGTGACACCACTTTCCTGGTCGACCCGATGCTGGCGAAAAAAGGCACCTACCCCGGCTTCGAAGGCACCTATCGCAGCAACCTGCGTAACCCGCTGGTAGATCTGCCGATGTCTGAGCAAGAAGTCCTGGCTGGTATCGACGCCGTGATCGTCACCCATACCCATTTGGACCATTGGGATGATGCGGCACAGGAGTTGTTGCCGAAGGACATCCCGCTTTTTGTACAGAACCTGGCTGATGCATTGATGATCCGTGGGCAGGGTTTTACCAATGTTCGCGTTCTTTCCAGGGCCGAGTTCAATGGCGTGACCCTTAGTCAGGTTGGCGGTCAGCATGGCACTGACGAAATGTATGCTGTTGCGGAACTCGCTACTGCACTTGGAGAGGCCATGGGTGTGGTGTTCCAATCACCTGGTTACGACACACTCTACCTGGTGGGCGACACCATCTGGCGAGATGAAGTCGATATGGCGCTTGAGGACTACGGCCCGCAGATCGTCTTGATCAACGCAGGCTATGCGATGATGAATGGGTTTGATGGCTCCATCATCATGGGCAAGGAAGATGTGCTGCGCGCAACCCAGGCAGCTCCGGATGCGACCATCGTTGCCACGCACATGGATGCCATCAACCACATGGCTCTGACCCGCGAAGAGCTGCGCGAGTATGTGCAGGAACAGGGCATCGCAGATCGTGTCGAGATTCCTGAAGACGGTGCGACGCTCAACTTCTGAATGCTGAGCCCTGAATATAGAGCCAGGCTGCTGTTACCACAGCGGCCTGGCTTTTTGCGTTTGCAGATTAGCGGCCTTGACGCCACTCTCAGCTAACAGTGGCTTCCTGCATTCTGCTGCGCTTTCCTCGCGTGGCCACCCAGCACAGGATGGAACCCACACAGACCATGGCCGCACCCTGCCAGAACGATAGCGATAGCTGTGTTTGCAATACCAATGCCGCCAGCGCCGCCGAGATCACCGGAATGAAATACGAAGCGCCGGCGAGCACGGTGACGTTGCCGTGCAGAATGCCGACGTTCCAGGCTGCGTAACCAAAACCCATTGCGGCCGCAGCCAGCACCAGGTAGACGATGGCCTGCAGGCTGAAGTGCATTGGCTCGCCGCCGATAAACAGGTACTTCAGCCACAGCACCAGCGCAGTGAGCATGAAGAACAGGGTGATGCCATTGTTACCCTCGGAAATCCGCGCGGTTACCGTGCAGTAAGCGGTCCAGATAAGTGCGCCGCTAAAGGCCAGTCCATAGCTCAGCGGGTTGTCCTGGATATTTGCCAGCATGCTCGGCAGATGCAGCCCCTCGTCACCGCCCAGCACCCAGCAGATACCGAGAATGGCCAGAACAAAGCCGGGTATCAGGATCAGCAGGTTGGCCCGTTGCCTATTGAACAGGATGGCAGCGGCCATGACGAAGGCCGGCCACAGGTAGTTCACCATGCCGACCTCGATGGCCTGCCTGCTGGAGTTGGCATAGCCGATGGACAGGGCCAGGCACAGCTCATAGGTCACGAACAGCAGACTACCCCAGAACAGATAGCGTTTGGGGAATCGACTGACCCGGGTGGGACCCACGGAAAACAATAGAAAAACAGCTGCCACGGTATAGATCATGGCCGCGCCACCGGTCGCGCCCAGGTGTTCGCTTACACCCCGAATGAGCCCCACGATCGAGCTCCATAGCAGGATGGCGATCAAACCTATCAGGGTGGCGTTGTTGCGGGTCATGACTTTCCATCAGGGTTGAGGAAACAGCGGCAGAGCAGAATGGCCAGTCGCAGGGGAGGATGTCAAACTCAAGGCATGCCTGGAACGCACGGGTCTATCGGTGCGATTCGGAGTCAGTGTCATTGTTCTTGTCGAGTCGGGAGGAGAGAGTCATCGTAGCCAAGTTGAATGCGCCCGCTGCTTCGGGCTGGTGGCAGCGTCTGCGTTACTGGCGGGAAGATCGCCAGCTACGCCGACTAGCGGTTACCTCCGCGCAATGGCATGCCGCACTGGGCGACTGGACGGTGTATCAGCGCTACCCGCTGGAGCAGCAACAGCGCATCCAGCAACTGGCCCTGCGCCTGCTGCTGCGCAAGCATCTGGTCGCCATCAATGATGCTGAACTGGACGACCGGCTGCGCCTGCGCATCGCCGGGATGGCCGCCGTTCCGGTGCTGGAGCTGGGCCTGGACTGGTATGACGGCTGGCGGACGCTGATTCTGTATGACGGGCCCTTCGTTGCCGAGCATAGCTGGGAAGATGAGTTCGGTATTGTCCATCAGGAAGTCAGCGAGCGCAGTGGCGAAGCCTGGGAGCGCGGGCCGGTGGTGTTGTCGCTGGAGGATGTCTGGCATTCGGGGCAGGGCGACGGCTACAACGTGGTCATTCATGAGCTGGCGCATACCCTGGATATGCGTGATGCGTCGGCCAACGGTGCGCCACCCTTGCATGCGGGTATGGATGCTGCTGCCTGGAAGCAGGATATGCAGGCGGCCTGGGATGATCTGGCCAGACGCGCCGAGCAGGGCGAGCCGCTGCCGGTGGATGAGTACGCGCTGGAAGACCCGGCGGAGTTCTTCGCGGTGCTGTCGGAAACCTTCTTCGAGCAGCCCGAGCCGCTGCAGGCCGCCTGGCCTGGGGTATATCGGCATCTGGCGGACTTCTATCGGCAGGACCTGCTGCAGTCATAAGGGGCTCGGGGTGTAGCGCGCCTGCGCTACGCCTGCAAAGTCGCAGTGGGTGCGTAGCTTGTCGGCGAGCAGGGGCTCGCCAACCCGGGTTGCACCCGTCGGTAGCGCGATTTCACTCTCCCTTACGCTGCATCAACTCGATCAACGCCCGGATCACCTTGGGCAGCGCCTCCAGATCCCGTACCAGAATGCTGCGCTCGCGTACCCGCCAGGGTTCGTCCAGTTCGATCACCGACAGGCTCATGGTGCGCTGGTGGCGGCGGGCCGAGGAGTCCGGCAGCACAGCTATGCCCACGCCCGCTTCGACCATCCGGCACATGGCTTCGAAGCTGTAGACCTTGATGCGCATGTTCAGGCTGTGCCCATGCAGCGCCACCTGTTCCTGCAGGAAGCGCAGCAGGGTGGTGCCCTCGTGCATGCTGATATGTGGGTAGCCCAGGGTGTCGAGCAGCTTGAGGCTCTGGCGGCTGGCCAGCGGATGATCCAGCGGGGTAGCCAGTACCAGGCGGTCGGTGCTGAAGCGGATCACCTGCAGGTTCTGGGCTTCGACCGGCCCGGCGATGATGCCCAGGTCGGTGGAGCCATCCAGCACCCCGCGCACGATATCCCGGCTCAGGCGCTCCTGCAGATCCACCGTTACCCCCGGCCGTTCGGCGAGAAAACCAGCCAGCACATCAGGCAGGAACTCGGTGGCGGCGGTGGTGTTGGCGAAGATGCGGATATGCCCAGCGGCCTCGGCACCGTATTCGGTGAACTCGCTTTTCATGTAATCCACCTGGCGCATGATCAGTCGCGCATGCTGCAGAAACAGCTGACCTGCGGGAGTCAGCTCGACGCCGCGGCTGTCACGGTACAACAGCCGGCTGCCAAAGCTGGTCTCCAGGCTCTTGATCCGCACGCTGGCTGCCGCCGGGGAGATGAAGGCCTTGCGCGCGCCCTGGGTCAGGCTGGGCGATTCGGCGATGTGGATGAACAGGCGAAGGTCGGATAAATCGAAATGCATGGATAACTGTTTTCCGCGTGGATACTGGCGTCCGGGTTGGCGTTAATCAGAACCGAACGCACCCTTGCTGAAATGCAGATTCACAGATCGCCGGCTCCTTGGCAAGGTTGCGACACAACAACGCAGCCACGGGGATGCATACCGATGAGCGATACTGCACTGTCCGCCTGGGTCGGGCGCAGCGAAGAGATCCATGACCACCTGAGCCTGAACCTGATTCAGCGCATTGCCGCCACCTTCGGCGAGGCGGCGCCACAACAGGGCGAGCCCCTGCCGCCCCTGTGGCAGTGGTGCTTCTTCCAGCCGGCGGTGGCCGAGTCCGGTCTGGGTGGTGATGGGCATCCGGCCCGGGGTGGGTTCCTGCCGCCGGCGGACAACCGCAACCGCATGTGGGCCGGTGGCCGTGTGGAATTCCATCAGCCGCTACGGGTGGGTGCCGAGGCCAGGCGCGTGTCCACCATCCTCAAGATCAAGGAAAAGGCCGGCCGCACTGGCTCGCTGCTGTTCGTCACCGTGCAGCACGATTATCTGCAGGACGACCAACTGGCGATCCGCGAGGAGCAGGATATTGTCTATCGCGAGCCGAGCCCGCCCAAACTGTCCGCAGGCGTGGCCTTGCCGGAGGCCGACTGGCAGGAGCCGGTCACGCCCACCCCGACCCTGTTGTTCCGCTATTCCGCGGTGACCTTCAATGGCCACCGTATCCACTATGACTGGCCCTATGTCACCGAGACCGAAGGTTACCCGGGCCTGGTGGTCCACGGCCCGTTGATGGCCACACTGAATCTGCGCGCCTTCTGCCGGGCCAACCCCGAGGCCCGCCTGCGGCGCTTCGCCTACCGCGGACTGCGGCCGCTGATCGCGCCGCAGCCCTTCGTGGCCGGTGGCCGCATTGCCGAGCCGGGCAAGGCCGAGCTGTGGACCGGCAATGCCGACGGCATGGCGCAGCAGGCCGACGTGCAGTTCGACTGAGCATTCAAGCAACCGTGATGACCAGCTGCGGCGCGGGCTGCCGCTGATGAGAGGAACCGAGATGAATCCGTACCTGAATGACGAATACAACGCCATCCGCGAGGGTGTGCGCGCCCTGTGTGCCGAGTTCGACGGCGAATACTGGCGCAAGATCGACGAGGCCAAGGGCTTCCCCGAGGCCTTCGTCAGCGCCCTGACCCAGGCCGGCTGGCTGTCGGCGATGATTCCCGAACAGTACGGCGGTTCCGGCCTGGGCCTGGCCGAGGCCTCGATCATCCTCGAGGAGGTCAATCGCTGCGGTGGCAACTCCGGCACCGTGCACGGCCAGATGTACAACATGTTCACCCTGCTGCGTAACGGTAGCGACGAGCAGAAGAGCTTCTACCTGCCCAAACTGGCCAGCGGCGAGCTGCGCCTGCAGTCGATGGGCGTGACCGAGCCGACCACCGGCACCGACACCACCAAGATCAAGACCACGGCGGTGAAGCAG
>Ga0172382_10010810_pt1 | contig 12177 bp, 13 predicted proteins | sample Leawel138RmetaG_FD_122245 | JGI IMG/M metagenome (GOLD analysis project Ga0172382, IMG submission 122245) | Leachate microbial communities from a municipal landfill in Southern Ontario, Canada - Leachate well 138R metaG | ecosystem: Engineered > Solid waste > Landfill > Unclassified | place...
ACCACCGCCGCCACCACACCCGCCATCCTGACCAGGACCTTGCGGCGGGTTTGCTTCCTCCCAGCCACCACCGGCCCCGCCGCCTTTTGCCGCGAGGGTTCCGAACGAAGAAAGCTCCCCATTGTCGGCATCGCTGCTTACTCCGCCTTTACCGCCATCTCCAACGATAATATCAATCGCCCGATTACGCTCAACGGAATAAGAAGACAGGACAACGCCACCAGCGCCGCCACCGCCATACATTCCACCGCCACCGCCACCGCCGACAATAAGAACGTCAACACTCCCGGTAAACTTTGGGACATAGTGATGCGCACCAAGGGTTGTGAACACGCGATAATTGTACCCGCCTGCCGTATAGGTAGCATCGGCAGAATCAGCAGGAACAAGCGCATTCATCACCTGTTGAATTACCGAACGATTTACTAGCTTGCTCATGCCGACACACCACCAATAGCAATCCACTCATCAACATCCAGCTTGATAAGTTGGATCACAGAATACTGACCAGCCGTAAGAAGACCCGCAAACGAACGGACATTCACCGTACTTTCGCCTGCAATCGTAACCACGCCAGCCAACGCCTGCTCAATCGTAATGGTTGTGCCAATGGCAAATGCAGCCGTAGCATTCAGAGGAACAGTGAGCGCAATCGCATTAGCGTTGCTCATCCGGATATATTTTCCGGCATCAGCAAGCGCAAGCGTATAGGTCGTACCCGTTTCCGTCTTTGTCGTTACCGTTGTCGTAGCTTCCGGAACGATTGCAGCAGTCAATTCGGATATGCTGATTTTCTTCAACTCATCATCGTCTTCCGAATCAACCAAGAGCAATTCATCGGCATCAACCGGAACAGGCTTAATCCCTTCCGGCAACTCAAAAACGTGTGCATCCAGGGCGGCTCGGATTCCCGTATCACTCACAAGGTTGCCCGTTGTGACACCAGCAGCGGGAAGAGTATCAACAACGGCAAGGCCATCCTTCAATGTCTTTGACGTTGCGCTCCACTGGGGAACCTTGTTTTCCGTGGAAGACGGGGGAGCGGAAACAAGCCCGGAAATCCCGAGATATGCCTTAACCGTTGCAAGCGTAATCTTGCGATTCACACCACCGGCCATGACATATAGCTCATGTTCATCAGCACCGGCAATAAGTTCAGAAAGGGAATTCGCCCATGTGTAGAATGACGCATAGATAGCAGAGTTGATAGCACTCAAGGTTGTCCGCTTTCCGACAGCCCCTTGCGTGACAAGGATAATGTCGGTCCCGGCCAGGGTATCAGCCGCAGCCAGCGTTGAGAGATTAAGGACTGCCGCACGGATGGCAGATTGAATGTACGTAGCAAGGACCGTGAGCGTCATCGTTTTCTCGGTTGTCCCGCCGTCAAGGACGGGCACGACATCGGTATCCGCCGCCGTTGTATGGGCATCCTTCCCCCACACAATATCAATGGCTCGCTGCGTAATCAGGTCAATATCAACAGGCTTCAATGCCCCGCCTTGAAGAATATAGACCTCATCAGTGGCGGAAACAGCGACAGCCGACTCAATAGCCTCAATCTCGTCAATCGTATGAGATGCCATCAATGCCGTAGCAACGCTCCGAGGCGCACCGGCAACAGATGCAGGAAGAAGCTCGGTCCCGGCAAGGCTTGTAGCCGGGGTCATATCTGCGATGTTAATACCCATGTCTGATTCTCCCTAATTGATTGATTCTTACGGCAATGGACTCATACGCCCATGCGTCATGTGACATCAGCCAGATTGCCGCCCACGGCCCTCTTGCCCTTGGCCTGCTTACAATGTTTCGTCCACCGTGCCATTCTCCATAGCAGAATACACCATTCACGTCCTGCCTTGCAAGGTGCGCCTTTATTGCGGCCTCCGCCTTGTCTGCAACGTCTTCCGCGCTCGACCCTACAATTACACCCCAGCGTACAGTTGAAATGCCAGAATGGGCCATAATCCCGTGAATCTCATTCAAAAGCGCATCCGACATCTCCCCGGTAGCCAGCTTGAACGGGCCGATTGTGGCATGACTTTCAATCTCGTGTCCATCATCGGTATCCGCATCGTCATCAAACTTGCGTAGATACCCGTCCCTACAGCCCAGGATTACATCCTCCGCCCCAGAGGAATGAAGACGGGCCATGGCAAGGGGCTGGTGTCCATCACGCAGCACGACGGGCCACAGGGCGCGATTGGCGTAGTCAAGGAACCAATGTTGCCCGACTCCGGAGGATGGGACAATATAGAGATGGAACCCACGGCTCCGGACATCGTACTCCATCGTAATCACATTCTCGCTTGAATCAACGTCCCTCAACTCATCGGGAACCCGATCAGCACTCCAACGCTGGGGAGGCTCGGTACTTCCGGCAAGCATCACGTAAACCCCGTCATTACTCAAAAATGCTACGGCATTATCAGGAGCGATAGCCCACGCCGAATTTGAAAGGACTCCGATTCCGCCGCTTATTTTTGAAATATCCCCTACGGTCGGATCGCCGCGAAGAACCCACATTTGATTCTCCGAGGCGAAAATGAGCGCATTGTCCCCGGCAACGATCAGCGCCGTAATCGTATCGCCAATCCGCCCGGATCGTTCAACCTGCCCAGCAACAGCCCTGCCGACATCCCCCATATCGGCCCCAAAGTTCCAGTCCGTGGGATCGCTTTGCCGGGAGGCGTACCATACATGATTCTCACCGGCAAGGATAACCCGGTCACGATAAAGGGCTATATAGGGGCAATCTTGCGGGATCGTTCCGGATGTGGCCGCGATTTCCTCAACAATCCCCGTATTCGGATTGTACGTTTTTAGAACATCATCAGCGATATAGAGCAAGCCATTGCGCTCCGTCGCATCCGTCGCATTTGACTCCGCACCGAACTCAATCTCTTCATCATCAATCAAGACATCGACATCACCGATCATCAGGAATGTTGACAAAACGGTGATAGAACCATTCTTTACGACATGGATTATTCCACCGGCAACAGCCACAAGGTCACATTGACGCTTCCCGGCTGAATCAAGGTAGGTGATGGGAAGCAACGCCTCAATCGGTGTCGCAAGCGCCCCGTCACTGGCCGCAACAAGCCCCGGCCTCGATCCGCCGCGCTTTCGGCGCTCAAGCGAACAGATGCCCCGCACATTTACAGCCCATGGGGTAGCAAATGGCGGGGTCTGCTCGTAACCATCCCTACGTGCAACCCCCGAAATGGGGAACACAAGAGTTTTGTTGACGATCTTCGGCATGGTAATTCCCCATGCCGCGAGTTACGCCAGCCGGTAGGTTATAGCCGTATTCGCCGCAGAAACGCGAGTGCGGAAATGCCCCTGTGTCAACATGGGAATCTCCATCGTACCAACAAGGGTATGGCCGGTCGCTGCCGTGATTGTCACGGTCTGATTTCCCGTATTCAGGAAATACCAGTCGATGCAATTCCCGGTCGCCACAATGGCATTCACAGCCGTACCAGTTGGCACAGTCGGAGCGCGTCCAGAAGTGGAAGAGGCCATGGTGAGAATCTTCGATTGAAGATTTGCAGCCGTGATAGCCGTATCACCGTCCGTAATCGCAGCGGGCGCACCCTGGGTTTCAACGAATGTAGCGGCAAGGACATTCCGGAAGCTGGAAATATCCTTGTTGGCATCAACCACAACGGCCTTTCCAGCCGCCACAGTTCCAGCCGTGACATCATCAAGAAACGCCTGCTGTGCAGGCGACATGGTGCCGATAACAGCAAAAGCGGAACTCGCATAGGTTCCCTCATTGACGTACAGGGACGAATTGGCCCCACCGTCAATATGCTGGAACAGGCATCCGGTCTGATAACCAGAAGTCCCGTCAGTCGGAACTGTCCCGCCACTGGCAAACAACAGCCCTTCCGCATGAACATCAGGAATGGCAATCCGCAACAATTTAGCAATTCTTCCAATCATTTTACGATCCTCCGTTTTTCTTTCTTATATCTACCAGGTAGCACCCTTATACGTAACAGGATACTCCGTTTGACACCCTCTGCGCCGACCCGTAGCAAACTCGGACGGCTCACCCATGAATCCGAACACACGCGCACCGGACTTCCGATCCTGCTCAATCGCGCCTACAAGCTGTGCCGCGAACTGATCCCAATGCAGCCCCTTCTCATCATTGGCTCGCTGCTCTGCAACAGACAGGCAACTTTCAATGATAAGTCCGGAAAACCGCATCCCGCCAAGCGGATAAGGATGATCGCTGCTCAACTTGCCAGCATACGCCTCATAACGATATGCAAGCGTGTAGTCTTCGCCAGGTGTAGGCCAAAACACAATTTCAAACCGTTGCCCATCAGTCCCGTCAGACTCAATACGGCGAACCGCAGCGACTTGTGGCCGCGAAGACGAAGAAGACCGTTGAGACAAGGATTGAAGCCGCGACTCACTCACGATTTCAACGGGCTGACAATGAACCGTTGGGGAGTAATGAAGGCTCCCGCAAATCCGCCCGAAGTCATCAGGCAAGGCTACAACCGCATTATCCTCATCAAGCTCCATGGAAGCATGTGGGCGAATAAACGACCACTCATAGCCAGCCGGTATCCCCGGAATTGCCGGGGGATAGTAAAACTGCCGAACACCGGCTTGAACATACATATCCACTTCAACGGACTGCTCCGAACTCCATTTGCTCGGAACAACGCCATATCCCAAAAACTTGCCGACCTCCAAAAGAAGATCGTCATATTTTACGGATAGCGATGATTCGGACACGGGTTAATCCTCTTTGACCTTGCCCTTGCGGGCATCAGCCTTGCCAGCCAACATAAGGACGGCTGCAAACCCTTCCGGACTCAAGCGGCCAGGATAGATTTCATCCTTGATTTTCTTGAAGTCAAGATAGGACTCAACGACTTCATCAGGCAGCTTTTCAGGATTCAGGCCAAGAGCCTTGAAGATTCCACAAGCAAACTCATCAACCCGTTCATCGAACTTTTCGGCATCACGAGGCATTTGTTTCTCCTGTTAAAAATGCCATCCCTCGGGGGACGAATCCCCCGAGGGGTGGACAATAGGCTACGCCAGGGTAGCTCCGGTGCTGCACAGCAGATTCCACTCAACGCCTTCCCACTGAAGAATCGAAAATTCAGCGGCGGCATCAATGGTGATCGAGGCAAGGGCGGTCTTCGGGCTGTCGTTCAGGAAGCCCTGAATGCCGTTCGTTACGGTAAGAACCCAACCATTGGTGGTAAGGGTTCCGGCTCCGATAACGGCCTTGCGGTCGCCAAGCGAAACACCGTCTGCCAGGGTAGCCGTAGCCGCAGCAGCGCAAGTCACGCCGCCATGAATGACGGTCAATCCGCCAACCATGGATTGCGTAGCTCCGCCAGCGTTGGGCGGGCAGATGAACTCAACGCCGCCGCTTTCCGGGCCGGTGAGAAGATCAGCCTGCGCCTTGGGGTTGCCACGGATGATGAATCCATGAACAACACCAGCAGCGGTCAGGGTGGCCTTCGCCGGGGTCGTAGCCAGCACACACACGGTATCACTCGTCACCGAGGCAACCGTATAGCGCCCAACCTGGATTTCCTTGTTATCACCATCATTGGAGCCGGACAGAATAACCAGCGTATCGCCAACCAGCACGGTAGCCGAGGAATGCGTAAGCGTCACGCCATCGGTGGCAAGCGACATTCCATCCGCCGCGCTCGACGTGACCACTCCCGCCGCGACGGTCTGACGGATAGCAGCCGTACCGCGCCCTTGCACAACGCCATCACGGACGAAACGCCCGCCAGCGGTGCCGGACCCAGCCGTAAAGCACACCTTCTGACCAATCGTGACATTGGCACCCAGCGCGACATTCACGCCGCGAGAACCGGGAACAGCAATCTCGACCAGTTGACCGATACCCTTGGAGCCAGCGCCGGTGACATCAACCGCGCTGTAGTTCCGCACCGCGACACCGGCAAACGCACCGGCATTGCTCGTGGTGGGCCGCGTAACAACATTGTGCCGCTTGCCCTGCTGACTTGCAGCAGTGCCGTTGTCAATGTCGTAGCAAACAGCCTCACCTTCAAGAAGCGCATCCGTACCGGAGTACCAAACGGCCTCAAGAATGATATTGCCACTGGCAATGTGACCATTCAAAGACTTGTCCATATTATGACCTCTTTCTTCTTTCTTTTCTTACTTGGTGATGACGGTTTGACGCCGAGGATTGGTGCAAATCAGATTCATCGAAGCGTCAAGATCAACGCGACGAACCAGATGCTTGCCAGGGACCATGTAGGGGGCAGACAGGTTGTTTTCCCAACCAGCCATGACACCGACCGCCATAGTCTTCCAATCCAGCATGTAAACCGGATCGGCGCTGTCATCGTTCAATTTCGGAGCATACGTGATCGGCGTGGACTTGAACAGCGTCTTTCCGTCCTTGCTCGCCAAGTCATTACCAAGATTCATGTTCTGCGACTCAAGAATCTCTTCCATGAGTCCCACAACATTGTCATTGGTGTAGATACCGTTGCCCATCTGCACATCCGGAGTCGCATGGGAAACCGGAGAACGGAAGCGGGTCAGGCGGTGCGCCCGGCGCATCTTCCGGATCAGGTCTTCTTTGCTGATAGCCGCATACTTCGCCGTGTAGTTGGCAAAGCGGGGGTAGTCCGTGGTGGAGATGCCCGCACGGCCATCAGAGAAGCCAACAGGATTGCCACCGTTAAAACCCTCGGTCGCGCTGCGAGTCACCCAGTAGGCAATCCCGTAGGGGGTTTTCAGGTCGCTGGAATCCACGGGCTTACTCCAAAGGATGTCTTCCATCAACTCGAAAAGGCTAATCATCATACCCACATAGCGGGTCTTGATAAGGTCCACAATGGCGGTGCCGCCACGCTGGAACGCCTTCTCTCGCTGGTCGTAGATGTAGTGCGCATTGATATGACGCACCGGGACTTCCCCCTTCTCCATGGTGTCATGGAGGGAAGAACCATCCGTTTCAAACAGCCCAACGGTGCGGGCCGAATGATTGTGGTCCATCTGAACCTCAAACTCCCAGTTCTCGCCGCCTTCAAACCGCTTCTGCTTGCTCTTCCAAAGCTCACGAACCGCGATATGATCCTGGAGGTCCGTCTGCATATCCACAAACGCACCACGCTTCACCAACTTGTTTTGCGTAAGCAAAACAGCATCATCAATCTTACTGAATTCCAAGCTCATTTTATGACATTTCCATTCTTGTTACTTTTTGCCGAAGAATTTCCGGTCAAGATCCTCCGCAGCCTCGTCAAAGGCATCTGATGCGGGGGTTGTCTTGGCCCCGTTCGGGCGTGAAATATGCTGCGAAGAACGCTTGGCAAGTTTTTCCTTGCGATCATTCTCCTTGGCAACTTCCTCCACATCCCCAAGAACAAGGGAAACGGCCTCCTTGAAAATGGCCTCCCGGCTGACATCCTTTCGTGCGGCCTGGTAGCCAGCAGAAAGAATCTCAAACTTCTCCTTCAAATCAGCACGTTTGACAGCCTGTGCGCTATTCGGATTCAGTCCAGAAGACGGGCCAATGCCTACGGCATCCTTATACCCATCTCCAAGCCCGGAAATACGGGTATCAACCCAGTCTTCCGTTCCAGATTCCGCGCTGCGCTTCAAGCCACCAATGATTTCATGCTGTTTCCGGATAATACCTTTCATAACCTTGAAGCCATCGACAATTTTCTCGTCGTACTCTGCCGGGTCAAGATCGGTAATGGAGTCCAATTCCTTTAGAATCTCATCTTCCTCATCCTTGTTTTCATCCTGCTTCTCCGAAGCAGAATCGCCTCCCGCACTTTTTTCGAGAATGGAACAAATTCGGTCAAGGGCTTTCGCATCCTTAAACGACCGTGCTTCCGCTATTGTCATTCCCGCTTTGATTGCGCGTTCAACTTGCTCATCCTTGATTTCGTCGGATTCCTCCGCGTCATCATCAGACTTGCCATCGCCTTCTTCCTTTAACGAATCGTCATCATCGTTACCGGAGTCTTCATCGTTGGAGTCGGCATCATCCAACGGCAAATTCTTTTCGCCATCTTCTTTATCGACGTTCGGCTTTTCGTCTTTTTCGCCAGGTTCTTGATTCTTGGCTTCGACCATTGTAGTGACCGCGCCTTCAATCTCATCGCTCAATTTGCTATCAACCTCGCCCTTCATACTTTTGCTCCCTTATTTTGCAATATCTTATATATAGCTCGACTTGTCAAACATTCCTCGCGCTTTCAACGCTTTTTTTCTGTGACGCGGATTCTTGTAGATTGGGTTCCCGTCACTTGAAACATCGGTCGGAACACCCGATTTTGCGAGGTAATCCCGCAATTCGCCAGCCTGCGAGGCATTGACACCGGACGCAACGCACTCCATCGGCCAACAAGAAGAAGCCTGAACAGTCTTTCTCTCTGCCGCAAAGCACCTTATAGCCTTCTTTCCCCTTACAACAATGCTTTTAGGAGCCTTCCCTATGGGGAATACACGATCATGCACTTCACCATGCGTATCCTCAAAACAATACACGGGCATATCAATTACTCCTTCCCAATGCTGCTATTTCCGAGTCCTGAACTCCGCTCCCCATGAGGAAACGAGACATAACATCATCCTTCCCGTGGCGAGTCGCCCCAGGACGGTTGACGCGCTCATAGGTGCGGGTCGTATTTGAAGGTTTGAACGAAGGCGTCGGACTGCCCCCACCCATCTGCTGCTGTGGCTGTACTCCACGATCCGCAAACTTAACCATATCTTCCAACTCCGGAAGGTTGGAATACTTGGCAAGCAGATGAGTCAAGGACTGCAAATCAATATAGGCTCCCTGCTGTTCAAGCATCGGGATCATCGGAAAAATAAACCGCTCAAGTGCCATCCCGATTTTTTGCAGCTTTGTAGATGGAGAATCATCCTGCATCGAATAAACATCAATGTCGAAGTTGTAATCAAGAAACTCCCCCTTGCGAGTTTCCTCTGACCATTCAAGCTGTACGGAAATATCCGTACCCTTCACACCCTTCTGAATCTTGCGCTTCCTGATTGGATCAGTCCATTCATACCACGCAAGCGAACGGAAGATGCTCTTGGCAAAATCAATAGTCTGATCCGCCATGAATTTCATTCTTGCGCTCGCGGCCTCTGCAAGCATTCGATCCTGACCAATCGTTTCGGATTGTGGAGAAAGCCCGCCAAGTGCATCCAGGTTGCCAGCAAAGTAGCTAAACTGGTCTTTTACCTGCAAATAGAAGGCAAGAGTAGGCGCGTCAATTCCTCCCACCGTGATATTGTCTGGCTTCTGGCCTCCATACCGAATCCCCTCACCGTCAGCAGCCTTGCGCAGAGATTCAACATCGTCATCATTTCCGCCCTGAAATGCGGCAACTGTCTTTTTGCTATCAGCCTGACGGCCCAGCTTGCGGAAAAGAGAATTGCCCAACTCGTGCAAATCTCTCCACAAGGCAATAGGCGGTAAAGGAAGCAGATTCCCGGGAACATCAGAGAATCCGAGAAGGTGATATGGACCGCAATCGGGACCATCCCATTTCAGCTTTCGGAATAACTGCTTGCTCTTTACCCCGTATGTCCAAATTTCCTTTTCTTTCGGCAACCAAACATCACGCAGCCAAACCTTGTCATCATAAAGATCAGCACCCTCATCTGTAGATACAGATTCAGCCCTCGCCTCGCCATTGTCGCCAGAAACCGTATGCTCATCCGGCTCAATCTTTGCATCCTTCCAGTCTCCATCAAACATTTCCCTTGCCGCATCAATATCAAGCCAATAGTCGTTTCCCTCATATTGAATCTCACGGCGAGACTTTGCGCTCATATCGCAAAAGTAGTCATCAATGCTTACCAGGTCGGCAAACGGCTCCCCGTAATCATGCCCAAGCACAACCGAGCCAGAAGAAGAAAGGCCCACCTTTACAACGGCAAACGAAAACATTGCCTCTAAAACGGCTCTACGCAAAGTTCCAGAAAGATCAATCTCATCAGGGATTTGATTGACTGCAATTTCCATGTTTACAGCATACGGCCTCAACTCCGGAACCTTTGCCGTAATCAATGCCTTTGGTGCGCGGGCGGCAAGTTGGCGCGTGTAGATCGTGGTAGCAAGCTCAAGAAAATTAACGGGAACACGATTCTCCGCCCCGCCTTCGCCGTAGTGCATTCCGACATACTGCTTGATAGCATCATATCTACTTTGACGCGGCTTTTCGAGTTGCCGGATAGACCAATCAACAGCCGTCCGCAAACGCTCAAACTTTGATTTCTTCATACTGTGATTCCTTCCCTCAATCCCTCTGCCTATGCCGCCGCCAAGCCCACCGCCCGAAGCGCCGCACGGCCCGCCAGATCGCAAAACATTCCGCCTTACGACCGCCGACAGTCAACATCTGGAAAAGCAGGAGGTCGGCTTTGGCCTGCGTGAGCGAGAGCCATGTCCACTCCGTTTTGCCAACCAGCATGATCCAGCATCCGCCCTCGGCGTACATCGAATCGTGAGCGTAAAATGCCGCCTTGTGCCTTCCGAACGGCCTCAAATCGGCCCATGCGTTATCCATATCTCGCACAAGTTTCGGGATGCTGCCGCCGTCCGAAACCACATGCTCGAATAGATACTTGTTCCCGGATTCGTGGCAAAACTTGAAGGGGTCCAAGATGTCCGGGAAGAAGAACCGGCACGGCGTTCCGCTGCGGTATCCGGCCTGCACCGCTGCCACATTATCTACGGGACGGTCTATGTACTTCCCATCAAAGTGACCACGCGGACGGGCGGATTTTTGCATCCAGTTCTTGGCGTAGTCTGCGGCCTTCTTGGCGAGTAAAAGGCAGATTGAATTGACTGTAAGGCTCATCCGTGAGCCCTCCACAATAGGTATCCAACAAATCCAAGCCAGCCAAGGCCCATGAAGCCAGCGCGAACAACTTCAAGCATCGCGGCCTTTCGCGGGTTGGATACAATCAAATTCGCCGGACAGGCCGAGTGGATTGCATCGCATTCGGCCTTTGTCATAGTCTGCCGTCTCACCAACTCACGCAAGTAAGAGATCGTGACCCGCGAGGCTTCCGCGAGGTCCGATAGCGTCACGTCCGGTTTTTTGAGCAAGCCATCGACGCGGTCAAACTCGCGGCTTGCGATGCGAATGTCTTCGGGGGAAGGGGCCATTAGGGAATCTCCATCCATACAATGTTGCTGCGCTCTTGAACGTTGCGCTCTACGTGCCGGGCGAGCCCCGAAACCATAAGACCAATTCTTTCCCCTTTGCTCGGTGTCCAGTTGTTCAGGGGAGCGCGTTTGATGTGGTCGCCATTCAACGCATACCGGCCCTTGCTGGTCTGCCCATAGCGCAACCATTCCCACGTTGCGGCGTACCATGTGCCGCCGTGCTGAACAAATACCCAGGGATTGGCATTTAGGTTGTCCCCTGCGGTCGTGTTGCGTCCCGGCCACACTCTGGATTTGTCGTATGCCAGCTTAACGGATGATCCGCCAATGGAGGCGTTCAGCGTGGTCGTAATCGGCCAGCTCGACACGTCGTGGTGGAGCCAAATCGTGCCGTCGGGGATGTCGTTCTGCGGCTGTTCGGGCTGGTCCGGCTTCTCGATTTCGGGCTTCACGTACTTGTCCCAAAGCCCCTGAATCGTGGCGCAACCCGAACAGGCGGCGAGGACGGCGGCGAGGATGGGTAGGCGTAGCTTGTTCATGGCGTCACTCCGTTCAGGGCTTCGAGGGCTGGCAAGTCAAGATCAGGGTGCCCCCACGCATAGACCATCACAGCAGGGAACCCGGCTGCGCGGCCCTGCGCGATGTACGCGGCCAACGTAGCGGGGTTGATGGGTCCGTATTCGTCGCCGTCTGTCATCGCTCTGATGGCAAGCATGGTGTCATTGTTGACCCACATCGTAGGGTCGATGCCGCCGATGTCCAGCCCCCAAGGGTGGTAATTGGAAGCATCTGCCCACGGCTGCGGACGGGTCGGGCGGCTGTTGTGGTTATCGACCATGTAGATTCCAAGGGGCTTGAGCGTTTCCGCCCACAAGAGTTCCAGCTTCCGCCCGGTCCCCGTCTGTGTTTCGCATACGGGCTGTGCTATCAGGTTCTCTGGCCCATGCTCCACGATCAAGGCAAGGCATTCCTCAAGGTATTTCCAGTCTGCGGAAAGCGACCGCCCT
>Ga0172382_10010812_pt1 | contig 12174 bp, 8 predicted proteins | sample Leawel138RmetaG_FD_122245 | JGI IMG/M metagenome (GOLD analysis project Ga0172382, IMG submission 122245) | Leachate microbial communities from a municipal landfill in Southern Ontario, Canada - Leachate well 138R metaG | ecosystem: Engineered > Solid waste > Landfill > Unclassified | place...
AGCCGCTGCACATCATCGGGCGTGCGTTCCAGATGACTCTTGGTCAGGGAGCGGGCATCGGCCAGCACCTTGAGATCGTCAGCCGAAATCGGCGGGCCTGCAAGGTAGCGGAAGGCTTCCTGCAAATGCGGATCGCCCAGGACATCGAGCGCGGGCGCATCGAGGTCGGAGAGGTCGATTGTCGTTTCCAGTATTTCTTCGACATACCCCTGATATTCGTCGAAGGCTTCCAGATAATCCTCCAAAGGCTCTTCCAGACGCTCTTTGGAAAAGGCCGCAATGGCCTTGAGAAGGTCAGCTTCAAGCTGTTCGCTTGTCCAAACGGGCGGTTCAATCACGCTGTCATTCCCGCAGCTAGAAGCGCCGGACCCGGCACGATCAGACGTTCCATTTCACGTGGCTCGAATTTCGTGAGGCCGCCCGCATAGGTTCTGCCTGACCGCTGCGAGATATTGACCTGCAAATAGTCAACGAGTGCCTTCTTTACTTTTTCTGACAGGTTTTCGCGTGGGTAAAGACCATGCGCGATGTTGATGTGCCGTGCATCGGCCTTGTTGATGACGAATGCAGGCGGACGACGCGCCATATAGGTGGAAATAATCGGTGCCGCTTCCCGCAGACCGACCGCCCACCACGCCTTGCGGTGGCTCGCGACATAGCCTTGATTGGCGCCCATGGCACGGGCGGTTTTCAGGAAGCGCTTCACAGCATTGCGCTCGGATGTACCCAACTCGTCGAGATCGGCGGGAAGGTCGATAACCCGGCGTAGTCTTGCCGCGTCGGTCAGCAGCCCTTCCGCTTCCATGACTTCGCGCGCGCGGGTGATCGTGGGGAACAGGACGGAGTCCGGCAGGCCGACGCTATGTTCTCCGGCAATCCAGACGCCATTCGCGCCTGTGACCTGTCCGCGATGGACGCGGCACAATTCACCAAGTTCCACATAGCCTTCGGGCGGTTTTTCAGCCGAACGGGTCAGGTATGACCAGCGGGGTTCTGCTGCGAGCCGATCACGATGGACGCGGCGGCCTTTGCCGAGCCCGTCGAGCTTGGCCAGTTTTTCCACTCGCTTGAAATAAATCGATTTCGGCTGCGCGCCGATTTCAAAGGTTGTGATTGCCGCCGTGGTCGCCGCATCCGGGAACGGTTGTGCCGTGGGATCAATGACGGTTACGCTCTGGCCGCCGAGGTCGCCCAGCACAAGCGAGCGGACGAGCGCGCCATAATTCACATCGAGCCATTCGGCGGCGGTGATAAACGCCCCGATGTCTTTCGGTTTGGCGCTCCGCGCCGTTGCGAGGAAAAAGTAAACATGCAGCCCGGCAAGCTTGCTGGCCGTCAAATCGAGCTTTGATGCCTCATTGAACAGCCAGTCCTTCCAATTGGGCTCAATCTGATGATGCCGCACATAGGGAGGATTGCCGATATAGAGGGTCTTGCCGTCGATCCGCTCGGCAAAGCGGCGGTAATCCCCGAGCAGAACCCGCGCCCGCTTGCCGTGGCCCGACACGGCGAGATTGGCGCGCGCGAGCAATGCCGCCAGCGGGTCAATATCAATGCCGACCAGTTCCGCCTTCGGAAAGGCCGCCGCCGCGCGCGTCAGGAAACGGGCAGAGCCAACACCGGGATCAACGATCCGCGCCGGATTCTTTGCCGCTGCCCAATCCACCATCGTTTGCACGATGGGCGTCGGTGTATAGGTCGCGCCGTTTTCCCGGCGCTCTTCGGATGAGCGCAGCAGGCAGAAAATATCGCCAAGGGGATCGCCCCCCGCGCGGATCATGTCCGTCAGGCGTGCGATTGTTTTCTTCGGCACGGCAGCGGAAGCCGCAGCCTTGCCCAATGCTTTCTCTTGTGTCGACAGCGTGCCAACGGTTTCTGCGCCCAACGCAAGCGCCACAGATACCAAGGCGCGCTCGGACGCGATTGCAGCGCCGAGGTCAGGACAAAGCCCGGATGAGCGCGGGATAACAGGCGCAGTCTGCGCGGTTTTCGTGGTCATTGTCCGCCCCCCATCGCGTGTTTGGCGTGCCCATGCAGTAAGCCGCCCTTGAAGGGAAGGACGTTAATGTCCCTTTCGCGCTTGCGAGCTTCGGCAATGTCAAAACTATTCTGCATTTGCATCAGCTTGTCCATCGACATGCCGAACGCCTTTTCCAGCCGCAGCGCCATTTCAGGCGACAGATGCGCGCGTTCATTCAGGAGTTTCGAAAGCGCCGGGCGAGTCACGCCGAGCGCTTGCGCTGCATCGGTAACGGAAATCCCGAGCGCATCGATAACCTTGGTTTTTACGAACCCGCCCGGATGGACAGGCGGCTTGATCTTTTTCATGGCACCCATGTCATGGCTCCCTTTGGAAGCGAAGTCGACTCATTGTGCCTCGTAACCTCACGCTTTACAACCCCAAATGTTCCCTATGTGTTCTTATTGACTTTTCCGGCTTGAAGCGGCTGTTTCGCAGATGGTTTCCGCTCACCGCCCAACAAACCGCGAGCCGACCACGGCGGCGCGGGCGGTTTCGTCGCTCCATGGCAGACGGACGACTTCTCCCTGTCCGATCTTGCCGCGCTGGCGGCGGATGATTTCGCCGGGTGCGAGCAGCGGCGGCAAGGGCCGGAGCCAGTGCGATGCAGGCTCGGCGGTACAGGTGGCGACCTTGATATGCACCCAGCCCGCGCGGTCGATCCTGACAATCTGACCTGTGACGCAACGCTATCCGATGATTGCGGGCTTCTTTTTCGAGGTGCGGGCTTGCGGCTTCCAGACAGGCTCGCGCCAGCGGATCACATCCGCGACGATAAATTCAGTACCGCAAGCCACCCATTTCAATTCTCCCCCGATCCGGGGCATGGCAATGAAAGCATGGCGCGCCCTCTCTCTTTAGGTTGAGCCGAAAGACGTTTTCGCGCAAGTATATCAACCATACCCGTTACTTCCGGCGCGGACGCGGCACGCACGATCAGCCACGCCTTCGCATGCCGTTGCATGTCATTGGGGGTGGCTGTGATGCCTGACGAGAAGAGGCCCGCCACGGGCGATCAGGACTTTGATGCGGCGCGCACCGCTTGGGAGCGCAGCGCGGGCGATACGCCTGATCCCGCACCGCATCCCGCCATCGCGGGGTTGCGGGCGCAGTTCTCTGCGCATCCTGACGTATGCGCGCTGATGCAGGTGCTGGATGCTGCACAAAATGACACGGCTGATCCGCAGCCGATGATGGTCAAGCTGCAACCGGGATTGTTGTCCTTGCTCGAACACGTCGAGTCGCTGGACGCGGCGGGCGCAGGCCGCGCGCCTGCACCGCCGGAGCGCATCTTGAGCCAGATGCTCGGCAACTATCTTGAAGACCTGCTGCACCGCCTTGTGAGCGACCCCACCAGCCATCCGCATTATGCGCGGCTGTGGAACGGGCTTTGTGCCGAGGCAGGCGCGCCGGAACTAGTGGTGCCCGACAAGGCGACCCCGGCCATGCCGCAGGCCAAGGACGGGCCGTTCTGATGCCGGAGGATACTGCACCAACGGAAGTTCCGGCCAAAAAACGCCCTCTGTGGCTACGCATCCTGATCTGGATCGGCATCGCCTATGCCGCCGCCATCGGGCTTTCGTTTGTGATCTACATGGTCGGGGAAAGCCGGGGCTTCACCTCGCTATTGCTCTATGCGGCCATCGGCGGCGGCATCTGGTATGCGGTACGGTGGATCAGGAGCGACCCGCCGCTCGCCGGGCCGGACCTCTCCGATAACTATGGTACGGCGCATTTTGAAGGCATGCAGATCACGCCGCCGTACCGCGACTGGCTGCGCAGCGGCGTTTTTCTCGGCAAGAGCAGCCACCCTGACGCAACCCCCGTGCCGCTGAACCAGCAACCCGGCATCCCGATTTGCACCACGCCCGAGCATCACACGCTGATCGTCGCGCGCACCCGCACGGGCAAAGGCACCCGCGTCATTATCCCGACTCTGCTGCGCTACGCGGGATCAATGATCGTGATCGATCCGAAGGGCGAGAACGCCGCCGTCACGGCGCGGGCGCGCCTGTCCGCGAAGATCACGGAGAAGGTGCATGTCATCAACCCGTGGAACGAGCTTGCCGCGACCTATCAAAAAGCAGGCATCCCGCAGGACACGTTCAACCCGCTGGACGTGCTGGATCGAAACGATCCCAATGCCGTCGCGGTGGCGCAGGGCCTCGCGGGCGCGGTTTGCCCGTCATCGCCCGGCGACAAGGATCGCTATTGGCAGGGTAGCGCCGCCAATGTGTTTGCCGCCGTGCTCTTGTGGATCACAGATCAGCCGGGCGAGACCAAGACGCTCGCCCGCGCCCGCGAGATCGTGAGCATGAGCCGCAAGGACTTCACCGATAAATTTCTGGTGCCGATGGCGGCGAGTTCGGCTTTCGGCGGCGCGATCCGTGAAATGGTCAGCCCATATCTTGATCTTGCTGACGAGACCTATTCCGGCATCATGGCGAACCTGTCGGAGAATACGAAGTTCCTCTCCGACCCGCAGGTCAAAGCCGCCACGGCGACCTCGACATTCGCCCTGTCCGACCTGATGCGCCAGCCGCGCACGGTCTATCTGGTGATCCCGCCCGACCGGATCGACACGCAGCGCACCTGGCTGCGCCTGATGCTGGCGGCGGTAAGCCACACCTACCGACGCGCCCCGCGAAACTCATCCGCTGCGCCATCCCACCGTTGCCTTGTCCTGATCGACGAGTTTCCCGCACTCGGGAAGATCGAGGACATGCCGCGCGACCTTGCCACGCTTTCGGGCTACGGTCTCGATTACGCGCTGATCGTGCAGGGCATCGACCAGCTTAAAGACCTCTACGGACAGGCGGCGGGCACGATCCTGTCCAACTGCGCCTATAAGTGGTTTTGCAACGTGAACGATCTCGAAAGCGCGAAATACCTCTCCGAGACCTTGGGCAAGAAAACGGTGCAGACCGTTGGCCGCAGTGAAAACCCCGATGGTAGCGGCGGGATGAGCTACGGCGAGACCGGCAGGCCGCTATTGACGCCCGACGAGATTTTGAACCTTGGACGGGACGCCGCGATCGTCACGCACCCCGGCGGCCATCCGTATTATCTGCGCCCCATCGACTACTGGAATGTGCAGGCCATGTTCGCCCAGCTTCGGGAGAAATACCCCGAAAGCTATTGGCAGCCGCCGCTGACATACGACCCGAACCCCTATTATCGGCAGAAGCAGACGGGCGGGCAGAAACAAGGCGGGCAAGAACAGAAGCAGGAGCAGCGTCAGGAAAAAGCCGCGCCGCCGCCCCGCAGCGGCCAGATGAGTCGCGCCGAGGCGCTGGCCATTCTGGGCCTGGCCGAGGGGGCGACCACGGCAGACATTCGCGCCGCGTGGAAACGGCTGATGCAAAAGCTGCACCCCGACACGGGTGGTTCCACGCGGCTCGCGCAGATGCTCACCGAAGCCCGCGACGTGCTGATGTCGGGACAGGCGGCGAAATGAATCGCCTTGTCACCCGCAACCTGTGGTATAATCTCGGCCATAGATCGCAGCCGACTCCGCCACCGAAAACTGGCTCTGGACAGCGGCATACGACAGTCATCATTGGCGGGAATTGCTCCCCTGCATGCGATGATACCTCACACCCCGGCACGTTCCGTGCTATCCTAAATTGCATCTTCGGAGAGTGTGCAAGCCATGGACGGACTGACCGTCCGTCCGCTTGGCAAGGGAGGCGCTTCGCCCTCCCGTTGCATCCCTCCAGAGCAGGGGTTTCACGACCCCATGCACCCGTGCGGAGAGCCTTCGTGCTCCCTGCGACCCATGACGGAGGCTTTGCCTCTCGACACCATTCAGGGGCCAACCCGCCCCTGAAAACCCGGACAAGGGCTGTCGCGCCCTTGACCACTCGCCGGAGACTTTCGCGTCCCGGCACCCACGACCAGAGCTTTCGCGCTCTGGACAACGAGCAGGCGGCGTTCCTGCCCCTGCACCCTGACCGGGTTTCGCCCCGGTGACGACAATGGAGCGGCCATTGCGCCGTGCAGCAAAGGGAGGACGCATGGTTTCATGCGCGACCGATGATGACACCACCGCCCGGACGCCTGACCCCATGGCTGATCCCTTTGCCTTTGCCCGCGAATATGCGCGCGCAGCAGGATACGGCAACAATGTTGCGCGCCTGATCCTGCCTCGGGCTTTGGGCGGTCCGTCCCGGACGGAGAGCGCGGCATGACGCAGCCGCCGCCCAAGCCCAAATCCGAGAAACGGCAGCGCACCGAAGCGGTCTACACCCGCATGTCCAAGGCGGAAAAGGCGCAGTTCCTCGCCCGCGCCGACAAGGCGGGGCTGGCCGCCGCCGCATTCTTGCGCGCCGCCGCCATCGGTAACGCCGGGCCGCGCGCACAGCGGCGTGTGCCTGCCGACGCGCAGGCCATGCGGCAGATTCTCGGCCATCTTGGCAAGACGGGCAGCAATCTCAACCAGATTGCCCGATATCTGCATACAGGCGGCCTACCTGAAACCGTCCTGCCCGACATCCGCGAAGCTCTTGCCGATCTCGCCCGCATACGCGGGCTGATCTATGACGCGCTCGGCAAAGACCCTGACCATGCACGCGCGGTCGATCTTGCGCCGCCCATCGATCCGTTTGCGCCATCGGATAGGAAGCCCGTGCCGCAGCTGGGCGGGAAATTCATCCCGCCGCCGGACGCATGAGGCAGCCGCATGATCGTCAAGGGGGGATCACGCGGCGGGCCGGGCCAGCTTGCCAGGCACCTGATGCGCACGGATACGAACGAGCGCGTCGAGGTGCTGGAATTGCATTCCGGCATCGATGACCTCTCCGCGACCTTCCGCGACTGGCAGACCCTTTGCGAGGGCACGCGCGGCACCAAGGGCCTCTATCACGTCAACATCGATCCCGACGCCCGCTATGACATGACCCCCAAGCAATGGGCGCGCGCGGTGGAGGTGCTGGAAAAGGAGCTGGGCCTGGACGGTCAGCCCCGCGCCGTCGTCATGCACGAGAAGAAAGGCCGTCAGCACATCCATGTTGTCTGGCAGCGCACCGATCTTGAAACCATGACGCTGCGCAGTGACAGCTATAATTATCTCGCGCATGAACGCGCCAGCCTGCGGCTGGAACAGGAGTTCGGGCACGAGCAGGTGCCCGGCAAACACGCCAAGCGTGACCGCGAAAAGCAGCCCGAGTTTCCGCGTGCGGAGGCGACACATGGCGAGTGGCAACAGGCCGAGCGCGCCGCGCTCTCTGTCGCAGACCGCCGCGCGCAAATCGCGGCCCTGAAAGAATCCTGCGACAACGGCGCGGCCTTCAAAGCCGCGCTTGAAGATGCGGGCTATATGCTCGCACAGGGTGACAAGCGGGATTTTGTGCTGGTGACGAGCGAAGGCTCCGTGCTGAGCCTTGGCCGCGAGTTGAAAATGAAGGCCGCCGAAGTGCGCGCCTTCATGGCGGACGTGGACCGCGCTGCGCTGCCGACGGCCGCCGAAGCGAAGGCCATGCAGCGGGTGCATGAAGAGGTGCCCGCGCCGGAAGCGGTCACGTCATCACCAGATGAACAGGCAGCGCCTGTTGCCGAAGATCGGCCCGTCGCGCCGGAAGAAGCGCAGCAGCCGGACCTTCCGCCTGCGCTTGATCCTGTCGTGGCGCGGGCGCTTGGCGCGCGCCAGCGGCAGGAAGAAGCGAAACTTGCCGCGTGGCATGACGCCGAAGCGCGGCATCTCGATCACGTTCTCTCTGTGGAATTGCAAGAAAAGCAGGCTCACCAAGCGGCGATGCACGCCGCCGCGCGTGATCGTCTGAAGCGTGACCTGAAAGAAAAGCGCAGCGGCATCGACGGCTTCATAGAAGCCCTGCAAATCCGCCTGAATCCCGGACGCGGCGCGGAGCAGCGCGCCGCCCGCGAAAAGGCATGGCGGCAGCTTGCCGCGGAGCAGTCACGCGAGCGGCACGACATGCAAGTACTGTGGGAGCAAACACACGCCGAGCAGCGCGAGGAATTGCGCGAACGTCATGCGCAACAGCGGCGCGAACAGGCAGCGCAATTCGCCGCCGAGCGGCAACGCTACACCGAAGATGCCGAACGCGCCGCCGAGATGCGCAGGCGCATTGAGGAAGACCGCAGGATAGAAGAACAGCAGCGTCACACGCGGCGGGACACAGGCCCGCCGGGGCGGACAAAGTAAGCGGCTCGCGTTTCCTGCAACCGGAACCGGGCCGCACAGCGGAACAACAGGTTGCCAGTAATGATGAAGCCGAAGACGATCTCGACGCGCCGCCTGAACTCACGCCCGGCTTTATGCCGTCGTTCAGGCGCGTGATCTCCCGCTTCATGAAACCCGCCAAGCGCCGCAGAAAAAACCGCCGCAGAAAACGCGGCCTGCGCGCGCTTTTGTCGAAATTCATGAAGCCACAATCGAAATTCATGCAGCCACCGCAGGCATCCAAGCCGCCCACGCCGAGGCAGCACATTCAAAAGACCGCACCGCTCAAGCCCCGCTTTCGCAACAAGTCAGAGCCGAAGCTTTAGTGTCAAGGTGCGCAGACTGACGGCCATTGGTCCTGTCGAGCCACAGTCGCATCATACAACACGTACATGCAGGACCCCACTTGTACAGATTACATCGCTATAGAAAACAATTTACAATTGTTTTCTTCATTTATTGTATGTCACTATTTTGATTAACTACGAATCAATAATAAATCGACGGTATGTAAAGCTCATGAGATTTTTATCTGCATTTATTTTGGTATCCACGATCCTACTTTTGTCCTGGCCGTCGCTCTCATATGCGGAGAAAAAGGAGCGTCCTCTAACGGCCTGCGATCAGAACGAGGGACTTGGATCAGTGTTCTATGACTTCGATACCCTCTACATCTACTATGTTGGGTTTATGTATTCCAGTGATGACCCTGCGTTTCCAGAGGCGTTGAAATTTGAACATTTTAACGCAAACCTGGTTCAAGCCATCAAGCATAACTTTGCACTGTGCTTAAAAACAGCCGATGGAAAAGATAAGCCTATTATTGTTATTCCACCACATGATCAGCAAAGAACCGTAGATTACCGCCAGGCGATGGAGGATATCCACGATCCGGAAAACCTAACACTACTCATTACGGGGAACTATTTCCCGAAACATGAAATTGCCGATGGAGTTAGAGGATTCGGGAATATATTTTCTTACTGGTATAGGCCAGAAATATCCGAGAAAATTTACCGCCTACCGATTGGCTTAATTGGCGGCACTATCAACCTGCCGCCCCTTAACGGTAAGAATAGTATCGAAAAGTCTTTAGACAGCTTCTTCGACAGCAAGCGACCACGCAAGATTCCGACCCGTGAAGAGTTCCGGCAAGGTGCTGGGAGAGTCAACAAAAAATAGATATTTCAATTTCGTAGGATTGTATCCATGCCCAGCATCACTGACGTTTCATCAATCAAATATCAGTATAACTTTCTAACCGAAGAGACCATTCCTCAATCTAATGGTATATGGAATTTCTATTTCTACTTCCTTACAAATAAATCAGAATTGACCGCCAACGGTTATGATACGGTAATTGAGAACCCCTCTGGATCAGATCCATGGTTGCAGCAGAGCATGGAATATCACATGTTCGATCAGATTACTACTGCGCAGAAAGATGCCTTCAAGTTCATCATGGGGCTTTCCACGACGCAGGGCGCTTACGAATATACGGTTTTATTCACAGATGTTGTCAGTAACCTAAATTTTTCCGATACCGATGTTGCTACGCAACAGACGATCACCGCCGACACCGCGCATATCAATATCGGGCAGGTCGCAATTGATCTTAACGGAGACCAAATTCAAGATGCGACGGGAGATGGCAGTACGGCTTCGGCCTATACACGGGACGGATATAACCCGGGTGAAGCGGTGCCTTGGGCTTACGACCTAGAATACGCAACGCGAGCGCATGGGGATATTTGGCTCAATAAGGGTTTTTACCTTGGGTGGAACAATATTAATTCTGGAAGCGCACAATTATCTACTATCATCCATGAGATAGCTCACGCTCTCGGCCTGAGACATCCTGCAAGTCTAGCTATAAATAGTATGAAGTACAGCATCATGTCCAATAACTACTTGGAGGGCATGACCATTAATCTGAACCCTGATGGGTCTCCCGTTACGAACAGCGATGTCATAGAACCTTCCGGACTCCAGATGTATGATATCCTTGCTATCCAGCAGATTTTTGAGAATCGCGATTATGACACGCGCGATGACCATACGGAGTACAAGATCGGCCACGGTTTTGGTTCGGCGGCAAGCACTCCCTTTATCTACACTATTTGGGACGGCGCAGGCGTCGATGTGATCGATGCTTCGGGATATGCCGATAAAGTCAAAATCGATCTGCGGCAGGGAGAGTTCAGCTCCATCGGTAAAGCGCTCAACACGACATTTGCTGGCGAACGTGGAACGGGCCTTGTCGATAATAACGTCGGTATCGCCTTTTACACTGTAATCGAGAATGCCAAGGGAACTACGGGAGATGACCTGCTGATCGGCAACGCTTGGAACAACGTGCTCTCCGGCGGCGATGGTGATGACAAGCTCTATGGCGACGGCGTGTCCTACGATGGAAACGCTGGCTTCCATGAGGTGGACGAATACCGGGCGTGGAACGGTACAGACAATCTTGCGCCCGACACCGACGACAGCGGCGATGACGTGCTGATCGGTGGCTTGGGGAATGATGGCCTCTATGGTGGCCTTGGTAACGATGTGCTACATGGCGGTTTCAAAGTGGCTGACATCAATTCAGCCACGACCGGATGGTCGGTGGGGTGGAATAGCGCCGGACAGTTCCCCGGTTCGGGTGACGACATCGCCTATGCCAGCGACGGCAGCGATACGGCGCTCTACACGAGCCTGACGGCAGGACTTACCGTTACTGCGACCTCGGCCAACACATTGACCGTCGCAAAAGGTGCAGCAGCAGCTCTGGGGACGGACCACCTCTATTCGATTGAAGCGGTCTGGGGCGGGAGCGGCAACGACACCTTCACAGGCGTCAAGGACGGCGCGTCGATCTACTATCGCGGGCAGAATGGTCACGATACATATATATTCGATATTGCCACAGATCGCGGCTCTGCAATCCTTCTGGATTCAGGGGCCAGTGGCATCGACACGCTCAAGCTGTCGAACCTTGGCGAGGATATTCTCATCAGCCTTGGTTTGAATGCGGATGAAATCGTCTTCTCGCAGATTCAGGAAGACCCGGAAGACCCTGCTGTGCCTTTGCTTGCGTTGCAGATTAACGATATCGAGAACGTGGAGCTGAACGGTACGATCTTTCGTTCAGATGAGTTGTTCTGGATCGCGAACACGAACGCAAATGCAACGAACCTGCCCACGGCATCTGATATTTACGATCTAATCTACGGCGGCGGCGTTAGCGAAAACGATGCAGGCGGTGGTGTCGCGCCCGTGATTGATGGCGGCACGATCAAGAGTCTGGAAGTACGCCCCGACATCACCGGGCGGTATATGGATTACGCCTATACCAACGAATACCTGCATCCCTTCATCATCACGAATTACACAGGCGGCTCCGGCGGCTGTACGATGACATTTGACACCTATCTACAGGCCATCGAAATGGTCGAAGGCATTTCCGCAGAAGATGTGCGGTTCACGGTGAACAGTTCCTCGGGCGATGCCGATCTCACCATCCATATCGATGCGCTTGGTGAAAGCCACACGATTCAGGACTACGAGGCAGGCAAGACGCTGACTGGCATTGCGACCTATGACACGGGACTGCACTCCTGGGTGCAAAGCCTCTCTGACGGCCTTCTGGAAGCGAACGGCGGCAAGGGGAAATACAAAGGCACTTATACGCAGGAATACACCCTCAGTACCGGATTGGTGCAAGTAACGTATTTCCTGGAAGAGATGTACTTCGCCAACGGCCCGACCCTCAATCTGCAAGGTGCGATGACCTTTACAGGCACAAGCGCGAATGAATACCTCTATGGGTTGGATACGCGCGGAGATACGATCAAGGGATTGGCCGGAAATGACAACCTTTATGGTTACGGCGGCAATGATACTCTGATCGGCGGCACGGGACGTGACGTGCTGTATGGTGGCCTAGGTGATGACCTATACATTTTCGAGACCGGATTTGGCGGCA
>Ga0172382_10010813_pt1 | contig 12173 bp, 5 predicted proteins | sample Leawel138RmetaG_FD_122245 | JGI IMG/M metagenome (GOLD analysis project Ga0172382, IMG submission 122245) | Leachate microbial communities from a municipal landfill in Southern Ontario, Canada - Leachate well 138R metaG | ecosystem: Engineered > Solid waste > Landfill > Unclassified | place...
CGATAGTGGAAAAGGTTTCAAAAGATAAACTTTTTAACTTTTTTAGGAGAAATCCCTATGCTGAAAATAATTGACGATTATTTACCGAAACAAACAAGAAAATAATAGAGGGCGATGGCTATTTATGTTAGCCTAAAACTAGGTTTTGCAATTAAAAGTTTAGACATTTTAGTACATAAGCTAATTTTGTTGAAAAATAATTTATAGGGATATTGTCAAATAAATAGGTAAATACGCAGTTTCCCCTTTTGAAGTTGACTTCCACTCTAATAATTGGTCATAAATTTTTCTTTTAAACATAACCCACCTCAAATACGCATGTTTGTATTAATCATTATACCACAAATACGCATATTTTAAACAAGGTAATATTATCAAATACGCAAAGTGTCAAATAATAAGGCTATCTAAAACTAGACTATAATTTCTTGATATCTCCGGTATTCTTAGAATATCAAAACCAAAATGCTTTGGTTAAACTCTTCAAGGGCCTTTTTCATATTGTCCAATTTATGCTATAATCGGAAGTAATGATTAGATTTGACTTTTTAACGGAGGGATTAGATACCGATAAATTCAGCGGATTTCGGTTTTCGTTATAAATAAATTAGTGGGAGCTGCTCAAGTTATTTATTTAGCTCCTGATTCTTTTGATGGCGAAATGTATAGAATTCAAGCTAAAAATCAAAGATCTATCTTTTCACATGGGGCATGCGGACAAAAATCTGGACTGAAATAATAAGAATTCATCTTGGGGATTTCACATAGAATTTTCTAAACATATAGCTGATATCAAACTAATTCTTGAAGAAAATATTATAAAGTATTTAATGTAATCACTTTGTTTTTTTTAAGAATGGGGGCAGATTATGAGTAATTTAATAGTAGGACAATATTTACTCACTACAACAAATGAAAAAGTAAAAATTGTAGAAGTAGCAAATTCAACTATTACAGTTCTTTATAAAGGTAATGAGTATGTTAGACCTAAGACCGTTGTTGGTGATAAACTTTTCCTTATTAAAGAAACAACAATTAAAGGCCCAAAGAAAGAGAATATGCAAGATAATTCTACACAAAAGAATGATACTGATTCTGCTTGTAGTTTAAAAACTTGTAAGAATTGTCTTTTATATAGAAGTGAAGAATGTTTTGGTCAGGATTCTATCTGTGACTATTTCAAACAGGTTCCTAGTCGAGACAAAGATAAATATGCTCACTGGCCCAAAGAAATGACTGGACCTTATGGTAGATATAGGAGGAAAATTAAAGGCTGCGAAAAAGAATAGATAGAGGGAGGAAAAAGATGAAAAAAAGAATAGCATTGATATTAATACTACTCATTACTTTTCTTGTAACGGGATGCTTTCATATGGAGATAGGCATAGAATTAAACAAAGACGGGACAGGTTCTATCACAACACTTGAAACTTATACGGAAATAGGACTTGATACTAAAGAAAAGATCGAGGAAAAAGCAGAAGATGATGAAATCAATATTGAGGAAATACTAAGTCACAGGCAGAAAGAAATGAAGAAGTATGGAGCTAAAGTTAACATTGAGCCAATAGAATATATGGAAGGAGAGTCGAAATATAGCGGTACTAAAGAAGTAGTAAAATTTAAAGACAGAGCATCATTTTATAAATTCTACAAGGATCAGGAAGGGGGAGATATAGTATTTAAACAATTGGGAAATGATGTAGTCAGGATGGAACTTTCTATAAAAAAAGAAGATATAGTTGAAGACGAAGAAATATTACACTTCTTGGTAATGACAGGAGCTCAAATAAAACTTTCATTTAAAACTGATAATAAAATAATAGATTCAAACGCAGATGAAATAAAAAATGGTGTACATACTTGGGATATAATATATAAGATGTTGGAAGACGAAAAAATTCTATTGTATGTAAAGTTTATTGATGAAGAAATAAAAGAGGTACTGAATGAGGGAATCCTTTGGGGTGAAAGAGAAGAAGTAGAAAAAAACCTTCAATTAGACAAGACCTCACCGGACTTTCATGGGAAAGCATTGGAGAAAATGAAAATTCTAACAGGTTCCGATAAAGGTTTGGAACTGGACAGACCGCTTACAAGAGTAGAAGGGGCTGTTGTATATTCAAGGATGTTGGTAAAAGGTAATGAAATAGAGGAATTTAATGAAAAGAACAGAGATTACAATACCGGCTTTGATGATGTACCCCAATGGGCTGTGCCTACAATAAACTATTTACATAGCAAAAATTTAGTTGCAGGGGTGAGCAAAACCTCCTTTGGCTCTTCTTCATTGATGGCGGAAAATCAATATGCTACCTTGGTTTTAAGGGCCTTAGGATTTAATGATGCTAAAGGAGACTTTGAATGGAGTACTGCCGATAAAAAACTAAAAGAAATAGGTTTATATAAAGATGATTTAATCAAAACCGATGAAATACTCACAGGACAATTTAATAGAATAGGAATGGCTTATATAACCTATAATGCACTATTCTATAAAAAGTAAATACTAGAGTGAGATTAAAAAGATTTGAGGACAAAACCAATCTTACACAGGCAAAATAACCTTTCAAAAAATTGGACAATATTGAAGGGTTATTTACTTTTTTGTCAAATATTATAAGTATGTTTTTAAAGATGGGGTGGGGGCTTATGTGTGACGTTACTCAAATTGAAAGGCAACTTTACATATTAACCTTGTTGTCTTCCAATAAAAAAGGTTATACAATCAGCGAAATCCACGATAATCTTATGATGGTGGGCATTGAAGTTAGCAGAAGAACTATAGAGAGAGATATAGATTTTATGTCTATGGGTAGTTTATTTATCGTGGAAGAAATGCGTTTTAATAAAACATTTTATACGGCAAAAAAATTCGGTATAGGAAACATGATTTTTACCACATTTGAACTAATATCTTTGCATTTTATTAAAGAGCTACTTAAATCATATACAATGTTGGACATTGGAAATACAGCTATATATCTGATTGATAGAATAATAAAAGATTTACCTCAGCTAAATAAGGCTTATATAGAAATGCTTACTGAGCTTTTAAAAGTAAAAGAATCATATGCAGGTTTGGAAAGGCATTTAGACGAAGAGATAATAAATATAGTTAGGAAAGGTATTGAACAGAGTAGAACACTTCTTATCAAGTACCACTCTTTTACCGGCGATGAGGAAACGGAAAGGAAATTTGATCCCTATATAATAGAAATCTACGAAGGTTGCTACCACCTTATTGGTTATTGCCACTTGAGAGAATCTGTCAGAGACTTGAGGATATCCAGAATTATAGAAGTAAAACTATTGGAAGGTACTTACAAAAGACCAAAAAGATTTTATGAAAACTATAAAAAGGACAGGTTTGGTAAGTTGGCAGGAGAAGAAAATATAGATTTGATGTTAAGGTTTTCCGGGGAAGGTGCCAGGTATGTTTTAGAATATGAAAGCGCAAAAGCTGATGTTTTAATTGAAGAAGATGATGGCACTATTTTATTCCAACGAACAACAACGATGACTCCGGAAATTATCAAATGGGTACTCAGTTTTGGTGCTGATGTAGCGGTAATAAAGCCGGAAGCGGTAAGAGAAGCAGTAATTAAACATGCGAAAGGCATGCTGGAAAAGTATGAAGAGTGATAATGTGTAGTGAATGAAGGGTAGAATAAATTTTTATTAGATATTAAAAAATTTGATATCAGGTATGTTTAATACTGATACGAGGAATCATTACAAAAGTTTGCAGGAAGCTCTCATATTTATGTCAGATAATATATATTTTTCATGGAATTTTATGAACCGTGTAAATTTTGTCCAAGGCATATGGTATGATAAAAGGTGGGATTGTTGTTGAATAACGGTTCTTGCCCAGTATCATTGCGAATCGATGAAGGAGGCATAATACAATGCTGTCAATTAAGAAAAAAATTAAATCAATATTTTTGCAAAAACGAAATTCAATTAACCATAATAATTTACAAAGAAATGCTTTCCATGAATGGTTAAGGGAGGATATTACAAACGATGGTGATGTTACTAATATAGTAAACTGTATTGATAAAGTTTCTGAATATGCAATTATAGAAAATATTACTTCTGAAAATTTTTGGAGTATCATAAATCCGATAACTTTTAAAGACGTTCATTTAAATATAATATTTGATGTTGTGTTTAAGTTGACAAATAGAAGATTATATGAGACTTACAATTTAGCTGGACCTTTATATTTAAGATTCTTAGAAGGAAAAGAAGGAGTATATCATGATACTGAGGTTTTAAAGGATAATAATGAAAAATTCATTATTAATAACACAACAGATATAAAAACTACTAAAGATATAAATAAAGCTAAAGTAGTTGAAAAGGTATTAAAAGAGCATTTTCCTACCGGATTCAATATAAATTCTCCTATTGAATTAATGAGATTTCGAAAATATTTATCTATTGATTATTATAAAGGTATAATTCTAAAAGACGAAGAATTATTGAGTTTAATATATTCTGCTGGCAGTATTTTCAATGATGAAGTGTATATTATTGAAAATGAAACTATAGTTAAAATAGATAATATCATAAATGAAGAGATTGACAAGGGAACTGAAATAATATTTTATAAAGAATTCTATGAAAGACATGAAAAATGGCTGTATTCAAAAAATATTGTTTCGGAAGATATGTTAAGAAGCTTACTTATGGAAATGTATTCACAATATATACATAAAATAAACTATTTTTCTACAAGTAGTATGATAGAAACAGAATTAATTCAAATAAGCAACGAAATAAAGCGTGTATGGGGTGAAAAGATAAAACTAACTTACAAACAACTCGAATTACTTTTGCCATATGTACCAATTGACAAAATAAAATATGTATTAAGTCAGGATAGCTATTTTATATGGGAGTCAACAGAAACATATACTAATATAGATAAGATTGAAATAAACGAAGAAGAATATGAGAAAGTAAAAGAATACGTCGCAAAATCATATTTACTAAAAGGGTTTTCTTCACTAAGTGATATACCCATGAGGCATTTATTGGAGTTGAACTCTGAGTTATCTTTAACTGCAATACAAAATGGAATATTTGTAAAAGTTCTTTCATATAAGTATGTCAAAAAAGGGAAGATAATAACCCGAAAAGGTAATAAATTGGATGTATTCACAATAATTAAAGAGTTTTGTAAAGAACGGGACAAATGTACACTGCAAGAGCTCTTTAATTACGAAAAAGATTTAACAGGAAAAGTATACCGCCGAGCACCTATGGAGGCAGGTTACGAGATATTGGTAAGGGTTAATAAAGAAGATTTTGTTGCAGAAAAATATGTAGATTTCAATACTAAAGAAATAGACAATGCAATTAGGGAATTTATTTTATATGACTATTTGCCATTAAGAGGAATTACGACGTTCGCTACATTCCCGCATTGCAATTATCCTTGGAATTTATTTTTACTTGAAAGCTATTGCAGAAGATTCAGTGAAGGATATTATTTTAATTCTTTAGCTGTTAATTCAAGAAATGTAGGAGTAATAATAAGAAAGAACTATGCTTTGGATTATCATCAGATAATGGTAGATGCAGTTTATAAGTCAGGATTGCTGCCTGAAAAAGATATTATTTTAGAATATTTGTTTAACACCGGATATTTAGGAAGACGTGCTTATTCAAAGATAAATGAACTTATAAGAGATTTGAAAGCAATTTTGGGAGGGAATAAATAAGTTGTACTCTTATACATACGATAAAGACACAGGTGGAATAATTTTAAATTCTACACCTACAGGTTTTTCAAAAGAACCAAGACCAGTTTATGCGAAAGAACTTGACATTTTAGGATTTGATAAATATTGGAGGTATGATAAGCAAAATGAAACACCTTATTTATGGGCAGAATCAAATAATTATTGGTATAGGGGAAAGCATGTAGCTAAGCTCAGAGGTGGTGATTTATATACAGCCCCCCAGATAATTATTTCTGCTGATGAGAGTGGTTCTTCACTTTATCCAGAACCTAATGGTAATTTACTGCGACCTATTGATATTGAAGGAATGGTAGAAAAGAATAGATATATGATAGAAATTATTGAGCAAACAACGGTAAAGAAAATTTATAATATTTATAAAAAATATAAAAACAAAATGGATTTATTTCATGTAGCATATTCAGGTGGCAAAGATAGCGAAGTTTTATTGGATCTTGTAAAGAAGTCATTGCCAAAAGGGAGTTTTGTTGTAGTTTTTGCTGACACAGGCATGGAGTTCCCAGACACATATGATGTGATTGAAAAGACTCAGATAATGTGTAAAAGGGAGGGGATTCCTTTTCATATAGCCAAATCTCATCTCGAACCGGAAGAATCATGGAAGCTATTTGGACCACCTTCAAGGGTTTTAAGATGGTGTTGCACTGTACACAAAACTGCTCCTCAAACCCTTAAACTCCGTGAAATCACAGGGAAGAATAATTATATCGGTATGGCATTTGTCGGTGTTCGATCGCATGAAAGTGCTGTTCGTGCTAGATATGAATATGAAAACTACGGGAAAAAACAAAAAGGACAATTTAGTTATAACCCTATACTTGAATGGACATCGGGAGAAATATGGCTTTATGTTATTATAAACGGTTTAATTATAAATAATGCGTATAAAAAAGGTAGTAATAGGGTAGGTTGTATTTGTTGCCCAATGGGCGGGGGAAAAGCAAGTTTTATAGAAAACAAGTGTTATCCTTTAGAAAAAAAGGAATATTTACAGCGAATATATGCTAGTAATGCAAGGACTGATATAAAAAAAGAAAAATTTACTGCTGAAGGAGGTTGGAATGCAAGAAAAAATGGACAATTTCTCGCAAACACTAAGAGAACTTATTCAGAGACGACTAAAAATGGTGAAATTGTTATAAAAGTTATTTCACCAAAAACTGATTGGAAAGAATGGATTAAAGTACTAGGGGATATGATTGTGATAAATGGTGTTTTAGCTTTGAATTTTAATGGAAAGATGCTTAATTTTTCTTATGAACCTATTAAAAACGGTTATATTGTGAGACTGAAAGAGAGAATAGCAAAAGAGAATCCGCTATTTACTAAATTATTTCGATATACTTTTAGAAAAGCAGCATATTGCGTAGCCTGCGGAACATGCCAAGCAATTTGTAGAAATGGCTGCATTACATTTAACGAGGGGTTAACAATTAAAAACTGCATAAATTGTTTGGACTGCTATTCTATGGAGGTTGGTTGTTTAGCATATCATTCACTAAGGATACCAGATGTGGAGGAATATAAAATGAAATCATTAAATACTTTTAGTAATCACGCACCAAAAACTGATTGGCTTGAAGACTTTTTTAATCGACAAGCAGATTTTTTAAATGATAATACTCTTGGTAGAGTACAAAAACCATTTTTTAAGCGGTTTCTCAAAAATGCTGAACTTATTATTAAAAATGAGGTGACATTATTTGCAAGATTAGGAATTACATACGATTGGAGAAATTGTACATTTCTGGCACTTATGCTTTTAAATCTTGTTGCAAACAACCCCCAAGTTGAATGGTATGTAAAAACTATGGAAATTGGGGTAACCTATAAACGCAAAGAATTATCAAATATTCTTGCAACTTATGGTTTGGGTAAAGACAGTATATCAAGCATTATTAATGCATTTAAACGAATAACCCAAACTCCGTTTGGGACAAATCTAAGATTTGGGCATGTTACGGATAATGGTGATTTTGTCAGGACAAAATGTACTATAACTAATCCTAAAGTAGTACTCTATGGATTATTTAAATTTGCTGAAAAATGCAACGACTATAAAGAGTTTACTCTTGCCACTTTATCAAATGACAGTATTGAGCGAGACGGTATAAGTCCTACTCAGATTTTTGGTCTTGATAGGGAAGATATGGTGCCGATGCTGATAGGGCTTACTGCAAAGTATCCTGATTTTATTATAGCATCGTTTACGCATGATTTAGAGAAAATAACTCTTGCAAGTGATAAAACTTCATCTGATGTACTCAATTTGTTTAAGGAGGAAAAAATGAATGGATAATAAATATCGTGAGTATTTTGACATCGATGAAAATTATTTTCCACAGGTTAACGATTCAACAATAGCTGTTGCCGACCCGAATTTTTGGCAACAAACATATCCACACCAAACATTTATTGAAATGTTGACTAGTATGGAACGCGTATTATCAAGAATGGAAAATCGTTCTCTTTGGATTGAGGGGGCATATGGTACCGGGAAGTCTCAATGCACTTATGCTTTAAAGAAAATATTAGACGTTTCAGAAAAAGACCTTAATAAGTATTGGAATCTTTATGATTCCTTAAAAAAGAAACCGGATTTGTTAAAAAAACTATTAGGACATAAAGAAAAAGGCATAGTTACAGTATACCGATACGCGTCCGGTAGCATAAGTTCACCTCGTGATTTATTTTTTGCTATTCAAGAAAGTGTAAAAGAAGCATTAGAAGAAAGAAATCTTTATATAGGAGAAAACACATTAAAAGAGGGTGTTATAGAATGGTTGTCTGAACCGGAAAAAAAGCAATTCTTCGATGCACTACTACAAAAGCCTGAATGGGCAGCAACATTTTCTCAATCAAAATCGGATGAAATTATTAATACCCTTCAAAGAGGTGGCGAAGTAAAAAGTCTAATGGAAAACATATTTCGTCTTGCAGACAAAGAAGGTATTACAGCTTTAAATATTGACACTGATATGCTTTTGAATTGGTTATCAGATATAATTGAACAAAATAATATAAAAATGGTTTTTATTTGGGATGAGTTTTCCGATTATTTTAAAAACAATAAAGAAAGTTTAACAGAATTTCAAAAGTTAGTTGAATTTGTCAATAAAAAGCCGTTTTATTTCATCGTTGTGACTCATGAATCCGGACAACTTTTTAAAATAGCAAATGAAACTTGGACAAAAATACGAGATCGGTTCATACCCATACAAATAGCATTACCGGATAATATTGCTTTTAACCTTATTGGACATGCATTTAAAGTTAAGCAGGCTGCCAAGGATGAGTGGGATACTCTTGCAGATGATTTAAACAGTCGGTTAAATCATTCAAGGGAAGCGGTTATGAAAGAAATAAAAATTACTGATATACAAGTGATAAAAAACATAATGCCAATCCATCCAATGGCGGCTTTGTTGTTAAAGAATATTGCATCGGGGTTTAAATCAAATCAACGGAGTATGTTTGATTTTATAAAATCGTCAGATATCGAAGGCGTTAAGGCCTTTCAATGGTTTGTAGAAAATGTTGGACCATACGATGATCATCCTTTATTAACAGTAGATATGTTATGGAATTTCTTTTATGAAAAAGGTAAAGAAAATTTGACTTCAGATATTCGACTTATATTAGACATATTTCCGCAACAACAAAATCTGAATGATAAGGAAAAGATAGTTTTAAAAGCAGTACTAATGATGCAAGCCATGGATCAAAGAACCAGAGGTACAATAGAGCTTTTTAAAGCTACAGATCAAAACCTTAGCTATGTTTTCGAAGGAATCTATTCCGGTTTAGATACAAGCTGTAAGAATATTGCAAAAGGATTAGTTGACAAAGGAATACTTGTTTCAAATCCTATAGGGGAAGGTAAGTATGCATACGGAGCGGCTGTATTGGCTGGAGACCAAACAAAAATTGAAAACAATAAAAAAGAGATTCGTAAAAATAGTACTACAGCTAAGCTTGTTGGGGAAGGAGATTTGTCAACTGTTCTTTCTTTATACCCACCCGGGTTAAGATTAAGATTTGAATCTGAGCCCGGAACTGGAAAAATTACTCCAGTGACTATTATGGATTTTACACGTACAATTAATAAACTTAGTAATGAATCAGTTGGTTGGAATTTTCATGCGGTTATCGCATTTGCAATAGATGATACAGAAGCATATAGTTTTAGAGAAAAGATAAAAGCAGCAGTATCAAATAAAGATTATGAGAACATTATTTTTATAGATGCGCTGTCTACTCCTCTTGGTCAAGATGCTTTTGAGCAGTATTTAGATTATTCGGCTATGGCGAAATATTATAGCAGCAATAATAACCCAGCATCCCAAGAGAATAATGATAGAGCAAGGCAAGTTTTGGAACAAGATTGGAAAAATCGGGTTTATAATGGCCAATTTGTCGTTTATAGTTATGATAATACAGAAGGCGAAAAGTTTAACAATGGTCAAGGGGTTTTAAGCATATTGCAGAGAACTGTTTTAAGTCGCTTTCCTATGTCATTTGATTTTCATAAAGGTCTTACGGAGAATCAAATGAAATTGACTAGTGTAAAAGCATGTGCAAAATACGGTATTATACAATCCACAAGCGGTGTTGTTGTTGGAGTTGAAAAATATATTCTATCAGAAATATGGAAAACGGAAAAATATTGGGAAGACTTATCAAAGTCGTCACTGCCAATTTCTAAGATAAAAATAGATATTGAAAATAGAATAAATAAATCATTCGACAATGATGGTCAAATCTCTATTGGAGAATTGTACGATTATCTTGAAAGAAAATATGGATTTGCGCCATGTAATCTGTCAGCTTTTTTAACAGGTTTTCTTTTAAAAGAGTATGGAGGAGAACCGTATAGGTATTGCGATTCATCTGGCGGTCACGAGCCTATGACTGTAGAAAAACTTTCGGAAATGATTGGAAATTATATAGGAAAGAACCCAAGGCCTACCTATATTGTTAAAATGACAGCAGAAGAAAAAGCATTTTATGAACTAACAGAAAAAATATGGGATATAGCACCTAACTCTTGTTCATCAGCAGGACAAGCAGCAAATATAATTGGAATCAAGATGCGTGAATTCGGTTTGCCTATATGGTGTTTGTCAGAAGTTGATACATATGGTATTTACGACATTGTGGAGAAATACATAGAGCTTGTTCAAAAAGAAGGTAGTGAAGCACATAAAGAGGCTGTTGAAATAGGAAATGCAGTTTTGAGACAGCCTGCATTGATTAATCGTTTACCGAGTTTTATCACAATAGAGAATATTCAAAGAGGTATGAAGAGTTTCTTAAAATCTTTTGAAAAAGGTAAACTGTTAAGTATTGCTGAAGAAATAGGAGCAAAAAGTAGCTTAATTACAGATATTCGGAGCAAATTTAGTGTTAAGTATTCATCTTTATGGGATAGAGAAACCGGCGAAGATGAAATAAGACATGTATTAATTGAATATGAGATGATAAAAGTAAGTAATAGGCTTTTAAACACAATGGACTATTCTTTGATAGAAACAGATAAACATTGGAGGGAAAGACTAAAATTCACAGGTATTTCTTATGAAGCATTACAAAGCAAATACCCTGTTCTTTCAAAGTTATTCAGTATTTTATTGAAAATCTACAAGCAAGAAGATATGTTACCAGAGCATAGAAAATCATTTTTGGAAGAATTAATAGAACATGAAACTATTTTAAGTGATTTTTTAAGAAATGAAAAAACAGTATTTAAAGAAATATATTTGCCATATTTAGACGGTTTTAATGATAATGAGATAAATGAAATAAAAAACAAGTTATCTACTGGTTTGTTTCAATTACATAAAACTGAGTGTAATGGAAAGGTAAAAGTTATTGCCGAAGAGTATAGGAAAAATCAGTTAAAAACAAAGATGTTTAATATTTGGAAAGAAAGGACAAAAACGAAGAATCCTCGCGAGTGGTCCAATCATCACAGAACACCAATACTTTGTATGGTTTCTGAAAATGAATTTAGTGCTGCAAAAAAAGCTTTTGAAACACTAAATAAGAATTGGGCACCTGATTCAGACATTAAATCAACCATTGCATTTCTTGAAAAGACATCACTCTTTGATATTTTATCCGATAGCAATAAGCCTGATGAATTCTTTAACAATGTGTTCATTGGAAAGTATAAGCTATTGCTTTCTGAACCGGATAAAACAAGAGATAGATTGGAGCGATTGGCCATTGATACTTACGAATGGCATGAAAATCCAAAAGTAAAGAAAATTATTAGAGAGCTTGCAGAAGCAGAATATAATGCAGGTGGAAGCGATAAAGCATTGAAAAAGATTGACAAAATGAATGATGAAACACTTAAACACTATTTAAAAAGACTTGTTAGTGAAAATATCA
>Ga0172382_10010817_pt1 | contig 12169 bp, 10 predicted proteins | sample Leawel138RmetaG_FD_122245 | JGI IMG/M metagenome (GOLD analysis project Ga0172382, IMG submission 122245) | Leachate microbial communities from a municipal landfill in Southern Ontario, Canada - Leachate well 138R metaG | ecosystem: Engineered > Solid waste > Landfill > Unclassified | place...
GTAGAGGCCCTGCTGCTTCCATGCGGCGTTCTCGAGGAGCTGCCGGACCTGCCGCCTGAGCCGCAGGCCCGCCTCGCGGGGGTCGGGCTCGCGGTTGCCGGTGACCGGGAGCACGAGGCGTTGGGGTCGCGGTCGTCGCTCGCCGGGGACGAGCGCGGCGCCGACGTTCGTGAGGGTGTCGCCGAGCGCCTCGGTCATGTCGCCGGCGAACGAGCGGAACCGGAGCGGGCCGAGGCGGACGGGGTAGTCGGCGGTCATGCTCCTGCTCCGTCGAGGATGAGGTCGGTGTACGCGCCGCCGCCGAACTCGAAGCCGAGCGACCCGCCGAACGACCTCGAGGCCGTGTTCTTGCGGATCTCCTCTTGCTCGTCGAGCTGGGCCTGCGCGAGCGCGTTCTGGTCCTGCAGCAGCTTGAGCATCGCGGCGCGGAACTGGTCGGACTCCGCGCCCCACGTGCGCCGCTCGGTCTCGACCTGCGCCTGGTCGGCCGTGATCTGGCGCTGGATCGCGGGGATCACGGTGGCGCGGATGAACGCGGCCCGGTCCACGGCCCCACCGTCGTAGGTGCCGGCGAGCTGCTGGCGCAGCGCGAGGCCCTGCTGCTGCAGCTGCGCGACGCTCAGGCCGTAGTCGGCGCGGCTCACGGTCTGCTGCGCCGCGAGCGACGAGGCCTCCTTGAGCATGCGGTTGCGGTCCGCCTCGGCGCTCGTCGCGTCGGCGAGCGCCTGGCGCGCGCCGAGCATCGCCTGCCGCCAACCGTTGATGTCGCCCTGGTCCCACGCGAGCGCTCCGGCCTGGTCCCACGCGGTCTTCGACGCCATCGCGGCGGCCTGGTCGAGGCCGCGACGCTCCGCGAGCTCGCGCATCCCCTGCGGGGTCCCGTCGATCCCGCGGACGCGCTGGGTCGCCTCGATGATCGCGGTGTCCGCCGAGACGAGGTCGCGTGTGAACTGGGCGGCGTCGAGGCGCTCCTGGGCGTGCTGGCGCACGAGCGCGCGGGCCTGTTCGATCCGCTGGACCGCGAGGTCCTTGATCTCGTCGTCGAGCGTGTCGAGCTGGCGCTGCAGGTCGCGGGCCTGCTCCGCACCGGACTTGCCGGCACGCTGCGCCAGCTCGAGCGCGCCGGCAAGGTGCCCGCGCTGGACGTGTCGGGCGGTCTCGACGACGCCGAGGGTGTCGAGCCCGGCCTGGATGCCGGCGGCAGAGGATGCGTCGATGCCGGCCCGGCGGAGCCCGCGGTCCTGGGCAGCCTGGTACTGACCGATGCCGGTGTCGACCTTGGCGGCCATCGCGGTCGCATCGCCCGCCCGCCGGCCAAGCTCGCCCATCACGAGCGACCGGACGCCCCGGGCGCGGCGGATGAGCGCTTCCTCTCCCTTGCTGATCGCCTTGCCGGCCGGGCTCCCCTTGGCGACGGTCTGCCGGATCGCCTTGCGGGTCGAGACCGACAGCGACGTGAGGCGCTCGGCGGTCATCAGCTCGGCGTCGGTGAGCAGCGTCCCGAGCCGGTCGAGTGCATCTGTGACCCTCGAGTTCTCGCGCGTCGCAGCGCCGAACATGTCGCGGAGTTGTCGGGCGACCTTCGCGCGTCCCGACCCGCTCGCGGTGAGGTCGGCGGCGGCGCGCGCGGTTCCCGGCCGGACCGTCCCGCCGCCCGCGTATCGGCGCACGACGCCGCCGCCGCGGAGCCGGGGAGGCGTCGAGTCACCGATGTGGACGTGGTCGTAGTGGTCCTTGTTGACCTTGTCGCCGAAGTAGCCGAGACCGACCTTCCGGCCACCGGTCCAGCCGTAGCCCAGCGGGGTGTGGATGACCTGGTCCGCGCCCTTCGCGACGCCACTGGACCCGAGCCACTTCGCGAACCGCAGCATGCCGGTCGACGAGCCTGAGATGTCGAGTGCGTCACCGGCGCCGTGCTGGCTCGGCTTCCCGCTCGAGGTGATCGCGCCGGGCCGGAGCCCCGACGAGACGCCGAGCCCGAACACCGCGCCCATTTTGGCGTAGGAGGCCATGCCGGCCTTTGCCCCACGTAGCGCTGGGGTCTTCGCCTTGCGCGCCTGGGCGAGCACCCCACGGCTCGTGTCGAGCTTGCCGCTGGACGACGATCGACTCGAGGACCGCGTCGCCGCCGACGCGTCGCGGCCGCTGATCGTCTGCCGGGTCCGCTCGAGGTTGACCCTGGTCGCGACGTTGATGGCGGGGAGGAGCCCGTCGACGTCGCGCAGCGTTCGTGCCCGGGCCTGCCCAGCACCGTAGCCCTGGGTGAACGCGTCGCTGACGTTCGGCTGGAGGAGCGCCCGCATCTCGCGGGCGGCGTTGCGGGCGGTCCGTCCGGTGAGATCGTCGGTGGTGCGGGTGACCGTGTGCTCGCGGAGCGCGGCCTGCCCCGAGGTGCTCGAGCCGCCGAGGCCCTTCACGCCGGCACCGAGCGCGACGGTCGCGGTGCCCTTCGACGACCGCGACAACCCGAACGCGCCCCAGCTGTCCTTCCAGATGTCGATCGCGTACCGCGAGTCGCTGCGGACGCCGTCGCCGCCCTGGCCGTACCCGCGGTCGCGCTTGCGGAGCGTCTTCTGCTTGCCGTTGATCCGGACGGTGAGCGGCGTGTCCTTCGGCAGCTCTCCCGACATCCCGCGCGCCCGGGCGATCCACCCGTACCCGGTCCCGCGACCGTCGGTGCGGCGGGCGGTGCCGAGCTCGGCGTATCCGTTCGTGAGCGCGCCGAACGCGCCTGGCGGCGGGTCGTCGTACACCGTGTAGCCGACGCGGGCCGCCTTCGCGGTCTTCTTGCCGGCCTTGCCGCCGGTGTTGAAGTGCGGCAGCTGGGCGGCGAGGGTTTCCTCTCGGCTGTAGCCGGCCGCGAGCATCCCGATGCCGTGCCCGGTGTAGACCTCGGTGTCCTCGGGCAGGACGGCCAGGACGTTGTCGGCGGCGACCCTCGGCCCGGGCACCTCGGCCCACGCACCGTTCGGGTAGCGCAGCAGCTCGCCGGAGCTGACCGCTGCGAGGATCCCGCCGCCACGGAACGCCGGGATGCGACCGCCCCGTCGACGGCCGTCGACGGGGAGCCCGGCGACGATGTCCCGGACCGACGCGGCGGACGCGACGAGCGCGACCGCCTGGAGCTTGGCGGGGAGATCATCGAGCGCGCCGGAGAACGAGCGCACGGCCTCGGCCGTCGCCGCGTGCGCCTGCCCCAGGCGCTGGACGGTCCGTCGGTACGCCTCGATCTGTTCCGCCGCGGTCCCGCCGGCGGCCGCGACCTGGTCCGCGGCGGCCTTGCCTGCCTTGCCCCACGACCTGGCGTCGTCCTTCGACGCGCCGTACATCTTCGCGAGGTCGTTGAACGTCGAGCGGTACGTGCTGCGCAGCTGGTTGAGGTCACGCTGGGCGGCTTCCCGAAGCTCCTTCGTCGGGGCGTGCTTGGCCAAGTCGCGCAGCTTGTCCATCTGCGTGTTCAGCGTCGCGACCGCGCCGGGGATGGTGCGGACGGCGGTGCGGGGAAGGTCGCTGATGATCGAGGACCACCGCTCGGTGATCCGGCCGGCGGTGACGTTCACCGAAGCGGGGATCCGGGGGTCGGCGAGGGCATCGGCGATCCGCTTCGCGGTCGCCTGCGTCTTGCCGATCAGCGACGACCCGAGCCCGTCCCACTGGCGATCCAGGCCGCGGATCAGGCGCTCGACGGTTCCCGCTGGAGCGTGACCGCTTGCCTCGAGGCCCTTCGCGAACTGGATCGCGGCCGCGGCGCCCTGCTTCTGGCTCTCGCGTGGTGCGTTCCCGAGCTGGGCGCGAAAGCGATCGAGCACCCCACGCGCGTTGGCGAACTTCACGTCGTCCAGGCCGGTGGTGAACGCCTTGGCCGCGTCGGTGCCGGCGCGCTTGTACGCGTCGGACGTGCCCTTGAGGAGCGCGGTCAGGTCGAATCCGGCGGCCTTCGCCTCCTTCTCGATGTCCATGTACCGGAACAGGTCGCGGCCATCGATCGCCGTCTGGGCGTCCGCCTTGAAGCGATCGGCCTGGGACAGCCGCGCGGCAGCTCCGGCCGTGCGTTGTGCCGTGCTCCGGCTGATGCCCTGATCAAACGCGGCCTGGGTGCGGTTGCGGACGTCCTCGGCGTACTTCCGCGCCGCCTCTTCCGCGCGACGGACGTCGCCCTTGCGGAACTCGCCGATGACCTTCGATCCGATCGCGCCGAGCGCACCGCCGATCGCGGCTCCCCACGGGCCGGCCATCATCCCGATCGCGGCTCCGGAGACCGCCCCGGAGAGCGGGTCGCCTCCGGACATCGCGGCACCGGCGAGTCCGGCGCCGCCGGCGATCGCGCCGCCCTTCATCCCGATCCCGCGCAGGCTTGCCCCGGCGCGCTGGACGCCCCCGACGACGCGCTGACCGGCGGTCGGGGCAGCGACCGCGACGGGTGTCGCTGCGGCAGCCGCGGCTGCCGTGGCGGCCTTCGCGTTGGTCGCCGCAGCAGCCTGGATCTGCCGGGCGGCGACGAGGCGCTGCTTCGCGCCGGCGGATTCGGCGGCTGCGGCGGTGGCCGCTTCGCGGGCGGCGGCGGTCGTGAGTTTGGCGCTGGCGAGCTGGGCCTGGGCGGCCTCAATGGCCCCGGCGTTCGCGGCGGTGCGTGGCAGCGCGCGTGCGCCGATGGCCTGACGTTGTGCCTGGGCCTCGGCCATCTCGGCGACGGCGACGGCGCGCTGCGCCTCGATCTTGCGGCGCAGCAGCTGCGACGCCTCGCGCTGCGCGGCCTGGGCGTTCTGGGCGATCTGCTGGGACGTGACGTCGACGGTGCGCAGCGCGGCGACGCCGCCGACCTCGGGCATCACTCCGAAGCCGGCGCGGCCGAGCTGGCCGGCGCTGACCGGCACGACCGACGGGGCCGGGGCGGTCGCTCCCGCCGAGCGGGCCGCCGCCGCGCCGGACGGGACGGTCGCGGTCGCGAGGACGACACCGGTCGTCTTGGCCTGCGCGGCGGTCGCGGCAAGCTCGGCCCGGTTCGCGCGCAGCGCCTTCGTGATCCCGCCGAGCGCGGCGGACCCGGCGACCTTCTTCGCGATCGCGGTGAGGATCCCGAACTGAACGATCGAGCGCTGGACGCCGTCGGGCATCGCGCCCCACGCCTCGGTCGTGAGCTTCGCGGCCTCGACGAACGGGCCCATCGCCTCGCCGGCGGTCGCGATCGCCTCCCCCGCGTTCGTGATCGATCGCTCGACCTGATCGATCTTCGCGGGGTCGGAGACGAACGCCTCGATCGAGGCGGCGATGTCGCGGGTCGCCTTCTGGATCTGTGGCTGGTACCGCTCGAGGACGCGGATCGATCCGGACTCGATCGCGCCGCCGAGTTCCTCGACGGCGTCCATCACGTTGTTCTGCATCGTGCGGGCGGTCTGCTTCGCGAAGCCGTCCGCGCGTTGGAACTCGTCGGAGAACTCGCGCAGCGCGGCGGAGCCCTTGTCGACCATCGTCGTGACGCCGGCGATCGGCTCGCGGCCGAAGATCGTGGCGAGCGCCGCGCGCTGCTGGGCCTTGGGGAGCTTCTCCGCGCCGGCGGTGATCTTCGCGAGGATCTCCGGCAGCGGGAGCAGCCCGTTGGGGCCTTGCAGGTCCTGGGCGGAGAGGCCGAGCTCGCGCAGCGCGCCGGTGGCCTTCTTCGACGGGTTGAGGATCCGCGTCATGAACGCGTTGAGCGTCGTGCCGGCCTGCGAGCCCTTGATCCCGGAGTCGCCCATGATCGCGAGGGCGGCGGAGACGTCCTCGAACGACTGGCCGGCGGCCTGGGCGGTCGGCGCGACGTACTTCAGCGACTCGCCGAGGTCGGCCACGTCGACCGCGGACTTGTTCGCGGCCATCGTGAGGACGTCCGCGACGTGCCCGGACTGCTCGACCTCGAGGTTGAACGCCTTGAGCGTCGCGGTCTGGATGTCGGCCGCGACGCCGAGCTCGGTCGCGGACGCGGCGGCGAGGTCGAGCGTTCCGGGGAGGGCGGTCATCGCCGCCTTGGTGTCGAACCCGGCCTTCGCGAGGATCTCGAGGCCGACGGCGGACTCCGACGCGGAGAACTTCGTGCGGGCCCCGAGCTCGATCACGAGGTCGGACAGCTGCCGCATGTCGTCCTGGGTGCCCTCGAGGACCGCGTTGACGGCGGCCATCTGCTTCTCATACGCGAGCGCGTCGCCGACCTGGCGGCCGAGCGCGAAGAGGCCACCGGCTCCGGCGATGGACCCGACGGTGTTGACGGCGGCGGCGACCCTCCCGGCGCCGCGGGCGGCCTGGGCCGGCGTGACGGGCACCCCGGCGGTCGCGGTCGCGGCGGCGCGTTGGTGGGCGGTGGCGTTGCGGGTGGCAGCGACCGCAGCCCGTTCGTGCGCCGTGGCGTTGCGGGTGAGCTGCGTGGTCTCGGCCTCGATCCGCGCGAGCGCGCGGGTGGCCTCCGCGTTCAGGCGCCGGTAGGCGACGGTCTCCTCGCCGAGGGTCGTGGTCGTGGTGCGGGCCACGTTCTGGCGGCGTGTCTCCGCTGTCGTCGCGCGCTTGGTCGCGCGCTCGCTCGAGGTGGTGGCCTCGGCGAGGCGGCGCTCGGCGTCGACGCGGGCGAGCGCGGTCGCGTCGACGCGCTTGCGGACCTGCGCGAGTGCCTCCTCTCTGCCGGTCAGGCCGCGGGTGACCTGCTCGAGCTGCAGCCGTGCCGCCTTGACCGCGGACTCGCTCTCGACGTCCTTCGCGCCGGCGAGCCGGGCCTTCATCCGGGCGTCGTCGAGGGTGCGCTCGGCGCGCTGGACCTGCGCGGCCGCGTTGGCGTGCTGGCGGTAGGCGGTGTCGAGCTGCTTGAGGTCGCTCTCGTGCTGCTTGGTGGTGCGGGTCGCGCGCTGGCGGGCCTGGGTCGTCCGGTCAGACTGGATCTGCGCCTGACGCTCGGCGCGCTCGGCCTGCTCGGTGGCGCGGGCGACGTCGCGCTGGGTCTTGAGCCATGCGCGGTCGCCCTCGGTGATGAGCCGCAGGCGCCAGTCGATCCTCGTTTCGTGGGTGGCCATCAGCATCCTCCGAGGGCGGCCTTGATCGCTCCGAGCACGATCTGGGCGAATCCGTTGACCGCGGCAACGACGAGCTCGCCCTGGGCGGTCGCCTGGGCCTCCTCGCGGGCACGCGCGGCCCGCGCGAGCCCTGCGGCTCGCGGGCCGGTCAGCCGGTCGTTCTCCGACGGCTGCACGTTGAGGACGGCGCCCAGCAACGCGGTCTGCTCCAGCTCCAGCTCGCCGAGCGCGCCTACGTAGGGTCCGGCTCGGCCCGCTGCAGGTAGGCGATGAGCTGCCGCACGACGCGGATGTCGAGCTTCGCGAGGTCGCTGTCGAGCTGCTTCCGCTCCGCACCGGCGAGCGTGCCGGTCTCGGCGACGACGAGCATGGACGCGACGAGGTTCTCGTCGAGCTGGCGCAGCTCGTCGTGCTTGCCGACGAGGTCCTCGTACTGGGCCGCCTCGGCGAGCTCGTTGGTCTGGTCGGCGGTCGCCCACTGGGCGGCGTTGACCGCGCGGATCTCGCGCTCGACCTCGCGGGTCTTGATCCGGCGGTGGTAGACGACGTTCCCGATGGTGATCGGGTCCTTCGCGAGCTGGGTCTGACGCGCATTGGCGTCGAATCCGGTGGAGCTCATGGGGTGTGGTCCTCCTCCGCGCCCTCGTGGGGCGCCCTGGTGGTCGTGACGATGAGCGGCCCGTGCTCTTGGACCGCCCGGGCGAGACGCTCGGCGCAGTTCTGGGCGTCTCGTTCGGTGGTGACGTGGTGGGCGGTGACGACGTCGAGTCGGCGCTCGACCGCGAGGAGGTCCTGCGCGGCGTCTCGGGCCCGCCGTCGTGCGCGACGCAGCTGCGTCGCGGCGGACCCGAGCATGTCGACGGGGTCGTGCACCGTGGTGCCTACGTGAGCGTGACCGCGGCCGCGCCCGAGAACGTGATCGTGGTGTCCGCTCCGGTGTCGTCGACCCCGGTCTCGTACTGGTACGAGCTGTAGTGGTCGCCGTCGCGGTTGAACGGGTCGGTGCCGCCCTCGGTGACGACGGCCTGGCCCGCCTCGATGCGGATCATGTCGTCGCTGGCGGGGGTCGTGCCGGCGTCGCCGGCACGGGCCTCGATGACGAGCTTGTCCGCGGCCGCGAAGATCCGATCGAGCTCACGGGTCGGCTGCGGGGACCCGAAGTCGAGCGTGATGTTCATCGTCTGCGGCCCGAGCGCGTTCCACGTCGGGTACCAGACGCGGTACACGGACCCATCGAGGGTGCGCTGCACGACGTTCTTGCCGGCGCAGAACCGGCGACGGACGTCCTCCTTCAGCGCGTTGGAGAACGCGATCGTGGCGGAGCTGACGCAGTCGATGAGGTCGGTGCCGGTCGGCCCGTCGAACACCTCGGCGGTGCGAATCTCGTACGTGTCGACGTAGCCGGCGTTGTCGCGCGCCGGCTCGCTCGCGGTCGTGGTGACCTCGTGGTACTTCGCCATCGCGTCCCACTCGAACGTGCCCTCGCCCTCGTTCGGGAGGGTGAGCGTCCACGTGTTGGCCCAGCAGCCGTACAGGTCGTCGGTCTGCTCGTCGCGCACGAGCTTCGCGCAGAACGAGGCGAGGTTCCCCGACTGCAGAGGCGTGTACGGCGACTCGACCGGTGCGGGCGCCGATCCGGTCGGCGTGCCCGCGGCGCCGAGCGCCCGGGCGATCATCCAGTTCGTGATCTTCGGGTACGCCATGTGCGACGCGGTGACCGACGGGCGGGCGTCCCAGGGGAGCGAGACGCTGTTGCCGCGTCGGCCGCGGCCCTCGGTGTTGCGGTTGGTGCGGTTCTCGCCGGCGGTGACCTGGCTGCTCGTGAGCGGCGGGGTCCGCGCGATCGAGCCGGGGAACGCGACCGGTCCGGGGTCGGAGAGGTCGTCGTAGGTCGACCCGCCGGTGGCGGTGTCGGGGTCGTTGGCGAGGTAGAGGCCGCTCATCGGGTGCTCCGGTCGAATCGGTGGTGGGTCGCGACGGCGACCTCGGACAGCGGGGGACGTCCGCCCGCCGCCGGGCGGACGTCCGGCTCGACGGTCCCGTCGGACGCCGTCTCCGGCGCGCTGTGGGACTCGACGGGCAGCTCTTCGACGCCCTCGACGTCGGCGGCGACGGCGGGGTCGGGCTTCTTCGGGGTCGTGCGGTTGGGCGGCATGGTGGTCACGGGGTCGGGTTGCGCAGGGTGAGCTCGACGGTGAACTCGACGACGAGCGCCCGGACGCTCGCGAACGTGTCGTTCGCGAGCCGCCACCCGCGGGTGCGCTTGGCGTGGCGGACGGCGAGCTGCTCCAGGGGGTTGGCGACGGCCTCGTCGAGGCGTGCGCGGGCGAGGTCCGAGATGTGCTCGAGGGAGAGGAGGTCGTCGCCGGCGTTGAGAGTCGGGCGCTGCGCGATCGAGAACGTGAGCGGCAGGACGTCCCGGGCCATGCATCCGTCGGGGTTCGTCGTGACGGATCCCTCGGCGGGCCACCAGTACGCGCACGGCAGCGCGAGGTTGGGATGCCACCAACGCGACGCGTGCAGGTCGGGGTGCACGTCACGCGCGATCGCCTCGAGCTTCGCCGCGACGTCCGCGAACGATCCGCCGCTCATAGGCCGGCCCTCCGCGTAGCGTCGCGCGCGGCCCGGTCGAGCATCTCCGGCACCTGGCGGTCGAGGACCGGGCGCGCGGCCGAGAACACCCGCCGGGCCCGGTACCCGCGTCCGCTCGGGGCGCGGGGACCGCGTGGCGTCGGTGCGAGGCCGCGACGGCGCTCGGGGATGAGTCGGCCGCGGTCGCCGAGGAGCCCGATCCCGCGCTCGATCCATCGCCAGACGACGCGGTTGGTGAGGTTCCGCGAGCGGCCGCGACCGGACGACGGGTGCGGCCGCGTGTTCGGCTGCACGGTGAGGCGGTAGCCGGTCGGGTCGCGGCGGACGCTGCCACCGATCGCGGCGGCGGCCGCGCCGGTGCGGCGCGGTGCACGGCCACGGATCTCGTCGGCGGCGTGATCGACCGCGAGGCGGGCGCCGGCGCGCGCAGCCCGGTCGGCCTCGGCGATGACGAGCCCCGCGGCGGGGGCCTTCGGGAGCGGCTCGAGCTCGGCGCGGCGCATCAGCTGATCCCCGGGATGCGGTAGAGCGCGAGCTGGGCCTTCGCGGACGCCGGCAGGTCGCGGTAGTACTGCGCGGACGGGCGCATCGGGTCGACCGTGGAGTCCGCGAACCGGTTGTCGCGCTCATGCCACGCTCGGGCGGCCAGCGTCAGCGTCGCGGACACCACGGCGGCGGGAACGGGGTCCCAGCCGAACCAGCCGGTCAGCTCGAGGTGACGGGCGTCGCGGTCGATGATGATCGCGTGCGCCGGCTCGTCGTGTCGGCGCCTGACGAGCTCTACGTCGTCGAGCGAGACGCCGTCGGCGGTGCACGCCTCGAGCTGACGGACGTCGGGGACCCGCACCATCCGCCGGCCGGCGGCGTGCACGGTGCGGGTGACCGCTGCCGCCGGCGGTTCGGTGTCGGACGGGGCGGGATCGGGAAGGAACTCCCGCTCGCACCATCCCTGGACCTGGTCGGTGGCCGCCTCGAGGTACAGCTCCGCGAGCTACTCGTCGAACCGCGCGTTGGGCTGCCCGGCGTTCAGGACGCCCTTGAGCTGCTCGAGGGTGGCCAGCGTCGCCATTGGTCAGGCCTTCGGCGCGGCCTTCGTGCCCGCCGGCTTGGCCGGCGCGTCGTCGGTGCCCTCGAGGCCGCCGGGGATCGGCGGGGAGCTGGCGACGCGCTCGAACCCGTCGGGGATCTCGTCGCCGGACGCGAAGAACCACGTCCGTCCGTCGGGCGCGCGGTAGGTGTCGCCCTTGCCGGGGACGGCCTTCGTCTTGGTGGTGCTCATCCGTTCTCTCCTGTTCGGGGTCTGCCTGGTGATCAGGCGTCGACGAAGGTGCCGCGGACGAGGCGTCCGGGCCGGTCGATGACGAACGTGGCCCGGTACTCGACGCGGATGGTCACCATGTTCTTCTCGACGTTGTCGGCGTTCTGCTCGGCGATGAGGACCGAGACGCCCTCGAGTACCGCGAGCTTGATCGCGCGGAAGTCGCCGAGGATGTAGGTGCCGAGCGTGACGAGCGGCGACTTGATGAGCGGCTCACCGAGGAGCACCGGCAGGGTGCCGGTGATCGGGTTGGAGTAGAGGAACTGTCCGGTGTTCGCCGACCCGCCTGCGGCGTCGCGCGCGAGCGCGAACTTCGACACGTCGCGATGGTTCAGCGCGACGGTGTCCTCGGACACCACGAACACGTCCTCGAGGCGATCGAGCGCCTCCTGCAGCGTGGCGAGGCGATCCTCAGCCGCCGCGGGCGTGTAGACCTGCACGCCGGTCGTGTTGATGATGCCGCGGGGGCGGGTGCCGACGCCGTCGCCGGACACGAGGTACTCCTCCGTCTTCTCGACGAGGTCCTGGCGCATCAGGTCCTCGATCTCGCCCTGGAGGTAGTCGACGTCGTTGAGCGCCTGGCGCGACACGTCGGTCAGGACCGCGATGGTGCCGACCGCGGTCGTCGCGTTCTCGAATCCGAGGTCGGCCTTCGGCTTCGCCGCGCCCTCCGCGACGGCGGCGGCGACGTTCGTGCGCGGGAGCTGCCGGGAGTGGTGCAACAGCGGCGAGCTGACCGGCCGGATCGTGACCCGGTCGAGCAGGCGGATCGGCCGACGGTCCTGGTAGACGGTCGGGAGTCGCTCGCTGTCGATGAGCGGTCCGACGCCGGTGGTGAACGTCGGGGCACCCTCGAGGACGGCCTTCAGCTCGGTCGGCGTCGTGAGGCCCGTCATCCGGATCGGGGCGAACGCACCCTCGCCGGCGGCGATGTTCTGCGCGACGATCGCGCGGAACCCGTCGCTCTGCTCGATCCGCGCCTTGAGCGTGTGCGGGGCCCCGTGGGCCTGAGCGTCGTCACGGGTACGACCGGGGATGGCGTTCGCGACGCCGCGCTGGAACGTCGCGCGCTGCTCGCGCAGCGTCGCGACGGCGCGGAGCGCCGCGTCGCGCGCGTCGTACGCCTCGGCGAGCTGTGCGCTGGCGGTGCGAGCGGTGTCGCTCGTCGGGTCAGCGTCGATCGCGGCGGCCGCGGTGGTGGCCTGCTCGTCGGCGACGGTGGACA
>Ga0172382_10010818_pt1 | contig 12169 bp, 10 predicted proteins | sample Leawel138RmetaG_FD_122245 | JGI IMG/M metagenome (GOLD analysis project Ga0172382, IMG submission 122245) | Leachate microbial communities from a municipal landfill in Southern Ontario, Canada - Leachate well 138R metaG | ecosystem: Engineered > Solid waste > Landfill > Unclassified | place...
GCCGGCAAGCCCGGGCGCGCGGCATCGTGGACCAGGACCCAGTCATCCTCTGCAGGATCGGCAGCGCACAGGGCAGCATGAACGGTATCGGCCCGGGTCGGCCCCCCGCAGGGCCGCCAGACCGTGCGCGGCAACCCGGCCAGCGCATCGGCCACCCAGGCATCTCCGGGCGCGACGGCAACCCAGACCTGCCGTATGCGGGCATCGGCCAACAAAGCGCGCACGGCGTGGCGCAAAACCGGTTCGCCCGCCAGCAGGCGATATTGTTTGGGGCGTCGTGCCTGCAGCCCGGCCCTGCGGCCCAGGCCTGCAGCCGGTACCAGCGCAATCAGGGATTCCATGGTCTGCGATTGTAGCGACTTGCGCCCCCGCACGGGGCCTCGTCATCGCGCCAGCCTTGCCGTTCCGTGTATCCGCCAAGTCGCTCATGAACCTGCAAGCGTGCGAAAATACAGGCGAACGATCTCAAAACGGCTGCGCCATGAATGCCCTCGAACTGCTTGAAACCAGCCCGGTCATACCGGTCATCGTCATTCCCGACAGCGCCCTGGCGGTCGACCTGGCCCACGCGCTGGTCGCCGGCGGCATATGCACGCTCGAAATCACGCTGCGCTCGAGCGCCGCGCTGGCCTCGATCGAAGCCATCCGCCAGCACGTACCCGAAGCGCTGGTGGGGGCCGGTACCGTGCTGGATGCGCAGCAGCTGCAGTCCGCCCACGCGGCCGGCGCGCAATTTGCCGTCAGCCCCGGCCTCACCGAGCCGCTGGCCCTGGCCATACGGGATCGCCGAATCCCGTTCCTGCCTGGGGTCGCCAGCGCCTCCGAAGCCATGCGGGCAGCCGAATGGGGCTTCATGGCCCAGAAGCTGTTTCCGGCCCAAGCCATCGGCGGGGTCGAGCTCCTCAAGGCTTGGCAAGGCCCCTTGCCGCACCTCAGGTTCTGCCCTACGGGGGGTATCCATGCCGGCAATGCCGCCCAGTACCTGGCCTTGCCCAATGTGCGCTGCGTGGGCGGCTCCTGGCTGACCCCCGCCGCGGCCGTCGCCGCCCGCCAATGGGGCGCCATTACCCGTCTGGCCCGCGAAGCCCGCACCCTGGCTGGCTGATCACCCACCCGCCAAAGGCGGCCAAGCAGCCAGCGGCGGCTGGCCGCGCAATACCTGCAGCAGATTGCTGACCGCCATTTCGGCCATGGCGTCACGCGTTTCGTGCGTGGCCGAGCCCATATGCGGCAAAGTCAGCACCCGTGGATGCCCTCGCAGGGGCGAATCCAGCGGCAGCGGCTCGATCGCGTAGACATCCAGGCCCGCTGCCCTCAGGTGGCCATGGTCGAGGGCGTCCAGCAGCGCCTGTTCCTGGACGATCGGACCACGCGCACCATTGATCAGGATGGCGCCCGGCTTCATGCGGGCAAACGCGTCGGCATCCATCAGCCCGCGGGTCTGTTCGGTGAGTGGCAAGACCAGCACCACGAAATCGGACCGGTGCAAGAGCTCGTGCAGCGGCACGGCCTGCGCCAACCCCTCGGGCAGGCCGCTGTCGGCCGGCGTCCGCCTGAAATACAGCACTGGCATGCCGAAACCCAGCGCGGCCCGTCGGGCCAGCGCCTGGCCGATGCGGCCATAGCCGACGATACCCAGCGTCTTGCCATGGACGTCGTGGCCAAAGAGCGCGGGGCCGATGTTTCCGAGCCACCGCCCACTGCGCACCAGCGCGTCCATTTCGACGATCCGGCGGCTGGTGGCCAGCATCATGCCGAACAGCAGATCGGCAACGGTTTCGGTCAGCACGCCCGGCGTATGGCACAGGATGATGCCGCGCGCTTGCAGCGCGTCATGCGGATAGACATCGACCCCTGCCGAGATGCTGGATATGACCTGCAGCTTGGGCGCCTGGTCGAGCAGCGATGGCTCGATGCGCATGCTGGAACCGATCAGGCCGTGCACCTTGGGCAGGGCCGCGAAGAAAACCTCGCGCTGGCCCGGCTGACGCGGATCGGCCTCGATCAATTCGTGCGCCTGCCGAATACGAGCTTTTTGCGCCTCGGGCAGCGCGCGGTACATCAAGACGGTCTTGCGGGTCATGGTCGTTTCGGCCTGGACTAAAGGCCTGCCTCCTGGAGTTCGGTTCGTGTGGGCAGGCCTTCGGTATCCCCCACCACCTGGACAGCGCGCGCACCGATCCAGACGCCACGCGCCACCGCCTGCCCGAGCGCCTGGCCTTCGAGCAGGCCGCTGATCACGCCCACGGCAAAGCCATCGCCCGCGCCCACGGTGTCGACCACCTGTTCGACGGGCCACGCAGGCACCTGGCCGACCTGCTCGCCGTCCGTGAACCACGCGCCTGCATCACCCAGCTTGATCGCCACGACGCGCGCCCCTTGGTCGAGGTAAAAACCGGCGATGGCCTCGGGCGTGTCCTCGCCCGTCAGCAGCCGCCCTTCCGCCAGCCCCGGAAAGACCCAATCGGCTTCGGCCGCCAGCGCGTTGATGCCGGCGCGCATTACCCCGGTGGAAGACCACAGCGTCGGACGCAGATTGGGATCGAACGACACCGTGCCACCGGCCGCCCGCACGCGCCGCATGGCGTGGCGAGAGGCATCAAGGCAGCTGTCGGAGAGGGCCGCGAACACCCCGGTGGCATGCAAATGCCGGGCGCCCAGCAACCAGGCAGGATCAAGATGCCCGTGGTTCATGCGGCTGGCTGCCGAACCCGCACGGTGATATTCGGTGGGCGGATCGCTGCCATCGAGCACGCGCCCCTTGAGCATCATGCCCGTGCGCTCACCCGCCACGCACTGCACGTGCGAGCAATCGATCCCTTCGGCCTGCATGCTGGCAAGCAGGTATTGCCCGAAAGAGTCATCGCCCAGGCGGCTGCCCCACCCCACTTTGAGGCCAAGGCGAGCCAGGCCGATGGCCACGTTGGTCTCGGCACCGGCGGTCTGCTTGTGAAAGACCTGCACGGCATGCAGCGGACCCGGCTGCGCAGCCACCAGCAGGACCATGGCTTCGCCCAGCGTGATGACGTCGAGTGGTTCATGCATGGCGGCAAGGACAAGGAATACGGGAAGATGGATTTCAGCGTATCGTACAACAATGCCGCAGCGCTGGCCGGGCGGCCCGCCCTTGCTATAGTGTTGCTTTTCCCGCGGCTGACGCCCGGTCCCGTCCTCCCCTGCGATGATGTCATCCTCCACCCTGACGCACGATCTGCCCTCTGTGGCCCCTGCCCTGGCGGCCCTGCGCCCCGGGCAGCGATACCGCCAACCCCGCCCGCCGGGGTCGGGCGACGCCCTGTTGCTCGCCCAGCTGGCGCGCGAAGCGGGCCGGCCCCTGATGGTTTTCAGTGCGGATCCCCTGCAGGCCCGCAGGCTGGCCGATGAAATCAGCCTGTTCGACGCGCCGCTGCGGCTGCGCTTCCTGCCAGACTGGGAAACCCTGCCCTATGACAGCTTTTCACCCCACCAAGACCTGATCTCCGAGCGTCTGCGCACCTTGCATGCGCTGGGGCAGGGCCAGGTCGACGTGCTCATCGTACCCGTCACCACGGCACTGACGCGCCTCGCGCCCCCCGAATTCCTGGCGGCCTGGACCTTCCACTTCCGCCAGGGCGAAGTTCTGGACGAGGAACGCCTGAGGGCCCAGCTGACCCGGGCCAACTATACCCACGTCACCCAGGTCGGGGCGCCCGGCGAATTCTGCATCCGGGGCGGGCTGATCGACCTGTTTCCCATGGTTTCCCCGCTGCCGTACCGGATCGACCTGTTTGATCGGGAAATCGAATCCATCCGCAGCTTCGATGCGGACACTCAACGCAGCCTGTACCCGGTGCGCGAGGTCGAGCTGCTCCCGGGCCGTGAGTTTCCCATGGACGAAGAGGCGCGCAACCACTTCCGCGCCCGGTTCCGCGAATGCTTCGAGGGGGATCCGTCGCGGGCCCTGCCGTACCGGGACATTGGCAACGGGGTCGCCTTCGCGGGCGTGGAATACTATTTGCCGCTTTTTTTCGAACAGACGGCCACCTTGTTCGACTACCTGCCCGAAGACGGGGTCGCCGTCACGCTGGGCGATATGGATGGCGTGATTGCCAGCTTCCACGAAGAGACCCGCAAGCGCTGGCTCTTCCTGAAGTCGGACCCCGAGCGCCCGGTGCTGCCGCCCGAGCAACTGTTTCTCGACAGCGAGCAGTTCCACCGGCTGCTGCAGCCATGGCCCCGGCTGGTCCTGGGCGGCGACGCCCCGCACCCGGATTTTGCGCCCTGCCCGCCCGTGGCCGTCAACCGCCGGGCAGAAGACCCCCTGGCCGGCTTGCGCGCGCACCTCGAACAGGCCCGCAGCCAGGGGCGGCGCACGATCATCTGCGTGGACTCCGCCGGACGGCGTGAAACCATCGCCACCCTGCTCGAGGACTATGACCTGGCACACGACGCCCTGCTCGAGGACTGGTCCGCATGCCTGCATACCGAGGCGGCGTTGGCGCTGTGGGTCGCGCCCCTGACGGGGGGCTTTCAGCTGCCGGCGAACGGGCTGGCCCTGCTCACCGAAAACGACCTGTATCCGGCGCAGGCCGGACGGCCGGTGCGCAGCCGACACCATCAGGCCCAGCACAGCGATCCGGATGCCATGCTGCGCGATCTGGCCGAACTGCACGTGGGCGATCTGGTCGTGCACGTGCAGCACGGCATCGGACGCTACCAGGGGCTGGTGACGATGGACATGGGCGAAGGCCCCATCGAGCTGCTGCACCTGGCCTATGCACACGACGCGACCCTCTATGTGCCGGTCGCACAGCTGCACCTGATTGCCCGCTATAGCGGCGCCGAACCGGAGCACGTGACGCTGCACGCACTGAGCTCGGGGCAATGGGAAAAGGCCAAACGGAAAGCCGCCCGCCAGGCGCGCGACACGGCCGCCGAGCTGCTGGCCCTGTACGCGCAGCGGGCGGCCCGCGAAGGGGTCAAATTCACGTTCCCGGCCCGCGACTACCAGGCATTTGCCGAAGGCTTCGGGTTCGAGGAAACGCCCGACCAGGCCGCCGCCATCCAGGCCGTGCTCGAAGACATGACATCCGGCCGCCCCATGGACCGCCTGGTATGCGGAGACGTAGGCTTCGGCAAGACCGAGGTGGCGCTGCGGGCCGCCTTCCTGGCCGTGATGAACGGCCGCCAGGTGGCGCTGTTGTGCCCGACCACGCTGCTCGCCGAACAGCATGCGCAGAACTTTGCCACCCGCTTTGCCGACTGGCCCGTACGCATTGCCGAACTCTCCCGCTTTCGCAGCGGCAAGGAAACGGCTCAGGCCATTGCCGGCCTGGCCGATGGCACGGTGGACATCGTCATCGGCACGCACAAGATCCTCTCCAAGGATGTGCGGTTCAAGCAGCTGGGCCTGGTGATCGTGGATGAAGAGCACCGGTTCGGGGTACGCCAGAAAGAAGCCCTCAAGGCCTTGCGCGCCGAGGTCGACGTGCTCACGCTCACGGCCACGCCGATTCCGCGCACGCTGGGCATGTCGCTCGAGGGCCTGCGCGATTTCTCCGTCATCGCCACCGCGCCGCAGAAGCGGCTGGCCATCAAGACCTTCGTGCGCCGCGAAGACGGCAGCACGCTGCGCGAGGCCATCCTGCGCGAGCTCAAGCGCGGCGGCCAAGTGTATTTTCTGCATAACGAAGTCGACACGATCCAGAACCGGCGGGCCCGGCTTGAAGAGCTGGTGCCCGAAGCCCGCATTGCGGTCGCCCACGGCCAGATGGCCGAGCGCGAACTCGAGGCGGTCATGAAAGGGTTCTACCAGCAGCGCAGCAACGTGCTGTTGTGCACCACGATCATCGAGACCGGGATCGACGTCCCCACGGCCAATACCATTCTCATCCATCGCGCCGACAAGCTCGGCCTGGCCCAGCTGCACCAGCTGCGCGGGCGCGTGGGGCGATCGCATCACCAGGCTTACGCCTATCTGTTGACGCCGGGCGAAGACGCGATGACCCGCAATGCCAAAAAGCGCCTGGAAGCGATCCAAGCCATGGAAGAACTGGGTTCGGGGTTCTTCCTGGCGATGCATGACCTCGAAATCCGCGGCAGTGGCGAAGTGCTGGGTGAATCGCAGTCCGGCAACATGCAGGAAATCGGCTATTCGCTCTACACCGAGATGCTCGCCTCGGCGGTGCGCGCGCTGAAGACCGGCAAGGAGCCCGATCCAGACCTCGCCAGTCCGAACGGCTGTGAAATCAATCTGCATGCCCCAGCCCTGCTGCCATCGGATTATTGCGCAGACGTGCAGGCCCGGCTCAGCTTCTACAAGCGCCTGGCGGGTGCCCGCGAGGCCGACGAACTCACGCGCCTGCACGAAGAGCTGGTCGACCGCTATGGCAGCCTGCCCGAAGCGGCCCGCACCCTGATCGATCTGCATCGGCTGCGGCTGCAGGCCGAGCCACTGGGGATCACCAAGATCGACGCAGGCGATACCCAGGCCGCGCTGCAGTTTGGCCCCGAACCGGCCGTCGAACCGCTGCGCATCATCGAACTGGTCCAAAAGGACCGGCAGGTACGCCTGAACGGCCCGGATCGCCTGAAACTGAACTATGGCGGCACGGTGGACGTCACAGGGCGGGTGCGCAAGATCCGCGGCCTGCTCGAACAGCTGGCTGCCTGACCCCCAGGGCGACCGCCATGCGCAAAACGTATCTGCAACTGCACCTGTGTGTCCTGCTCTGGGGGTTCACCCCCATCCTGGGCCGCATGATCACGCTGGAAACGCTGTCGCTGGTCTGGTGGCGCATGCTTGTCGTGGCCCTTATCCTGATCGCCCTGCCCAGCACCCGTCGCATGCTGCGCCGCATGCCCTGGCGCCTGATGGCCACATACGCCGGCATCGGCGCCCTGCTGTCGGTCAGCTGGATGTTCTTCTACGGCGCCATCCGCCTGTCCAACGCATCCGTCGGGGCCATCAGTCTGGCCGCTGCGCCCATCTTCCTGGCCTTCATCGAACCCATCACCACCGGCAATCCATTCAATCCGCGCGAGCTGCTGCTGGGGGTGATTCTGGTTCCGGGCATGGCGATGGTCATGGGCGGCATCCCGCCGGAGATGTACCTGGGCCTGGCGGTGGGGCTGGGCTCGGCGCTGTTCCTGGCCATTTTCAGCGCCTGGAACAAACGCGTGGCCGGGCGCGCCGAACCACGGGTCGCAACCTGTATCGAAATGGGGGCTGGCGCCCTGTTCCTGACCCTCCTGGCCCCGTGGCTGCCCCATCAGGGCGATGCCCTGCAAATTCCCGGCTGGCACGACGCCTGGCTGCTGGGCCTGCTGATCATTGCCTGTACGCTGGTGCCTTTCGTGATGCTCATGAACATCCTGCGCAAGGTCAGCGCCTTCACCACGCAGATGGCCACCAATCTGGAACCCTTGTATGCCATTGCCCTGGCCATCCCTTTGCTGGGCGAGCAACAGGAAGTCGGCCTGTTGTTCTATCTGGGCGTGCTGCTGGTCGTCGGCTCGGTGGCCCTGCAGCCGGTCCTGGTGCGCCAGCGTCTCCAACAACCCACCGCCTGACACGTCTGACCCATCGGCGGAAACACCCCTTCCACCAGGCTTCGCAAGTCGTTATATACTTCGGTACATAACGAAAGATGCGCTGGAGTCTGTCTATGAAATCCATCTGGCACTACGGCTTGGCGTGGGCCCTGTCCTTTGCCATGCTAGGCTCGGCTCACGCCGAGACCCTTCTGGTGGCCGCTGCCGCCAGCCTGACCAACGCCTTCAAGGACTTGGCCAGCAGCTACGAACAGGCCCACCCGGGCACGCAGGTGCTGACGACTTTTGGCGCCTCGGATGTGGTGTTGCGCCAGATCCTCGAAGGCGCCCCAGCGGATCTGTTCGCCTCGGCGGACCAGGCCGCGATGGATCAGGCCCAGGCCGCGGGCGTCATCGAGGCCGGCACGCGTCGCGATTTCGCGCGTAACACGCTGGTGCTCATCGTCCCCGCCGATGCGCCCGCCACCATTCGCACGGCACAGGATCTGCGCCGGCCGGAGATCCAGCGCATTGCTTTGGGCAACCCCCGTTCGGTGCCGGTAGGCCGCTATACCCTGGCCGCCTTGCAGCAGGCCGGGCTGGCCGATCTGCTCGAAAGCCGGCAGATTCTGGGCCAAAACGTGCGGCAGGTCCTCAGCTACGTGGAACGCGGCGAGGTGGATGCCGGCTTTGTCTTTGCCACGGATGCCGCCATGGCGGCCGACCGGGTCAGGATCGTGCAGACACTGGACACCCCCACGCCCGTGGTCTACCCCGTCGCGCTGGTGGCCCGGCCTTCCCTTTCCGGGGCGGCGGCGGATTTTCTGGACTACCTGCTCTCCGAACCCGGCCAGGCCATCCTGGCCCGTTACCATTTTTCTCGGCCCTGACGCGTCATGTGGACCCCCCTGCTGTTGTCGCTCAAGGTGGCTGGCTGGGCCACCTTGGTGGCCAGCGTGGCCGGGATTGCGGTTGCCTGGGCACTATCGCGCTGGCCATCGCGCTGGAGCGATCTGATCGATGCCATCCTGACCCTGCCGATGGTCCTGCCACCCACAGTGATCGGCTACTACCTGCTCGTCCTGATGGGCCGGCGCAGCCGCCTGGGCGCCTGGCTGCACAGCCATGGCATCGAGCTGGTGTTCACCTGGCAAGGCGCCGTCATTGCCGCCGCCGTGGTCGCCTTCCCGCTGGTACTGAAGGCGGCGCGGGCGGCGTTCCTGGACGTAGATCACGCCCTGGAGCAGGCCGCCGCCGTGCTGGGCGTGTCGCCAGCGGCGGTGTTCTTTCGCGTCAGTCTGCCGCTGGCTCTGCGCGGCATCCTGGCCGGGGTGCTGCTGGCCTTTGCCCGCGCTCTGGGGGAATTTGGCGCCACCCTGATGGTGGCTGGCAATATCCCCGGGCGTACCCAGACCCTGTCCATCGCCATCTACGAAGCGGTCCAAGCGGGCGACGACCCCCTGGCCAATCTGCTCGTGGTCGTCACCTCGATCACCTGCGTGGCCATCCTGTGCCTGACCGCCTGGCTGATGCCGGGCCGGAATCGGCAGCGGGGCAGGCGCTGGAGCGCGCCATGAGCCTGCACGTCGATTTCTCATGTCGGATCGGCGGCCCCGACGGCTTTTTGCTGCAGCCGCGCTGGTCCACCGACAGCCACCGCATGGCCCTGCTGGGCCCGTCGGGCGCCGGCAAAAGCCTGACCCTGAAGGCGATTGCCGGGCTGCTGCGCCCGGACCGAGGACACATCCGGCTGGACGGACACACTTTGTACGACAGCCGGGCCGGCATACACCTGCCGCCCCGCCGGCGGCGCCTGGGCTTTCTGTTCCAGGATTACGCCTTGTTCCCCCATCTGACCGCACGCCAGAATATCCTCTTCGGCCTGCATCCGGGCTGGCTGAACCCAGCCGGGCGCACACGCCTGCCAGAATCCGCGCGGCACTGGATCCAAGCGTTTCACCTGACGCCTTTCCTAGAGCGCTACCCCGATCAGCTCTCCGGCGGGCAGCGCCAGCGCGTCGCCCTGGCGCGCGCCCTGGCCACCCGCCCGGGCCTGCTCCTGCTGGATGAGCCCCTTTCAGCGCTGGATGCCAATCTGCGGCGCCATATGCGCAATGAACTCAAGGCCCTGCAGCAGGCCATCGACATCCCCACCATCCTGATCACACACGACCCCGATGACGCCGAAGCCCTGGCCGACGTGGTCTTTTACATGGAGCAGGGCCGCGTCCTGGCGTTCACGCCGCCCACCCAGCCAGACAGTCCTTTCAATACGAGACAGCCTCATGACCCAACCATTTGAACTGACCATCAGCCTGGGGCTGCGCAGCGGCGACCAGCCATGGGGCACCGAGCGACGCATGGCGCTGCTGGCCGCCATCCACAGCGAGGGCTCCATCCGCGCTGCGGCGCACAAGGTGGGCATGAGCTACAAGGCAGCCTGGGATGCCGTCAACCTGATGAACCGGGCCTCGGGCCAATTGCTGGTCGAACGCACCACCGGCGGGGCCCGCGGCGGCGGCGCGCGCCTGACGACACAGGCCCGTGATTTGCTGGCCTGGTTTCAGGCTCTGCAGGAAGCACAGCAGCGGTTCATGGCCCGCCTCGCGCAAAATGGTCGCCAGGGCCACGACCAGCTGCATTTGCTGCAAGGCCTTGCCCTGCAGACATCCGCCCGCAACCGTTTCGCAGGCACCGTTCTGCGTGTGGAAGCGCCGGACCCCGTGAACCACCTGATCCACCTGGCCCTGGGCAGCGCCCAAACACTGCGGGCGGTCATCACCCAAGCCAGCACAGTCCGCCTGGGCCTGGCGCCTGGTGCCCAGGCGCTGGCGATCATCAAGGCCCAATCCGTGCATGTATGGGCGCCCCCCGATGCCATGCGCAGGCCCGGTGCCACGCCGAAGCCCCATGCCGACACCCACCACCAGGCATCAGCCTGGAATCAATGGCCGGGCCAGGTCGAGCACTGCAAAGGCAGCGCCGGGCGGACGGAGGTTTGCCTGGACGTGGGCCGCGGCCTGCACGTCACCGGCCTGACGACAGCCCCACCCGACGCGCCAGCGCTGCAGATCGGACGCCCCGCCATGGCCGGGTTCCGGGCCGACGACGTACTGCTCGCCGCCCCGGACCCACACCCCCACGGACGTGGGGAAGACGCCGTCGATTTCTCGAACGCATAGTAACGACGCGAAACACCCCCACGGCAGCATGGGGACACAGACCACCGCCCAGACTGGCGGAAACCGCTCATCAGGGCAGCGTATCATCAGCATACGCCACCCGCTGCAGCGTAACCCGGCGATCCCGATATTTTTTTTGCTCGCCGAACTGCAACGGCACGTCGTTCAGGATCATCACCTCGCCATCGTGTTCGCCCTGCAAGACGCGCAAGGCGAGGCAGCGCCGCTTGGCGGCCGCCATACGCCGCCCCGCCTCGAGCGCCTGCGCGGCTGCATCAAAGCAGCCCTGGTAGATGAACTCGACCGGAACGCAGTGCTTGCGCCCCAGATAGACATCCCACCGGGGCGCCTGGAGCGCTGTGGCCACCTCGCCGGCCAATTGCCGCGGCACCTGCAGCACGACGGCATACGCCATGTCCTGAAGGTAGTCGCGCCAGGTCAGCTTGCTGCCGCCGCCCACGGCCTTGCCGCCATCCTGACGCTTCGGAATCAATAGCGTCTGCCACGGATCGCGGTCATCATAGCCACTGCCCACCGTATGAAAATCGCGCAGCAGGGGGGGATGCGGCAGCGGCCGGCCACCGCCATCCGCCCGCACATAAGCCATGACCTGCATATCCAGGCCCGTCCACTGCGCCAGCCATTCGGCCTGGGCCCCCCCGGCCCCGCGCGCACAACAGATCAGGCCCAACACGCCTGAGCGCGTTGGAAAGTGCAGGCTTTCGCGCCGGCCAAATTTGGAATCATGCCCCCACGCCTGCAAAGGCGCTTCGAGCCACAACAGGAGATATGGATGGCTCATGGCGAAGGCTCAGGCGGCGTGCGCCCGCAACTGGCTGGCCAGATCGTCGATGCTGAAGCCCTCGTCTTCACCCCAGTCGTACGCGGCCACCTTGCCGAACAATGATCCGAACAGCTTTTCTTTCTTGTCGAGATACGCTTTCAGCGCCTTGATGCTGGGTTGCAGATAGCCCTGCCCCTTGTCCTTGACCGGCGCATCGAAGGGCACTTGCAGACGCTGCCCCCGGCGTACCAGCACCCGTGCAAAATCCCAGGGAGACGCCCCGGACTGGCTCGCCTGGCGCGCGCCCGGCACGGCCACGAACAGTGCGCGCACAAAGGCATCCACCGCCTGCGGAAGGTCTTCTGGCGCCAGCGTCTGGCCCAACTGGCCCAGATCCAGGCTGATGTAGCGGTAATACGTGGCCGAGTTGAACTCCATGCTGCCCATATAGGCTGAGCCGGGCCCTTGCTGAAGGTCATCCAGCGCCGTGAAGAACTCGATCTCATTGCTGACCCGATGGGTGGAAATGGCATGGGAAAATGACGCCGCCGCCTCGACGTTCATGTCGGGCGCCTTCGCCACCATGCGGCCAAACAAGGCGATATCCAGCGCATCCACCGCCGGGTTGATGGCTTTTTTTGCGATCCGGGCGAGATCCCTGTCTTTGAAGCGGTCCACCTCGAAATCCAGC
>Ga0172382_10010819_pt1 | contig 12168 bp, 10 predicted proteins | sample Leawel138RmetaG_FD_122245 | JGI IMG/M metagenome (GOLD analysis project Ga0172382, IMG submission 122245) | Leachate microbial communities from a municipal landfill in Southern Ontario, Canada - Leachate well 138R metaG | ecosystem: Engineered > Solid waste > Landfill > Unclassified | place...
CCACTGGCGAAAGTCGAAACTTGGGTGAATTTTATTGATAAAAAGACAGGGAAAAAAGCTCGCTACGAGACTAATACTATGCCCCAGTGGGCAGGCTCATGTTGGTACTATCTTAGATACTTCGACAATGATAATGAACAAATATTCAGTGATACAGATAAACAAAAGTACTGGATGGAACCTTCCGGTGTTGACCTTTATGTCGGTGGTTCTGAACATGCAGTTTTGCATCTGCTCTATTCAAGATTTTGGCATAAGGTGCTTTACGATTATGGTTATGTTGTCACTAAGGAGCCGTTCAAAAAGCTGTTCCATCAGGGACTGATATTGGGTGAAGATGGTGAGAAAATGTCAAAATCCAGAGGTAATGTTGTTAATCCCGATATCGTTGTTAACGAGTATGGTGCCGATTCTCTAAGACTTTATGAGATGTTCCTAGGTCCTTTGGAAGCTACTAAGCCTTGGCAAACAAAGAATATTGTCGGTGTATATAATTTCCTTAATCGTGTATGGAGGCTGATTGCAACCGATGATGGTGAGATATCACCTTTTGTTAAAGATATCGAACTCAATAGTGAACAAGAATTTGTAATGCATTCGACAATCAAAAAGGTTACTGAAGATATCCCTGCTCTGAGTTTCAATACAGCTATTGCTCAGATGATGATTTTTGTAAACGAATTTAACAAGAGTGATGTCAAGCCTCTTAAAGCTATGGAAGCTCTTATTTTATGTCTTGCACCGTTTGCACCTCATATTGCTGAAGAACTATGGTCAATCATTGGGAAAAAGGAAAGTATATATTTTGCCGATTTCCCGAGTTATGATATTGAAAAAACTGCTAAAAGTGAGATTGAATTTGTAGTTCAAGTTTCGAGTAAAATACGTGCAAAATTACTTTTACCGGTTGATTTAACACAAGAAGAAGCCGAGAATGCCGCTATGCAAGAGCCGCAAGTGCAGAAGCATCTGGAAGGAAAGCAAGTCAAAAAAGTTATCTTCGTAAAGAATAAACTTATTAACTTTATTGCTGTTTAATTGAAAAAAAATAGAAGCACTGATAGAAATATGTCACATATCAGTGCTTTTTTTATTTTAATAAATAGTCTTACGAACACTCAAAGCCGACTCAAAATTGGATTATTATTTAAAGGAATATCACAAATAATCAACCAATTTTTAATTTCTTAAATCAGCAAGCTCCTTATTTGCGAGGTACCATTCAATAGTAGATTTAAGACCGCTTCTGAGATTAGTTTCAGGTGTATATTGCACCAGATTTTTCATTCTTTCAATGTTCAAGACTTTTCTTGCAACTCCGTTAGGCTTTTCGGTGTCCCAAACAAGTTGTCCTTCAAAACCTGTAATCTCGGCAATCAACTCAGCAAGTTCTTTGATTGTCGTACCAATTCCGGTTCCGATATTGATAGGTGTCGTATCGTGCGGGAGGTTCAATGTTTTGATAATCACTTTTGCAGCATCACCAACATACAAGAATTCTCTTATAGGAGAGCCGTCTCCCCACAGGATTACCTCTTGTTTGTTATGAATTTTAGCGTCAGCAAATTTCTTAATCATAGCAGATACAACATGTGAGCGGTATTCGGTAAACACGTCGTAAGGTCCGTATAAGTTAGTTAAAACCAAATGATTGGATTCTATTTTGTATTGATTATAATAGGCTCTTTGTGCCACTTGTTGCAGTTTTTTAGAAATGCCGTAAGCCTCGACAGAGCTGTGTAATTCACCGTTCCAGAAATCAGCCTCATGCAAATCGCCGATAATATGCCCCGGGTAGGAGCAGGCTGAACCTATAGGCAGAATCTTCTTAACTTTATAATTTTTGGCTATTTCGAATATGTTAGTTGCCATTTGACAATTCTTGTAAAAAATTGTAGCAGGTTCGCTCCGGTTAATACCGATTCCGCCGTAATAGGCAGCAGAATGAATGATGGCGTCAATATGCTTATTTTCGGAATTCAATTTTGCGAAGTATTCTTCTATTCCGAAACCGGTTAAGAGGTTAAATTCATTGCTGCGAGGTGCAAAAATATTATGACCTGAAATTTCTGCTTCTTTAATCAAATGTTTTCCGAGGAATCCTGAGCCTCCGGTTAATAGAACATTCATTATGCGTTCCTCCATTCGTTTGTGATATGAATATGTCTGAGAACTTTGATTAACTCCTCAATACCTTGATGCAAATCAACGGTAATCTCGAAGCCAAGTTTATTAATCTTTTCATAAGAGACCTCATAATCACGCTTATCAAGATCTTCTCCAACATCGGCTTCATGAAGATAGAAGTCCAGATAATCTTTGAGTGTAAGTGCGATTTGTTTTTTTGTGTAATTCAACTTATTATCGCCTATATTGTATGCTTCGCCACTCATTTTTTCATAATTATCTAAAGCAAAGAGATAGACTAAAGCCGCATCGCGGGAGTGTAAAAAAGTTCTTCTGAAATGTCCTTCATAAAGTACTATTTGTCTTTGATGAATGGCTTGATAGACGAAATCGTTGACCAGCAAGTCTAATCTGAGTCTGGGTGAAGAACCGAAAACTGTAGCGAATCTAAGTGCTATGCCTCCGGAATTAATAGACATTTTTTCGCCTTCACTTTTAGTAAATCCATAAAGAGTCAGTGGTGCAATCGGTGTATTCTCATCACAGATACCGTCAACCTTACCATAAGTAGAACCGGTGGATGCAAAAATCAGTCGCTGGTCTTTCGATAGATTATCAACTATATGTTTGGTACCGTCAACATTGATTGATATTGCTCTTGCCGGGTCAGAAGCACAAGCGGGATAACCGACTATGGCAGCTAAATGTATTACAATATCTGACTTGGCTGTATATTTTTTCAGTTCATTCTCGTTTCTAACATCTCCTGAAACAATTTCAAGATTCTTATGACTGGCAAAATGGAGTATTGGGCGTACTCCCCACATAAAATTATCATAAATTATAACTTCATGACCTCTATCAAGAAGCATTGGTACTAATAGTGAGCCGATATATCCGCTACCGCCCGTTACAAGTATTTTCATAATATTTCTTTTTTAATTAAAATCAATCTTCAAAAATAACATTTATTCCCAATATATCATAAGTTTATGATTACTTATCAAGCAAACCGAATCTCAATCAATCGTGATTTTGTGCATCATTTCATTCATAATTATTCATAAGAAAAATTCCGTACCTGATTAATACATATCTTTGAATGCTTAACTTTTTTTATAATACGGGGATAAGAATTATTGAGGAGGTTTTTATGTCTTTGAAAAATAATAATTACTTGTAATTATTGAAACTCAAAATTTCTTATCTTTGTAAACGTAAAAAATGCTATTTTGAATAAATAAAACTCAGACTCTAATAAGGTTTTTATGAAAAGAGAAATGAAAAAAATATTGGTTACCGGGGCTTTCGGTCAAATCGGAACCGAGCTTGTAACCGAACTTCGCAAAAAATACGGTGTTGAAAACGTCGTTGCCTCAGACATCCGTCAAGATCCTAATCATCCTTTGCAGAATCATGGTCCATTTGAATTAATAGATGTAACCAATTCTGAAGAAATCCAAAATGCCATTAACAAATACAATGTTGATACCATATTCCACTTAGCAGCAATTCTGTCGGCAGTAGGTGAGAATAATCCGCTTTTATGCTGGAAAGTGAATATGAACGGTACAATGAATATATTGGAACTTGGCGTGAAAAATAATCTGTCGAGGATTATAGTACCGTCTTCAATAGCTGTATGGGGTAAGGGAGTACCAAAATACAATGTGCCACAGGAAAGTGTGTTGCAACCTACTTCCATGTATGGTGTTACTAAAGTTTCAGGTGAAAGACTGTGTGACTATTACGTAGAAAAGTACAATCTGGACTGCCGAGGTTTGCGATTCCCCGGGATTATTTCGTCAGAGACTCTCCCCGGTGGCGGTACGACAGATTATGCAGTGGATATTTTTTATGAAGCAGTAAAACAACAACATTACAACTGCTTTTTAAGTGAGAATACAGAATTACCTATGATGTATATGCCGGATTGTATAAAATCGGTTATTGACTTAGCCGAAGCAGATTTTGATAAACTCATACACCATAGTGATTTTAATATTGCTTCAATGACATTTGACCCGAAGACACTTGCAAATGAGATAAAGAAGCATATTCCGGAATTTACTATATCATACAATCCGGACTACCGACAAGCTATAGCCGACTCATGGCCTGCTTCTATTGATGATTCTGCTGCAAGAAGCGAGTGGGGCTGGCTGCCTGTGCATAATATTGAGTCTATGACTGAGGACATGATAAATAAGTTGAAAGCCAAACACAAGGACGGCTTAATTTGAAATTGCTGGATTATCTTCTCGTAATACTTGCCGTTACATTCAATTTTGAAATTTATGCTTGGTTTAATATCAGCACAAACGGCATAACAACAAACGATTTGATTACTCTTGCAATGACAATTATATTGCTGAAGGCTGCAATTTGGGACGGCAGAGAATTTCATTTTGCCAAAAACCCTGTCGTCCAAATTTACTTCATTTTTATGCTCTCTACATTAATCTCGGGATTCCTTCCAATGTTAAGCGGGAAGGGATATCTGATTTCACAATATTTCAAGACCTTAGCTCATTTTTACTTCACTTCTCTTATAATAATTGTATTGATATTTTATAAATTTAATGCAAATACTTGGGATTATTTTATCAAAGCATGGCTATTATTTTCAATATTTATCAATATATTCGGTGTGTACCAAATAATTGCCAGAGCTTTAGACCTTCCGTTTGCATGGATTGAGCTCACAAGTGCTTCATTTTACAGTCGCACAAACACTCCTGTTGACGATATGACACAATTGAGTTTGCAATTCGAAGGTTTTTTCAGGGCAACTTCAATTTTTTCAGAACCTTCGAGTCTCGGAGCATTTAACGGTCTATCCTTATCATTCCTGATTGTTCCAAGGATCAAAGGATTCCCGAATTTCATCCGGTCAAAAGCCTTGCACAACACAATCTTAGTATTATGTATCATCGGATTAATGCTTGCTTTTTCCATGACCGGCGTTACGATAGTAATACTTACTTTTTTCACGGTGTTCTTGACTGAAAGACTCAACGTCTTCGGTAATATACTTAAAATTTTGCCCTTTGTCATTATCTTATTATATTTTGCAGATTTGGCTGTTGAACATTATGCCGGTATAAGTGTAATCGAGATGTTCGGAAAACGATTTGGAAGTATTGCAAATGTCCTAGCCGGCAGCTCTGACTACGGAACAAGTATCGCCGGTGAATCCGCAATGGAAAGGGGAGAAAATTTTGAAGCAATGTTCAATATATTTCAATCTTCACCTTTAATCGGGATAGGCTTAGGACTTACTTATTACAGCCCTTTATCCGATGGATGGAGGTTCAGTGATACTTCATTTATGGGTATCATGGCAGAACTCGGACTTGTCGGAGCTGTTCCTTTCATTGCTTTGTTCCTGAGCATTTATATTATATCATTCAGAATTACAAGGAGTAAGAATATTGTTGATAAAATTCCCATGCAGAATTTGAGGCACTTGTCTTTGATTGTCTATATACTTGCTTACCTGATTGTAGTGAATTTCATTAGTGGTAATAATTATAATAATATAGGTACGCTGCTCTTCCTCGGGTATATTTTTTCAAATCTCAATAACTATTATATTGATATACAAAAGAACTATTACAAGATTAGGTTTGTCCGGACACCGCTTAGCAAGCTGTTCAGCAAAAACACCGCTTATTTGAAACTTGCAAACAAATCTAATAAACAGACTCTTACTCAAAATATAGAATAAAAGAAGTGGCTTAATATACCGGGTATCAATAAAATCATCAATAATACTCCGGACAATGCTCCCCAAAAATGTGCTTCATGATTGATCATATCATTGGCTTTACCTGCTGCATAATAACTCCATATAAGGTATAATATAGCGTATATGTATGCCGGTAAAGGAATTGGTATCGGCATAACCATTATTGTTGAGTTTGGAGCTGTCATAACTGAAGCAAAAACAACACCGGATATTGCTCCGCTGGCTCCGAGACTCCCGTAAGCATAATCATCTTTTTTCTTTAAGATTGTGCTGATAACCGAAAAAATCATGCTGCCGAAATAAATCACTAAAAAATTCATTGTTCCTATGGTTGATTCGAGCCTGAAACCAAAGAAATAGAAGGTAAACATATTAAACATCAAGTGCATTAAGTCTGCATGAAGGAAGCCGCTGGTTATGATTAAGTGAAACTGTTTATTATAATATACTTTCCCGGGACTGAGTATCCAAGCGTGTAACAGATTATGATTTTTGTAGAGAGTGTATAAGCTTACACCTATTGTTAATAAAAAAATTATGATTGCAGCAGGAGTATTTGATATATCCATAAACATTTTGTCAATATTATCGTTATAATAGTAATTGATAACAGTTATTTGCGTTAATTATTTTAAAATTTAACGAGAATAATCAGCTGATTACTTATATTACATTAAAATATGAAACTTAGGTTACTGTTTTACTTTATTACACTGTTTCTTATACAGACTGTAACTTATTCTCAGGAGAAAATTGAATACTTTGTGGACGATAATCTTCTGACAGTATCCCTAATTGACATAAATGCAAATTGTTGTGCAGGATTCTTAGCTGATTATCACATTAATTATTCCGGAAATGTCATAACTGTTTCGGTAGCAGATACTTCAAGTGAGAAGTGCCGCTGTGTCTGTGATTATGACTTGACAATAAACATAGGTCCACTTCCGCAAGGTAAGTACAATGTAGTAGTAATAAAGGAAGAATCTGTAAAGTATGCTTACCCGAGGGACAGAAAGTTTACTCTCGGAAGGAAAGATGTCTCGATTTATGCACCTCATCCAAAGTCACCTTTGACTATGGAATTCAGGCAGAGTATATGTAAAACAGCAAGTCATTCGGATTTCGGAGACGAGCAGCTGAAAGGTGGTGTAGAGCTTTATCCAAATCCATCAGCCGGTGCTGTTTCGATAAAATTTAATTTGAAAGAAAGTTCAGATGTTACAATCAAGTTATTGAATTTCATAGGCAAAGAAATTGATGAGGTTAAATACCCCGAGCTCAAATCCGGAACTAACTTAGTTCATTTGAACCTCACAAATATACCACAAGGTATGTATATCGGGAAAATTATATCCTCGAGTGGTCAACTGATAAATTTTAAATTAATGTGGTCCAAGTAGCAGACTATAAAATTATGCACATCATCATTCGTTTGAATCTTTTTTATAAATAATCGGAATTTTTTAATGAAAAATATCTTTGCTTTAATATTGTTATTGTTTTCTGCGAATTTATTGTTTGCTTTACAGGATGACAGACTCGATGATTTTTCTTTTGAGTCGTCTGAATTGAAACATGAAAGTACTCCTTATTTTGCAATAGCCGGTGGTGCTACATTTACCTTTCAATTTGCGAACTTTGATGAGGTCAACAGTCTGCTGACAACTAAGAACTTCGGTACTGATGAATTCAGCGGACAGGTCAATCTGTGGGGTGGTGAAGGGTTTACAGGCTTAGTTTATATTCCAAACATGCGAGCCGGATTTTTCAGTTATGGCGGTTCTAAAACTGTGTCCGGTGAGTTTGAGGCAAATGCAGCCCTAATTAATCGTGAGGTAGAATATCGTGTAGGAATTACAGGAATTTCCCTTGAATATGCTTTAGTTCCTCTAAAATCATTTGCTGTCGTTGGCGGTGTTTCTTTGGGGCGCGGAGATTTATCCGTCAGTACATTTGAAACTCCTTCCGAGTCAGGATGGAATGATTATAATCCTGAAGTTGATCCTTACAACTTTACAAATACCATATCTACAAATTATTGGCTTGTAAAACCAAATATCCATTTAGAATATGCACTTACTAACTTCCTTATGTTCAGAGTAGGTGCTTCCTATAATCTTACTTTCGGTACCGACTGGAAACAAAATAATAACTCAACACTCAATGGTGTTCCTGATGCCATGAATGCAAATGCATTGCAGATTCAAGCCGGAATTTTTGTAGGTTTATTTAATTACTAAAAAAAGATTTTTCTATAATGAAAAAAAATCTTATTTTTGTAATCTGTTTTGGCAACGTTATTGATGCCAATAGCTGGGGCCTGTAGCTCAGTCGGTTAGAGCAACGGACTCATAATCCGTTGGTCGGGGGTTCAAGTCCCTCCGGGCCCACAAAATTGATTCTTGCTAAACCCTGTAAATGCTTATGAATAATAAATTTACAGGGTTTTTAAATATTCGGAAAATTAAACCTTAACACTTTTCAAATATTTTTATGGCAAAGAAAAAAGATGAACATTACCAAATTTATTCATCAGTATATAATATCTACCGAAAGATTAAGGACAAAATGCTATTAGCTACACTTCTTTTACTTCCTTGTAGCTCAGGTCGTATAGCTTATATATAAAGCTCCAATAGTAAACAGACAGAAAAAATGTTTGTATTTGTAATTTACAAATTTATCTTTTGGATGAGAAAATTGAAAACTGCTACAAAGTGTGTGAGCTTAGTAGGAGGTTAGGAATAACACTGGTAAATATTTGGTATGTACCTGTTCTTGCAAATAATGACATTACCAAGTACCCAACAGTTCGCCAATCTTTATTGTCAGATGCTCTCAAAACGCTGGAAATAATGATTTTTGCAAGATAAAGAAACTTTATAAAAATTTTGAAGTTTTTTAAATAGATATTTTTTTATTTTGTTATATTTTGCAAATTTCATATTTTTGTAAGTAGCCATGGGAAGAATTTTCTTTGGTAATATTATTAAATCTTTGGTCTAATTTTTATTAGGAGGGCTTATGATTTTCCAAAACTACGAGGTTACACCTCTTGGCAGTGCTCTATTGAGCATAGACCAACATGGGCATTTGTTGGTAAGTAATATAGGCATTTCTGGACTTGATGGAGTTATGATTGATGTTAATAATCGAAATAACTACCAGATAGACTTTAACGAATTCCCAGAAATTCTAAATGGTGGAGTTTTAAGAATAACATCTGTAGGTAAAAACATAATCAATCAATATGCCACTGTTGGTGAAAAAGTAGTTTGGTTTGACCCTAGTACAAATCAAGTTCAATTTGGTTATAATATGAGTTTAATGCCCAAACAATTTACAATTTTTGGCGAACTAAATGGATCTCGCGTTTTTGAAATTGAAAAAGATAACCCTTATACTCCATCTGATTCTCCTGCACCACAAGCAGTCTGGGTAATAGTTGGAGCAATTGCTGCCGTAGCAACTGCAGCTGCTACAGTTTATATTGCATTAAAAACAAATCATCGAAAAGAAACAAGAAGAGAATATCATCCAAATGGAAAGCTAAAAAGTGAAACTATAATTGAAACCAGTGATCCCCAACCTTTTGAGATTTTTGTAGATGGGCAACCATTCTTAGTAACTGATTTTGGGATTGAATATAAGTATGATTTTCCAGATAACAATGATGTTAATGTTTATAATAACTCTGCCGTTTTGATATCTGGATATAAACTAAATAGTTTTGAAATCACTTCTATAGTATAAGTATTTTAAAACCTCCAGTCAATAAAACTTGGCTGGAGGTAATTATAAATATTCAGGAGTTTCTTATATGGAAAATAAATCAACTATTACTTGGATATTAATTGCTATAACAATTATTTTGGCTATCATTGCAGTTGCAATATATTATTATAGGGATAATTACAAAAAAGTGCAATATGTCAAGGAATATCGACATAGTAAAATTTACAATCCTAATAGTCAATGGAATTTTTTAATAAAAAATTCAAAATTCAATGATGTTGATACTTTAGTATTGCAAGATATAGAATTCGACGCAAATAAAGCCTTAACAATATATAGATGGAAATTTTTAAAAAAATCTTTTGAACTAAAGGATGAAAATGAAAATATCTTTAAGGTAGAAGTTGAAACTTCTTTAAATGATAATAATAATGTAATTTTATATTTTCCATCTATTGATAATTTGGACTTTTTAAAATTATTTCCAGAACCAAGTTTAAGTTATCCTTTATTTTTAGGAAAGTTTTTTACATATAAACGAAACGACACAAAAGAAATTAAAGGATTATCAAAGTATGAAGAATCAATAATTGAAGCTAGATACAAAATAACTGATAAAATATTGTATGAGAGTAATTTTTTGAATGATACTTGTTGGTTTATAATGAATGATACAAAGACAAATCAAGGAAATTTTACATCAAAATACTATTTTCATGAAAAATACGGATTTGTATATTTATTCTATGATTTTAATGATTTTCAGGTAGAATTATCATTAATAGATGCGAAAATTTCAGAATAAAGTTATGCGGTTTGGCTAAGAATCAACAAAACAATTTCTTACAAAATCTCTATTGATAATGACCTGTTTTTAATATCTGGCATAAGTTTGGGTGGTTACAAATAATGACATTACCAAGTACCCAACAGTTCGACAATCTTTACTATCAGATGCATTAAAAACTTTGGAAATAATGATTTTTGCAAGATAGCAAATATTAACGTTAGCCAAATTATAAGAATTTTGGCTTTTGTTAATGATCTGCATATTTAATACTACTTTGAGCATCCAAATTCTCTATTACTTAAAACAAAAGTGTTGACAAAACGTTAATTATTTTGAATGTTTGTAAACATTTTTGTTGACAGTAAGAAAATATCTTAGTATTTTTGTCAACATTGAAATGGAGAATTGTATGGAAAATGTTTTTGCAAAGAAGTTAAAATCAGCAAGGTTGCTTTCAGGCTTATCATTAAGAAAGCTTGCTGAAAAGATGTCTATTGATTTATCAGCTCAAGCTCTTAATTTGTATGAAAAGGGCGAAAGAAAACCTGATAGTTCAATTATTATTGCATTGTCGGAAGCTTTACAAGTTCCGATTGATTATTTTTTCAGAGATTCAAATATCAAATTAGGAAATATTGAGTTTAGAAAGAAATCTAAACTTGGAAAAAAAGATATTCAACAAATAAAAGAATTTGTTATTGATTACCTTGAACGCTATATTGAAATTGAAAGAATATTAAATGTAAGATACGAATTCACTAATCCATTAGAAAAGATAGTAATTAATTCAATAGAGGACATAGAGACTGCAAGCCAAGAATTAAGAAAGAATTGGGAAATTGGAATGAATCCGGTCTCAAACATTATTGAAATGCTTGAAGATAAGGGTGTGAAGATTGTTGAGATTGACGCAGATCAGAGCTTTGACGGTCTTGCTACTTGGGTTGAGAATTTTCCAGTTATAGTTGTAAATCAAAACATTGACATAGTAAGAAAGAGATTTACTGTGATTCACGAGTTAGCACACTTACTACTGTCATTTCACGAAAATTTAAACGATAAATCCATTGAGAAATTATGTCATAACTTTGCTGGTGCATTCCTTTTACCAGGAGCATCATTGAAGAATTTTCTTGGGGTAAAACGAAATCATATATCAATTCAGGAATTGATTGAAATTAAAGAATATTTTGGAATCTCAATTCAAGCAGTTATATATCGCTTATTCAATCTAAATATTATTTCTGAAGCTACTTTAAAAGGTTTCTTTATTAGACTTAATAAAGAAAAGCAAAGAGATGAAGCGAATTTTGGAAAATATGTTGGAGAGGAATCAAGTAGCAGATTTGGGAGATTAGTTCTTAAAGCTGCAAGCGAGGAAATTATCACTTTCAGTAAAGCTTCTCAACTTATGAAACAGAACCTTGAAGAATTTAGGCGAGGTTTTGAAGTCTTCTAATGAAAGTAGTATTTAAAAATATAAAATTTCGTATTTTTGTAATTTTAAAAGATGCTCTTTTAGATATTGCAATTTGATTAAAATAAACACGTTTCTCATTATTTTATGATAAGTTGAACTTGGATAAACTTGGACAAATAGAAATAAGGATTACCGGAAATAGAGGGAACCTTGAATTACATCCTGATAACTATGATATTCGGGAAGTAATTGCTATACTTAATAATGTAGAAAATTTATTATATCCAAGTGAAAAAAAGGAAAGACCAATAATAAGTTATAAGTTAGAAGAAGGGTCTGTCA
>Ga0172382_10010820_pt1 | contig 12167 bp, 4 predicted proteins | sample Leawel138RmetaG_FD_122245 | JGI IMG/M metagenome (GOLD analysis project Ga0172382, IMG submission 122245) | Leachate microbial communities from a municipal landfill in Southern Ontario, Canada - Leachate well 138R metaG | ecosystem: Engineered > Solid waste > Landfill > Unclassified | place...
CTGGCGCTGAAGATCGCCTTGGTGTCGCGCCAGACCTGCAACTGGCCCTTGCCCGCGTCGATGGGCGAGGACGACGGGCGGGTCTTGCCGACAAAATGGCTGTGCTTGGACAGACCGTGCTCGCGCAGGGTCTGCATGACCGCGTTGCGTTCTTCGGTACGCACCTGCAGCAGCACACCCAGCTCTTCGCTGAACAGGGCCTTGAGTGTGAGCTCCTCGCGGCGGGCACTGACCTGTGACGCCCAGTTCTTGGCGTCGCCAGCGTCCATGCGGCTGTCGGAAATGCCGTCGCCCTCGGTGACCAGCATGTCCACGTTCAGCGCCACGCCGACGTGGCCGGCGAAGGCCATCTCGGCGACCGCGGCCAGCAGCCCGCCGTCCGAACGGTCGTGATAGGCCAGGATCTGGCCCTTGGCGCGCAGCGCGTTGACGGCGTTCACCAGATTGATCAGGTCCTGCGGGTCATCCAGATCGGGGACTTCGTCGCCGGGCTGGCCCAGCACCTGCGCCAGAATGGATCCCCCCAGCCGGTGGCGGCCCTTGCCCAGGTCGACCAGCACCAGGGTCGTGTCCTCCAGGTCGCGGTCGAGCTGGGGCGTGAGCGTGCCGCGCACGTCGGCCAGGGTGGCGAAGGCACTGACGATGAGGCTGACGGGCGAGGTGATTTTCTTCTGCTCGCCACCGGCCTGCCATTGCGTGCGCATGGACAGGCTGTCCTTGCCCACGGGGATGCTGATGCCCAGCGCCGGGCACAGCTCCATGCCCACGGCCCGGACGGTGGCGTACAGGTCGGCGTCTTCGCCAGGCTCGCCACAGGCCGCCATCCAGTTGGCCGACAGCTTCACGCGCGGCAGCTCGATCGGCGCTGCCAGCAGGTTGGTGATGGCTTCGGCCACGGCCATGCGGCCCGACGCGGCCGCATCGATGCCGGCCAGCGGCGTGCGCTCGCCCATGCTCATGGCTTCGCCCGCGAAACCGGCGTAGTCGGCCAGCGTCACGGCACAGTCGGCCACCGGCACCTGCCAGGGGCCGACCATCTGGTCGCGGTGCGTCAGGCCACCCACGGTGCGGTCGCCGATGGTGATCAGGAAGCGCTTGGAGGCCACGGTCGGGTGGCTCAGCACGTCGATCACTGCTTTTTCCAGCGACACACCGGTCAGGTCGATCGGCTGGAACGTGCGTTGCACGGTTGTGACATCGCGGTGCATCTTGGGCGGCTTGCCCAGCAGCACGTCCATCGGCATGTCCACCGGGCTTTCGTGGCCCTCGTCGGCCAGCACCAGCTGGCGCTCGTCCGTGGCCACGCCCACCACCGCGAAGGGGCAGCGCTCGCGCTCGCAGAAGGCCTTGAACTGCTCCAGCGACGCCGGCGCGATGGCCAGCACGTAGCGTTCCTGGCTCTCGTTGCACCAGATTTCCTTGGGCGCCAGACCCGACTCTTCCAGCGGCACGGCACGCAGGTCGAAGCGCGCGCCCTTGCCGGCGTCGTTGACCAGCTCGGGGAAGGCATTGGACAGGCCACCCGCGCCGACGTCATGGATGAACAGGATGGGGTTCTTCTCACCCTGCGCCCAGCAATGGTTGATGACTTCCTGGGCCCGGCGCTCGATCTCGGGGTTGCCCCGCTGGACGGAGTCGAAGTCCAGCTCGGCCGCGTTGGTCCCGGTGGCCATGGAGCTGGCGGCGCCACCGCCCATGCCGATCTTCATGCCGGGGCCGCCGAGCTGGATCAGCAGCGTGCCGGCCGGGAAATCGATCTTCTTGGTCAGCCCGGCATCGATCTGGCCCAGGCCGCCGGCAATCATGATGGGCTTGTGGTAGCCGCGGGCCACACCGCCCACGTCCTGCTCGTACTCGCGGAAGTAGCCCAGCAGGTTGGGCCGGCCGAATTCGTTGTTGAAGGCCGCGCCGCCCAGCGGGCCCTCGGTCATGATCTGCAGCGGGCTGGCGATGTGCTCGGGCTTGCCGCCCGGCTGGTCGGACAGGCCGCCCCACAGCCTGGAGACGGTGAAGCCGGTCAAACCCGCCTTGGGTTTGGAGCCTCGTCCGGTGGCACCCTCGTCGCGGATCTCGCCGCCCGCGCCGGTGGAGGCGCCGGGAAACGGGGAAATCGCGGTCGGGTGGTTGTGGGTTTCCACCTTCATCAGGATGTGGTGCGTCGCGGCTTCCGCCGTATAGGCGGGAGACGCATCGGCGCCGGCACGGGCCACGAAGCGCTCCAGTTCGTGCCCCTCCATGATGGACGCGTTGTCCGAATACGCCACGATGGTGTGCTGCGGCGCCGTCTGGTGCGTGTGGCGGATCATGCCGAACAGGCTCTTGTCCTGCACCACGCCGTCAATGGTGAACCGGGCGTTGAAGATCTTGTGGCGGCAGTGCTCGCTGTTGGCCTGCGCGAACATCATCAGCTCGACGTCGGTGGGGTTGCGGCCCAGCGCCGTGAAGGCCGCCACCAGGTAGTCGATTTCGTCGTCGGCCAGCGCCAGGCCCCATTCGCCGTTGGCCTGCTCGAGCGCGGCCCGGCCGCCGGCGAGCACATCCACCTGCGCCATGGGCGCCGGATGCAATTCGGTGAACAGGGCCTCGGCCTGGGCACGGTCGGTGGAGACCGATTCGGTCATGCGGTCGTGCAGCAGCGCGGCCACGGCCTGCAGTTGCTCGGGCGACAGGCTGGCCCTGCCGAGCAGCCCGGACTTGAGCGTCACCCGGTATTCGATCAGGCGCTCGACCCGGTGCAGCACCAGGCCACAGTTGCGCGCGATATCGGTGGCCTTGGACGCCCAGGGCGAGACGGTGCCCAGGCGCGGCATCACCACCAGCGCCGGTGCGCCGGCCTGCTCGGCCGCCTGATGCGCCGGCGTCACGGGATCGCCATAGGTCAGCAGTTCGGCCAGGCGCCCGGTGGTGGCGTCATCGGGTTCGGCGTCGAACGCGGCCAGGTGCACGAAACGGGCCGTCAGCCCGGTGATCCTGTCTGCAATGCCCTGCAGGCGGGGCAGCAGTTGCTGGATCTTGAAATCGCTGACGGCATTGCCGCCGTCGAAGAAGCGCAGGTGCAGGGTCACGGTGGGGGCCTTGAGGCAAAGAAGGCGGGGCGATGCCCCTGGTCGGTGAAGGCGTCAATTTTAGCCGCCGGGGGCCGGGCCAAGCGGACGCGCGCCTGCAGACAGCGCCACCCGGTGGGATAATTTGGCTCATGAGCATTACCATCAAAGACGAGGCTGGCATTGCCGCCATGCGCCAGGCGTGCCGGCTGGCCTCCGAGGTTCTCGACTACCTCACGCCACTGATCCAGCCAGGCATCACCACGCTGGAGATCGACCACCTGGCCGCCGAGTGCATGAAAAAACAGGGCACCGTGTCGGCCACCATCGGCTACCAGCCCCCCGGTTACCCGCCCTACCCGGGCCACGTCTGCACCTCGGTCAATCAGGTCGTGTGCCATGGCATCCCGGGTGAGAAGCCGCTGAAAAAAGGTGACATCGTCAACGTCGATGTGACGGTCATCAAGGATGGCTGGTTCGGCGATACCAGCCGGATGTTCCTGGTCGGCGGCGAGGCGGCCTGCAGCGTCCAGGCCCGGCGCCTGAACCAGGTGACCTACGAATCGATGTGGAAGGGCATCATGGCGGTCCGCCCCGGTGCCCGCCTCGGCGACATCGGCCATGTCATCCAGACCTACGCCGAAGGCAATGGCTTTTCGGTGGTGCGCGAGTTCTGCGGGCACGGCATCGGCCAGAAGTTCCACGAGGACCCGCAGGTGCTGCACTACGGCAAGCCGGGCACGATGGAGCAGTTGCAGCCCGGCATGATCTTCACCATCGAGCCGATGCTCAACGCCGGCCGGCGCGAGATCAAGGAAATGGGTGATGGCTGGACGATCGTCACGCGCGACCGCTCGCTGTCCGCGCAGTGGGAGCACACCGTGCTGGTCACGGAGACCGGCTACGAGGTGCTGACCCTCTCCGACGGCTACCCGCCCATCCCCGACTTCGTTCCGCCCCTGGTGACAGCGGCGGCCTGACCCACGCGGTCCGCCGCCACAGCACACCACTGCATCCACCACCACCCACCTGGCGAACGCCGGGATGCGCTCCCCCATGCCGAATCACCCAGGCGAGATTGCCCAGTGGCGCCAGCAGTACCGCGACGACAAGCAGCGGCTGACCGCAGGTCTGCTCAAGGCCGGCCCCTCCACGCGCGGCACCCGCCGGACGCTGCGACAGTTGGCCCGGTTGACCGACGACATGCTGTCCCGGCTCTGGGCCCGTGCCGGTTTCGGCCCCGGCTTTGCGCTGGCCGCCGTGGGCGGCTACGGGCGTGGCGAGCTGTTCCCCCATTCGGACGTGGATGTGCTGGTGTTGCTGCCCGACGGGATCGACCCCGACCGTGACGCGGCATTGGCCACCCGGATCGAAGGCTTCATCGGCAGTTGCTGGGATGCCGGGCTGGAAATCGGATCGAGCGTGCGCACGACCGATGAATGTGTCGAGGAATCGCGGCACGACGTGACGGTGCAGACGTCCCTGCTCGAATGCCGGCTGCTGGCCGGCAGCCGCCCGGCCTTCCGTCGCCTGGTGGCGCGGCTTGGCGAGGCCATGGACCCCAAGGCTTTCTTCCTGGCCAAGACGCTGGAGATGCGCCAGCGCCACCAGAAGTTCGAGAACACACCCTACTCGCTGGAGCCCAACTGCAAGGAATCGCCCGGCGGCTTGCGCGACCTGCAGATCATCCTCTGGGTGGCCAAGGCCGCCGGCCTGGGCCGCACCTGGAACGAACTCACCCGCAAGGGGCTGGCCACCCCGATGGAGGCCAGACAGCTCAAGGCCAACGAAGACCTGCTCAGCCTCATCCGCGCGCGCCTGCACCTGCTGACAGGACGCCGCGAAGACCGGCTGGTGTTCGATCTGCAGACCGCCGTTGCCGAGGCCTTCGGCTACCGGGCCGTCGTGCCGCCGCTGCTGGCCTCCGAGAGCACCCGCGGCACCTCCGCCGCCCGGGGCACCAAGCGCGCCAGCGAGCAGCTGATGAAGCGCTTCTACTGGGCCGCCAAGGCGGTGGCGCAACTGAACCAGATCCTGCTGCTCAATATCGAGGAGCGGCTGGCCAGCGATGAGATGGGCCCACAGCCGCTGCGACCCATCAACGAGCGCTTCCTCGACAAGGCGGGCATGCTGGAGGTGGCCTCGGACGATCTGTACGTCCGGCAGCCACACGCCATTCTGGAGACCTTCCTGCTGTTCCAGACCACCGTCGGCATTCAGGGTCTGTCGGCACGCACGCTGCGCGCGCTGTACAACGTGCGGCCGATCATGAACGCGAAGTTCCGTTCCGACCCGGTCAACCGCGCCACGTTCCTGAAGATCCTGCAGCAGCCCGAGGGGATCACCCACGCCATGCGGCTGATGAACCAGACCTCGGTGCTGGGGCGCTACCTCTGGCCGTTCCGTCAGATCGTGGGCCAGATGCAGCACGACCTGTTCCACGTCTATACCGTGGACCAGCACATCCTGATGGTGTTGCGCAACGTGCGGCGTTTCTTCATCGCCGACCACTCGCACGAATACCCGTTCTGCTCGCAGCTCGCCGCCGGCTGGGACAAGCCATGGATCCTGTACGTGGCCGCACTGTTCCACGACATCGCCAAGGGCCGCGGCGGCGACCACTCCGAGCTGGGCGCACGCGAGGTGCGCTCCTTCTGTCGCCAGCACGGCATCGACCGCGAAGACAGCCGCCTGATCGAGTTCCTCGTCAGCGAGCACCTGAGCATGAGCCGCATCGCCCAGAAGGAAGACCTGAGCGACCCGGACGTGATCGCCGCCTTCGCCCGGCGCGTGCGCAACGAGCGCTACCTGACGGTGCTGTACCTGCTGACCGTGGCCGACATCCGCGGCACCAGTCCCAAGGTCTGGAACGGCTGGAAGGGCAAGCTGCTGGAAGATCTGTACCGCTACACGCTGAACGCCCTGGGCGGGCGGGCGCCGGACCCTGGTGCGGTGGTGGAGGCGCGCAAGCGCGAGGCCCTGTCCAAGCTGGCCTTGCACGCCCTGCCCCACATGGCCCACAAGGCACTGTGGGATACGCTGGATCTGAGCTATTTCATGCGCCACGAGGCCGACGACATTGCCTGGCACACGCGCATGCTGTCCAGGCACCTGGCCGACCCGCAGAAAAGCAAGACCGCCAGTGTGGTCAGGGCACGGCTGTCACCCGAAGGCGAGGGCCTGCAGGTGCTGGTCTATGCCCAGGACGCGCCCGATCTGTTCGCGCGCATCTGCGGCTATTTCGACAATGCCGGTTTCTCCATTCTGGATGCCCGCATCCACACGACGAACAATGGCCGCGCATTGGACACCTTCCAGGTGGTCGCACCCGCGTTGTCCGAGCACTACCGGGAATTGATCGCCATGGTCGAGAATGATCTGGCGGCAGCGATCGACGGGCACGGCCCGCTGCCCCCGCCCAGCCGGGGCCGCCTGTCGCGCCGGGTCCGCAGCTTCCCCGCCACACCCCGGGTCGACCTGCATCCGGACGACAAGGCGCAGCGCTGGCTGCTGTCGATCTCGACCAGCGACCGCGCCGGCCTGCTGTACGGCATTTCGCTGGTCCTGGCGCACCATGGCATCAACGTCCAGCTGGCCAAGATCACGACGCTGGGCGAGCGGGTGGAAGACACCTTCCTCATCAGCGGCCCGGCCCTGCAGGTCAACCGGCGGCAGATCGAGATCGAGACCGAACTGCTGAAGATCATGGCCGCCTGAGGCCCGCTCACACCCCGGCGGGTGTGGGGCGCCGGGTTCAGGCCTGCGCGGCGGGCACGGCCTGGCCAGCACCGGCCAAGCGGCGCAGCCAGCGCGAGAGGTCGTCCATCATGGTGAAGACGGCCGGCACCACCAGCAGGCTGAGCATGGTCGAGGTCATGAGGCCACCGATCACCGCCACGGCCATGGGCGAGCGGAAGCTGCCATCGGCGTTGCCCGAGCCGATCGCCACCGGCAACATGCCGGCGATCATCGCGATGCTGGTCATGATGATGGGGCGCGCGCGCTTGTGGCACGCGTCCATGATCGCGTCGAACTGCGACAGGCCGCGCTGGCGCTGGGCCTCGATGGCGTACTCGACCAGCAGGATGGAGTTCTTGGAGGCCACGCCCATGAGCATCACCAGACCGATCAGCGAGGGCATGGAGAAACTCATGTGGGTCAGCAGCAGCGCCACGAAGGCGCCGCCGAAGGACATCAGCAGCGCCGGCAGGATGGTGGCCGGCATCAGGAAGGCCTTGAACAGCAGCACCAGCACGATGTAGATGCACAGCACGCCGGTGAGCATGGCCAGCGCGAAGCTGCCGAACAGCTCGCCCTGCACTTCGGCGTCGCCCACCTCCACCACCGAGATGCCGGCCGGCAGTTGTTTCATCGGCGGCAGGCCGGCCACGATGGCCTTCATGTCACCCAGCGGCACGCCCGCCAGCTCCACCTCGAAGTTGATGTTGCGCGTACGGTCGTAGCGCGAGATCATGGCGGGCCCGCCACCGTGGCTCAGGTCGGCCACCTGCGAGAGCATGACCGGGCCCTTGGCACCGGGCACGGCCAGGCGCCCGAGCTGATCGAGGTTCTGCCGCGCCGACGGATCCAGCCGCACCACGATGGGCAACTGCCGCTGCGGCAGGTTGAGCTTGGGCAACTGGCTGTCGTAGTCGCCCACGGTCGCCACGCGCAGCGTGTCGGCGATGGCGGCGCTGGTCACGCCCAGGTCGGCAGCACGCGCCAGGTCGGGCTGCACGAAGATCTCGGTGCGCACCAGCGAGGCAGTGGACTGCACGCTGCCCACGCCGGGAATGGTGCGCAGCGCCTGCTCCAGCTGCCGCGCGGTGGACTGCAGGGCCACCGGGTCGTCCCCGGTGACGGCCAGGATGTACTTCTCGCCCGACCCCCCCAGCCCCACCTTGTAGCGCACGCCCGGAATATCGGCCATGGCGGTGCGGATCTGCTGCTCGATGAGCTGCTTTTTCGGCCGCTGCCCGCGCGCGTCGAGCTGGATGGTGAGCGCGGCCTTGCGCGACTCAGCCGCTCCCTGCGGTGCGAACGGGTCGGTGCCAGCCTGGCCGGAGCCGATCGTCGTGTAGACCGACTTGACGTGATCGACACCCATCACCGTCCGGCGGGCGTGCTCGGCGGCGGCGATGGTCTGCGTCAGCGTCGCGCCCGGTGGCAGCTCCAGGTACACCTGCGTCTGCGAGTTGTCGTCGGGCGGCACGAAACCCTGCGGCAGCAGCGGGATCAGCATCAGCGAGCCGAAGAAGAACAGCACGGCCCCCGCCACGGTCAGCCAGCGATGGCGAATGCAGACTGCCGCCAGGCGCTGGTAGGTGACGAGCCACCGAGGTTCCTCGTGGTTGTTGGCCCAGGTCCAGAGGCGGCCCAGCCAGCCGCTGCGCCGGGCCCATGCGGGCTTGTTCTCCCGGGTGACCAGCGGCTTGAGCAGGTAGGCCGCCATCATGGGCGTCAACATCCGCGCCACCACCAGCGAGGCAAACACCGCCAGCGCGGCCGTCCAGCCGAACTGCTTGAAGAACTTGCCCGGAATGCCGGCCATGAAGGCGGTGGGCAGAAACACGGCGATGAGCGTGAAGGTGGTGGCGATCACGGCCATGCCGATCTCGTCGGCGGCCTCCATGGCGGCCTGGTATGGCGTCTTGCCCATGCGCATGTGGCGCACGATGTTCTCGACCTCGACGATCGCATCGTCCACCAGAATGCCGATCACCAGCGACAGCGCCAGCAGCGACACCATGTTGATGGTGAAGCCCATGTAATGCATGCCGATGAAGGCCGGGATGGCCGACAGCGGCAGGGCGATCGCCGAGACAATGGTGGCACGGAAATCCCGCAGGAACAGCCAGACCACGAGCACCGCCAACAATGCGCCCTCATACAGCAGTTTCATGGAGGCCCCGAACTCCTCCTCCACCGGCGTCACGAAGTCGAACGCCTCGGTGATGCGCAGATCGGGCCGGCGCGCCTGCAGCTCGGCCAGCCGGGCGCGCACGCCCGCGCCCACATCCACTTCGCCCGCGCCCTTGCTGCGTGCCACCTCGAAACCCACAACCGGCTGGCCATCCAGGAAGGCAGCCGCCGTCCGCTCGGCAATCGTGTCGCGCACGGTCGCCACCTGGTCCAGGCGGATGCGGCGACCGTCCGACAGCGACAGCTCCATGCGGGCCAGTTCCGCTGCCGACCCGAGGGCCGAGATCGTGCGCATGGGCTGCTGGATGTCGCCCACGTCGGCACGGCCACCGGCGCGTTCGATCTGCACCTGCGCGAGCTGGCGCGAGATGTCGGCCGCCGTCGTGTTGAGCGCCTGCAGCCTGACCGGGTCCAGCAGCACCTGCACTTCGCGGTCCACGCCGCCCACGCGGTTGACCGCCCCCACGCCCTTGACCGAGAGCAGCAGCTTGGCGATGTCGTTGTCGACGAACCAGGACAGCGCCTCTTCGTCCATCTTGTCCGAGTAGACCGCGAACGCCAGCACCGGCGAGGCCGCCAGGTCCACCTTGCGTACGATCGGGTCGGTCAGCTCGGCCGGCAGATCGCCCCGCACCTGGCTGACGGCCGAGCGCACATCGTCCAGGGCCTCCTGCGGCGGCTTCTCGATCTGGAACTCGGCACTGATCGACACCACGCCGTCCTGCACCTGGGTGTAGATGTGCTTGAGGCCCTGGACCGTGGCGATGCCGTTCTCCAGCTTGCGGGCGACGTCGTTTTCGAGCTGGTTGGGTGCTGCGCCGGGCAGGCTCGCCACGACGGTGACCATGGGCAGGTCGATGTCGGGGAAGTTCTGCACCTTCATCGCCTGGAAGGAGAACAGCCCCGCCAGCGTCAGCATGACGAACAGCATCGCCGCCGGAATCGGGTTGCGAATGGACCAGGCCGATACGTTCATGGCCGGCTCCTCAGTCTGCGACCTTGACCAGGTCACCCTCGTTCAGGAAGCCGGCACCCTGCACGGCGACCCGGTCGCCGGGTTCGAGCCCGTCCACCGCTTCCACCCGGTCGCCAACGCGCCGGCCGGTGGTGATGCGCCGGGCCTCGGCCTTGTCGTCGGGGCCGATCACGAACACGTAGCTGTGGCCGTCGCGCACGACCACGGCCTGCGCCGGCACCGTCAACGCCGTGGTTTGGCCCTGGCTGAAGAGACCCCGCGCGTAGCTGCCCGCCTTCAGGGGTGTGCCGCGTGGCAGATCGACGTAGACCAGCACATTGCGCGTGAGCGGATCGGCGGTCGGCGCGATGGCGCGTACCGACCCTTCCACCTGCTGGCCGCTGGCCGAGGTCAGGCGTGCCTTGGCGCCCACGTCAATGCGTTCGACTTCGGTGGCCGTGACCTCGGCACGCCATTCGAGGCGCCCCTGGCGCACCAGCCGGAACAGTTCCTGGCCGGCCCCGACCACCGCGCCAACCGTCGCCGGGCGGGCCGAGATGATCCCGTCGTCGGGCGACTTCACCTCGGTGCTGGCCAGCCGCACCTGCGTCGCCGCATAGGCGGCCCGTGCCGCTTCGAGCTGGGCCTGCGCCACCCGCTCCTGCGTCATGTACTGGGCAATCTGCGACTGCGAGAGGGCTCCGCTGTCCTGGATGGCCCGTGCCCGGTCGGCATCGGACTTGGCGTTCTCGTACGCGGCCTCGGCCTGCGCCAGCGCCGCCTTGGCCTGCAGGCTTTCGGCCTGTGTCGTCTCGCCCGCCAGCACGGCCAGCACCTGGCCCTTGCGCACGGTGTCGCCCACGTTCACGTTCACCGCCTGCAGTCGCAAGCCGGACAGCTCGGCGCCCACGCTGGCTTCCTGCCACGCCGCGATGCTGCCATTGGCCTCCAGTGTCACTTCCAGCTCGCGTGGCTCCGGTTTCGCCACGCTCACCGTCAGCGCCGGCCGCAACTCGCCCGCGCCATTGGCTGCGTCGCCACTGGCCGCCACCGGCACCTCTTCCCCGGTCTGTCGGCCGACCGTGAACCACACGGTCAATGCCAGGACCACCAGCACCGCCACCAGCCAGGGCCAGGCTTTGCCGGCCATGCGAATCGGGTTCATCTCGCGCTTCATGCGTGTCATTCCTGGGAAAGGGCTTGCCGGGGATCGAAACCGCCGCCAAGCGCCACGTACAGGGCAATCCAGGCCTGGATGCGCTCCTGCAGCAGCGCCACCGACGCACTGTCGGCAGCGAGCTTCAGGCGGCGGGCTTCTTCAAGTTCGTTCAGATTGGCCAGGCCCACACGGTAGCGCGCCTCGGTGGCGCGCAGCGAGCGGTCATAGCCGTCGACGGCGGTTGCCGTGGCTTCCACGCGCGCGGTCAGCGAGGACTGTGCCACCAGCGATTGCTCGACCTCGGCCACGGCCTGGCGCAGGGTCGCCGCGTATGCACGTGCCGCGGCCTCGTAACGTGCCTCGGCCGCACTGGCCTGCGCCCGCAGGCCCTCGCGCCCGAGCAGCGGCAGGCTCAGCGTGAACGGCCCGACCGACCACGAGTTCAGCGTGATGTCCGTGCCACCGCCGGAGAACCGGTTGCGCATCACATTGCCCGAGAGGCTGAGCGATGGCCACAGCGCCGCCTGGGACACATGGACGCCTTCGGCGGCAGCCATCAGATCCTGCTGCGCGCGGTACACGTCGGGCCGCTGGCGGATGACATCGGCCGGCAGTGCACGCACCGACAGCATCGACTGCAGTGCACCATGTCCGGGTAGCGGCGGCGCCTCGGACAGTTGCTGCCGCAGCTGCGGCTCGGACATGCCCGTCAGGGCCACCAGGCCCTTGAGCTGCTGCTCGCACACGGCCTGCTGCTGCGCCTGGCGGTTGCGGCCATCGGCGGCGCTCGCCCGAGCCAGCGCCGCCACCGCCGGCGCCGTGAAACCAGCCTGTTCGGTAATGTCGTTGCTGCGCGCCGTGCGCTCGCGCGACGCGCGGTCATCGGTCACCACCGCCAGTTGCCGCAAGCAGAGGCGATAGCCGTAATACGCCTGTGCGGTTTCCGCCGCCACCAGCACGCGGGCCGCATGCCAGCCGGCACCGGCCGACGCCTCGTCGGCGCGCGCGGCGCGCACCGAGGCCGCGTTGCCGCCCCACAGATCCACCGTCCACGAGGCCTGCAAGCCCGCGCTCAGGGTCGTTCCCA
>Ga0172382_10010821_pt1 | contig 12165 bp, 7 predicted proteins | sample Leawel138RmetaG_FD_122245 | JGI IMG/M metagenome (GOLD analysis project Ga0172382, IMG submission 122245) | Leachate microbial communities from a municipal landfill in Southern Ontario, Canada - Leachate well 138R metaG | ecosystem: Engineered > Solid waste > Landfill > Unclassified | place...
AGACAAAACTCCTGTGGATTTAATAAAAGATATGATAAAAGATCCACTTGTGTATAAATTTTACAAAACTATCATAAAGCCCAAACTAATCAAACCGAATTTTATCCTATTGTCTAATTACCTATATTTTAATGATAAAGATAAAATAAATCCACTATTTAAAAATAATGAATTCAACTTGGATTATGAAGGATATGAAACAGAGTTCTTTTTTACCGAGGTAGAAGATTTAGAATTCTATAATAATATTAGATTGAGTGATAGAAAGTCCACTATGGAAGAACACGATAAAATGTTCGTTGCATTTTTATATAAAACTCTTCTTTGTGCTTTTCCGGAAAATAAACAGGATCTAATATTTAAAACGATTCTATCTTTTTTTATAAACTTGGGTCTTATGGAAGAATGCTTTTATTTCCTCAAAAATGAATCATTAGAAGATTACATAAATAAATCCGAGGATTATATATTGGGTGTGTTAAAAAATCCTAAAAATGACATATTTGTTTATAAAAGAATCTATCTATTTATGAACCACTTTAAATCTGGAATTTTTACTATGATGAGAGGTGTGAAAAAAATAGATAAAAGTCTATTTAATTCTATTTCAAAATACTACGATTCGGATTATATTACGACAGATGATATAGACTATGTTAATAGTATAATACCCGTGAGAATAGATTCTATAGATAAAGATAAAAACAGAATAAATTTGTGTTGTTCCTGGGGGATTTTTAATAGCGATTCTCATAATAAATCAAATTTTAAATATAACACTGGGGTTTTCGAAAAAGCATTAAATAAAACCACACATTGTGTAAATGATATTTTTTATAAAACAGACAATAAATATATATCGTACTTTACTATGTTGGGCTTGGGTTTGAACTTTTTTCATATCGATTCTATGGACGCATATTTTGATGAAAAGTCACAAGAGTTTTGTGAAAGGGTATTAGGATTCAATACTTTGGAGCGTAAGAATAAATTTCAAGAGAGACCTAGAAGTAGAATATTGGATTTGGATTACAATAAGTTCCTATTAACAGAAGAGTGGATAGAAGCATACAATGAAATGTATGATGAAAGTCTAACTATAAAAGAAGTTTATGGTAACGAAGAATGTTATAAAATAAAAGATGTTAAAAGGAAAATAACCATAAGTGAGGGATATTTGTTTAAAATTTTATCTATTGGATTTACTATAGACGATTTCTTGCCTATAGTTGAATTTGTGGATGAAGACGAGAACACCAAAGAACCTACTTCATTTGATTGTGAAATACAAAAAGCAGAATTAATTGCCTTCTATCAAAAATCTTTCTGTATCTTCCATAAAAAACCAGATATAGAAAAAGAAAAATAGAACCAAAAAAATCCCCTGACATTTATAGTCGGGGGATTTTTTTTTCGCAATTTCTAAAACTTTTTCTTTATATCATATATCTTATCTTTAACATCCTTATATTTCGCGTCTAATTGATTTATAACGTCTCTTTTTAAATCATCTATGCCTTCGGCAGACCTTTCTATATTAACGACGTTTCCGACGATTTTAGAGGCTTCCTTGCCTATTATCTTAACGGTGTTAGGATCTACCATCTTAATATTCTCGGGATCTGTTTTCAACATTCTTGCAATGCCACGTAACTTATCTATAACAGAAGTGGATTCTTCAAAAGAACCAGTCTTCAATATTATAGTATCTTTTGGTGTTCCTATAGCAGACAAATATCTTTGTAGTGAGTTTACGGTCTCATTGTTAGCACTTTCTTCATTTTCTACAAAAACCATATTATCGTCTAGAGAAACAATAGTTATATTAACATCGAATGCTGGTGGTATTTGTGTTATTGTAGATTGTGTATAATCTACTGGCTGTACAGATAAAGAAGATATTGCGGCCATTTTAAAATCACAAATCCCTGGGGATTTTATCTTCAAATAAAAAGGCCACTTGTATGTTGTGCCTTCGTCTGACTGAGGAATAGCCAATAAAACCAGTGCACTCAAAGGTCCCAACACATGCTTCTTATATTCTATTAAGTCATCATCTGTAACCACAGGAACATATCCTAATCTTACAGAAAATGATAATTCAGTAGAAGCGTTTCCACCCTTCCAAACCTTTGGGAAAGTAATTCTCTCGCCTAGAGCAGTTTTAGAAAGATCTACAGCACCGCTAGCCACACTCTTTAATGCAGATGATATTTTATTATTTTTGTCTGCTCCTAAAAAAGAAGAAGCAGCATCTATACCACCGGTCGCTGCTCTACCAAGAGCATCATATATCATATTTAAACTATTGTCCATATGACCACCAGTTAACTGAACCAATTCAGAAACCCATTCTCTTCCACTTAAAGTCGGAGAAGCAATATTTTCAAATAGATGTTCACCATAACTATTGGATATGTTCAATCCACCACCTTGAACACTATCGGGCTTCGCGTATACCTTTAAACCACTTCCTTCTGTTATTACATTATATCTTAATTGTTTTTTTAAAAAATTTGTATATTTTGATATAGAATTTTCCAACCTAAAAAATTTATTTAAAGGTGGTTGTAAACTGAAGATAGCCATACAAGGTTCTATTTCAAATCTTATATATCCCTCTCTTAATCTTTCCATGAACTCTTTGTTGGTAGGAGCTTGTGCGTTCCCTGTCTGTGGAACTGATCCTCTACCAGCTTCACTAAATACGGAATAGTCCATATGAGAAACGCCTATCGTTCCCAAATTTAATTCCACATCAGAAGAAGAATCGGATTTACTTCCTTCTTTTTCTTGTTCTGATTTTTCCAACTTTTCCCTATCCGATTTAACCTTAGAGAATTCGTTTTTTACTACAATAGCAACAGCAGCTACCTTCGCTGCTTTATCAAAATTTGTAGAATGTTTATCCAAATCTAATTTGCTTGTTATTTTTTTTATCTGATCCTTTGTATTCCCGGGTTTTTGTCTTATCATATAATTATTTTATAGAGGAACCATTGGAACCCTCTTTTATTTCCTCCTTTAACATTAATTTCCTATGACATCTATGAATCTTTGTAAAGGAATTCTTTCTCTCAGTGTTTCCGTCACTTCTCTTCTCAGTGTCTCCCCTCTATCCCTAAAATCACTATTTATTTCTATTGTTCCAACTTGTGTGTCAATAGATCTAACATTATCCCTTATGGCTCCTAATAGAATCATAGCATCGGCAAGACACAAATCTAAAAAGTATTCATCCAATATAACTGGAATGCTTTCGAATGTATGCATTCTTTGATAATGAATAACTCCTTCTGTAGGATATCTCCCATGAAAATGAATGATATTGGGATGTTTAAATGTATAACTTATTTCATGAATATTCCACTGACCTGACATTTTAGACATCTTTAGTCCCATGAGATAATTCATCAATCCATCAACATCATTACTAACAACATAATGAGCCGGCATTGTTGTCCCTGTATACACCTTTACTAATCTTAATATTTCTCTTCCCGTAGGGTCAAATATTTCACAAGACATATTTCCTTCTAATCTCACAACATTATCAAAATCATTTACTCTTAATAGTGCTTCGTCAGGAGCAAGAACGGAAAATGTTTTCATAGTGAATTTATTTATGTAGTTCAAAAAGTCTTCATCCAATAGCTCGATTTTTGTATATGGATATCCCAACTTGGACTTTATATAAAATAGAACATCGCTTTCTGTGATCATATATCTGTCTCCTATTTAATAAAAATGAGGGGAAGAAATTAATCCTCCCCTTTATATAAGTCACTGCTCGTATATTATGTTAGAATCATTATTTAAAATTCCATCCACCAACCTTCTACTATCCTTACCCATTTGTTCTAGAATACTACCAACTTCTTCTTTGGTTCCTTGAACTACAGTATTGTTATTAATAACATTAGATAGTGTAGAAGTCATAGAAGAGAATCCCGATGAAATACTTTCTGCTGTTTCCTTCAATACCTTTCTATTTTCCTCAGATTTATATTCATCTAAAATATATTCTCTTCCTCTTATTAGAGTTTCATTTTGTTTTACTTTATCTAAAGATCTTTCGTAGAATGATTTTGACATTTCCACACCATTTTTAAACTTAAGGGATACATCATGTCCCATTCTTCTCAATCTATCAGTATTATGTATAATGAAATCTTTTGTTTTTTCTGGAAGTTTATCAAACTGTTCTTTGGTGAAATCTGATATCATACTCATCATATCACTACTACCGGATTTATTTCCTTTTAACATATCTTGATAGTCTGACATATAAAATGGTTTTCCAGTTTCCATTTCTTTTAATCTTTTTCCTTCTATAGCATCTTGTGTTGCTCTCCATCTTAAGAAACCAGAGAACGACTCATTACCATTGAAGTTATATGTTCCATATTCTGTCTTAACAGATATTCCATCAGAAGCCGGAATTATATAGTTAGCAAACTCAGGATTTCTTTCTTCGTAGTTTCTTCTAACGGCTTCGAAGTAAGAATACAAGTTCCAATGTTTTTCTGCAGGAGATAAACCATCCATATCCATAATTGTTTTTGCTTGAGTTTCCATGGAAGAAACGTGTTGAGTTATTACATCTCTCATTCGTTTTCTTCTAGTTACTTCTCTTCCCATGGTATGGAGTGGAGATAAATAATCTGTTATACCCAATTTCTTAGGAGAAAATATATCTGATTTTATAGACTCTGGAGAAAATCCTTCAGTTGCTCTAACTCTACCCAACATATCTCCTTGGTCTATCAATTTCTTTGCTCCATCTTTAGTTACATCTCCGAATGAATGTTTAGTAACCTCGGAGGTTATCATATTACCTTTATCATCCATCCATCTATCATGTTTTGTTTTTACATCTATTCCTAGTTCACCCAATATCCCTCTATATACGTTAAATATATTAGAGTCGGTTCCAAATTTATTTTCCAACCACATGCTGGCTTCTTCTATTTTTTTACCAACATATTCTTTTATTTTATTTACCACTTCATCTATAACAGGAAAAACCCAATCGCCTATTTTTTTTCCTAACTGGAATCCCACGTAAGCAGCTCCACCCAATAGCAATCCTTTTCCTATTAAAGCAATCATAGGTAAAAATTTAGCAATTCCGGTAGCTATAGGTCCACCTATACCACTCAGAGTAGAAGTAAGCATATCCAATAGACCACCAGTTCCTTTTTTTTCCTCGTCCTTATCTACCACAGCATCCACTGTTCTTGATAATGATAAGAAAGGAGTAGAAGCATCTATAACATTGGATAATCTTTCGCTTTCTTTTATTCCCTTTGCTTCCATTATATTGCTTGTTGCTGTTTTATACAATAAAGATAATTTATTATTCCCCACTGGTGTGAGTTTATCTAAAGATGCAAGAATAGCCCTTTGGTATCCCTTGGAAGCACCAGAAACTTCGGATTCGTCATCTTTAACTATTTCTGCTTCTCTTATATATTCTAATAAGCTGGGATAAGAAGTTCTCATTTCTCCAGAGGTAATACCTCCGAAATCTCCATCTTGAAATTTTTGAGCATTAGACCAGAATTCTTGTGTTGACTTTCCTCTAAATAAATGTTCTTTTATTCTGTCTAAAAACGAAGATCCTTTTTCTTCATTTCCCTTTCCCTTTACTTTGTCTCCAATATAAGATAATAATTTAGTAGTATATGATATACTTTTATCAAATCCAGTTTCCTTTATATCTTCTTCGTCTTCAAACTCAAATCCATATTTTTTCTTTATGTCGTTTACGAATGACTTAAACATTTTTGAATTTTTTGCTGCTTTTAAAGCTCTATATGCTGCATACAAACCCACGACCGCATTCGGTCCAGGTAATGCCAATCCTGTGACACCTGCTAAAAGACTAGAAGTTCTACCGGCTCCAACAAGAGTACCTAGAACACCCAAAGGAGCACTTCCCTTCGTGTCTTCTCTATATTTTCCTTCTTCATCATAAGCATCCACATCTTTACCAAAAAATCCTTTACCAAATAAAGACAATTTATATTGAGTCTTTTTAAATGGCAAAAAGTCATTTTCTTTATATTTTCCAGAAGCAGCTTTAAATAGTTCTGTTTGTGCTCTTATTGCACTATAAACCCCTTCTAAGATGTGAGTTGTTTTTGCTTGGGATGACATATCGTCGTGAAGCTGTAATTCATGAGAATACGCCCACTTAGAAACTACCTTATTGAACCTCAATGCTAATAAAGGAGATTTCATCACATTGAATGTTGTTCTAAACACAGATGTTAAAGTCTGTATAGTGTCGGACATAAACAATATAGGTTTAAATAAAGGATTGTTTGCCGCTTTAACCCAAAATTTATCATCAGACATTCTATACATAGTATTTATAATGCTATCTGGTTCAGGTTGCATTTTAACAGTCATATCCAATAAGTGTTCCAATAAAATGGTCATATATTGAATGCCGTGATATCTTTTTCCCTTTTCAGTTTTAACTATATCTGGTATTCTGGTAACATATTTACCAAACATTGTTTTTCCTGTGGAAATAGTAAACATATCTACTAGACCATAAGCCTCATTGCTCTTGTTACTTATAAGGGTATAGTCCTTTTGATTTTTTAATATAGACATCTTAGACATATCGAAAGGATCATATTTGGCTCTCATTTTTTCTGCATTAGCAACATTTATACTGGACATTGCTCGAGTAACTGGAATTTGACTTCCAGCTACTCTTTGAGGTGATACTCTATTTGGTGGTGTTGGACCTACAGGAAAAGGAAGTTGATTTTCTGCTGTTCCTTTTTTATTACCACCAAAAAACATATCATATGTGCCTTTAATAACAGCTATGTTTGATGATATTCCTGCTATCTTTGAAAGATTCTGTGAAAGAACATCCAATAGATTCTTTGTACTACTATTATTGTTTTCCATTAATTTTCACCACCTATATTTAATTAAAAGTGTTTTAACATATCCTTTATTTCTTTTGTTCTATTGTTTACATATATCTCATTAGAGATTGCTACTATTTCACTAGGAACAAATAATTCTTGGATAAATAAAGAAGTAAGTTTCTTTTTGTTAGGCTTCATATAATTTAATTCTCTTGGTATGCCATCGGAATATGTCTTTATGAATGAAAAATACATACTTCTTCCATATTCAGTATATAGTATATAATCTACTAATTTGTCTGTGCTCTGGAAAAGATACATCTCTAATGGTATAATACAATATCTCCTAGCATAATCTCTGAACATATCTTTTATTTCATTTGAAGTCATACCAAATTTTGATTTGTTTTTATCAAAAGAGGACTCCATAGAATCCAACACTTTATTCCATTCTCCTATTATTCTTCTGAGCTTTCTTTTCCACATCTGTTCGCTAGTAGAAACATTGCCTTCTAATCTTATAAGAGAATCTGTAAGGTCGTCTATCGCTTTTGATACTCCACTATCATACTTTATAAACTTCAGCATTTCATTTGGTGTGTCATCGGAATAACTAAGGTTTGGGTTTTTTTCTAAAGAAGTTTCCAAAACTTTTAAATATGCTTCTACAGAAATATTAGATAAAAATTCTTTGTAGAATGCTTTCATTAAGTTTAAATTAATTCTTTTATTTTCATTTACTCTTTCTTTAGCAAACTTATGAGAAAGTTCGTGTATAATTATTTCTGTTATTTTTTCATCATCAACATTGGACAGCACAGAAGAACTATTGTTTAATACTATAAATAGTTTATTTTCATCTGGAATATAAAATCCAAGTATGTGGTGTTCTGGTAAATAAGTAAAGAAATCTATAACTTTGTTTTTAAGTTTGGATAAAATATATCCCATTTTTGATTTATTGAATACTGTAAAATAACAATCTTTGGATACATTAAAAGCATTTTTTATTTCATCCCCAAACATATTCATAGTTCTACTATTTTCTATGAGCTTATTTAGTATTTTATTGTTAAAAGAATCACTACCATATAGTGTGTATTTACCAAACTTTATAATTTCCTCTAAGTCCTTTATATCACCCACAATATAGGATTCCTGAAGAACAAAAGGATCTATCACTTCCTCTTCCATTTCTTTTTTGAATTTAGTAGAGGACAAATCCATGCTAGGAACAATACCTTCATTTAAAATTGTTTTGTTTTCTTCCAATACCGATATAAAATCTTTCATCAAAGTTCTCCTTACTTTATTTTAAAATTTTTAATAAATCGTTTATTTCATCTAACTGGGGATTTTTACCCATTCCTATCATAATGTTTGTATCCGATTCTGTTATCATTCTAGTTATATTTGTCATATTTTCAATTTCATTTTCTTTAAAGTCTTTATGAAGAGAATTTAAATCCACCATAACATTTGGATTTGAAAATAGATGCAATGCAAATGCCATAGCAAGAACAGAGTCATCAAATTTTCCATTTCCCTTTACTAACTTACCATTTTTATTTCTAAGCTGTATTGTCTGGAATCCCAGAGAAGAGCTTCTTATCATATAAGGATTTTCTTCCACTAAAGAATAAAAATTATTCATAACTTGTGTTCTAGATGTAACTGTAGTGGTAAATCCCAATTTATATGTTTTCTTAAATTTTCCTGTGCTCTTATCTTTATCAAAGGTTTTATATAGTCTATCTATATATTTATTATTGAAATTAAATTTTATATTGTCTTCTTCAAATTCTTCTATGAGTTGATTTCCAACTCCACTATTTTCGAATACAGTTATATTATTAGGAAATATGTCCATCAATCTTACTAAAGCATAGTATAAATGTTTTACTTTTAGTTTATATGAAAATTCTCCTACTTGTATTCCTGTTTCAGAATCTATTATCTGTATACAAGAAAAACATTCTCCGAATTTAGTAGCAACATCACAACCCAAGAAATATCTTTTCTTTTCATCTATTTCCTCAAACAACTTCAATCTACAATGATTATATATTTCTTCATCCACCAACACATCTTTATCCAATGCTACTACCACTGGTATTTCATTTATAACTCTATTTTCTTTTGTGGTGTTGTCCTGTATGATTTCTATTATTTCATCATCAAATACACAATCCTTATCACCTAAGAACTTAAGATCAAATTCTTGTGCTATAAGTCTTGGATCTGTTATAGAAGCACATTGTTTTCTATACCAAGCATCATCATAGGATGGTATCATTTGCCACTTTACTTCTATAGGTATATATGGTAGTATAGGATCATCTTCATTTAAATCTATTTGAACATCCTGCGAACCATTTGCTGAAGTCCACATATCGAAGAACCATTTACCCTTTCCTACCATTCCATTTGGTGTTGATATTATTACAATACCATAAGGAATATTTCTTTTTCTACATACTTGCTGAGTTTTAGAAAGAGTAGGAAATATACCCGCAAATGCTATATCAATCTTAGGAATAAATGCGGCTTCATCTATTATAAGCAATGCTATTGCTTTTGATCTTAGAGTTTTATCTGGATTAGATAAAGAAACACAATCTGCTTTTACAAAACTTCCGTTTGTTAATATTAAAGATTTTTTATTGTTTTCTACAAACTTCCTAGGTCTTATATTCTCAGGGAGTCTCAATAATGTGTTTTTTATGTTATTTACAAAATCACATGCAGCATCCTTTTCTTTTGATATAACACCTATAGAATAGTTTGGATATAGTATAAGAAGTAAAGCACAAACAATACTAAATATAGTAGATATACCAGTCTGTCTAGATTTGTTTATTATAACAAAATGCTTTTTAAGAAATGTTTGAACGACATACTTTTGAATTGGATATGGATTAAACTTTACTAGTCCACCAATTTCATCAAAATATAAATCGTCCAATAACTTCATAGGATTTTTCTTATATTCTATATGTTTTGATATTTTTTCTTTTAAATAGTCTCTGAGTAAAGACATCTTTCCTTTGTCGCTCAAAAAAATCACCATCCTATATTAATTTTTATTTGAATAAGTTTGCTCTGTGCATTGAAAATGAAGTAACCATATTTGTAGCACTTGGAACAAAGTTATTTAAGTGGAATACTCTTATTATGTTATCTATAAAATACTTACCGGATATATTGATATATTCATCATCATTTATTTTCCAATCCACTACATTTCCTGGCTTTATTGAAAACATAAAGTAATCATTTGAAATTTTCATATCTATTCTATTTAATTTGTATATAGTTTTACTTAATCTTGTATGGAAATATCTTTTCATGTTATCCGAATCTCTTAAATATTTATAATCTATGTTATCTATTTCTTCTAAGGAATCGCTGTCCACTATTTCTTTAAAGGAATAGTTACTTTGTAATTGTAAGAATTCGTTGTTTTTTATAAAATCATTGCCTACGTTTATATCTATATAATCTACCGGCTTATCGTCCGGATAAATGACGAACTTCTTTTTATGAAGGTTTACTAGCCTATATGCATCATAATCGTTTTTAGGGGCAATTACGGGCATTAGATTCCTAAATATAGGGTGTTCTGTTTGTGTTAGCTTTTCTTCTTCCAATTGATTAATTCTTTCGTTGTCTAATATCACTAGACTATATAGAGTAAAATCTGTTCTACTTTTAATTCTTTTATTTAAATTAAACATTTCCAGGTCTATGTTGTTTGATTCTCCCTTTGATGAATAGTTTAAAATAGGAATGCCCGAGTATAGACCGTATCTTCTATCCAAATAAGATAAAGCTTGATTAAAAGTTAAATTTGGTATAGCTATTTGGTCATATCTAGTTTTATTTTCTATGGCGTCGAGAGAAACCAAATTGATTCCTGATGTGTTTGCCATAGTTTTAATAACAGATTCTATATTTGTATCGAAGAATGTTCTGGTTATTTTCTTTAATGAATTCTTAAATGTATTGTTGTCTATAAAATTTATAATAAACTCTGAGAAATCAGATGTATCATCTTCATTGTAATTTGTTTTTATAGGTTTCTTTAATTGTAATAAATTACCTACTAAAAGACAATCTATATTAAAAATATCTTCTACTACTTCTTCTACTTCAGTTCCTTCTGATTCTGTACAGACATATATAGATACCTTTAGTATATTTCCTTCTTTTAACAAGTTATAAGACATGGCGTCCTTTGTTCTCATTCTAAAAACTACAACTCCACTATAATAACATTTATCCATTCTTTCAGATAATTCAAACCTTTGTATTAAATCAGACAAGAATACACCATCTATAGATGCTTCTGCTTTATAAATTTTTTTTCTCATAAGTGCATTCATTCCCCTTTACACAAAAATAAGGGGGGAATTCTCCCCCCTTTTAAATCGATTTTTTGGAAGATCTCCAAGAGAGAATTCTAGGAGACTATATTTTACTCTTTAATTGCGTGTCTAATCTTTCTTTCTAAATTGTTCAATTTAATATATATAGGATTTTCTTTTACTTTAGTTATAACCAAAGTTTCATATTCTCCCTTAATTTCTTCTACTTTTTCTTCTATATCTTCTTTTACTTCTTCTATTTTATCTTTAAGCTCTTCTTTTTTATCTTCTACTTTATCTTTGAGTTTTTCGTTAACGTCTTTAATATATTCTTTAAATGCTTCTGCTGTTTCTTCTTTTACATCTTTGCCCATTTCTCTCATTTTTTCTTTTACTTCATCTATCTTAGATAGAATTTTTTCATTAAAATATTTTTTTCCTTCTTCGCCTAGCATTTTGCCTTGGTCCATAAGGACATTGATAGCCAACTGAAGAGCTTCATCTGTGACGCTCTTTACTTTGTCTTTCCCTAAAATTTTATAAGCCAATACTGCTACAAAAATAACTCCTATTACTGTTAAAACATATTCCATTAAACCCTCCTTTTGAAATTACACTATATTTATTAGGCTCATTTCAGCCCCTTTTCATACTTCATTCCCCCAGACATCCCACCCTTCTGTTCTTTGTCTTGCAAATAATTCTATTCGCGGCTTATCGCCAATTAGCTTAACAATCTTTTCACGAACACAATCTGGTTTTTTGCTATGCTCTTGAATTGGTGTGTCTATAACAGAAGAGATGCTTGCATCCACTCTTTTTATATTTCCTCGCTTGCCGATTAAACAAAGTTCAGCATTTGAACGAGTCCAATTGCCCATCCCGAAGAACCATGTTGGAGA
>Ga0172382_10010822_pt1 | contig 12164 bp, 7 predicted proteins | sample Leawel138RmetaG_FD_122245 | JGI IMG/M metagenome (GOLD analysis project Ga0172382, IMG submission 122245) | Leachate microbial communities from a municipal landfill in Southern Ontario, Canada - Leachate well 138R metaG | ecosystem: Engineered > Solid waste > Landfill > Unclassified | place...
CCACCAGGGATTGGAGTCGCTGATTCTCGGCGCCATAGTCGTCCTGCCTGGGCAGGGGAAAGCATTCTCCGTCGGGCGATACCGATTCCGTTACCCTGTCGTCCTGATCCTTGATTTCCTCAGCAACCATGTCTTTCATTCATTCTCTCCGAGATTGGGTTAAAAAAAACGGCAGGAACACTGTAATAAACATCATCCAGCGTCCTGCCGTCAAGTTTTAGGTCTCGCGATCGGCTAACAGGCTAATCCTTCAGCCGAATTTTCCTTTCCTGATTATTGCATGCCGTTACGGCTGACATCAAATCCCCAGATTGTCCAAACCTGATCAGTCATGTCGATCGATCCGTTATGATCAAAATCGGCGAAAGAATTCCAGTTTTCATCACCTTCAGATGATCCGTAGGCATCCGCCAGCAGGGAGAGATCCACCCCGTCGACAATGCCGTCTCGGTTGATATCGCCGGGGATCAAGACTAGGTCTTGGATTTCTTCAGCACCGAGGGGCCGATTGTAAAAGCGCACATCGTCGATGATACCATCGAAAAACGCATAGTTGGGGTCGGCACCGGTCCTGCTCCGAGCACCGATGATCAAATTCAGTAAATTTGCTTCATTGGCTCCGGTTGGCACGGTTTCTTGATATTGACCATTTAAATAAAATTTAACACCCCAAATACCTCTGACCACTGAAAAGTGTAGCCATCGTTGTTCCATATCCTTCAACACGGGACCCGTGCGCGGATAACCAGCACCGCAAGAAAGCATACTATCCCAAATAGCACAAACCCCTATGGCATTCTGACTTTCAGAGTGGTTTTTTGACACAATATACTGCGCTTTTGAGTAATCACGCATTCCATATACCCAAGCTGCGAGAGTATATTCAGGCGACGTAAAATGCGAGCTGTCCTCAACCACCACATAATCGTCGACTCCGTCGAAATAAAAAGCCTTTCCGAATTGCCCGTATCGGTCAGCGGCAAAAGAAGGAATACTATCCGCCGATGCAGTGCCGTGATTTCCCCAACTGGAAGAATCCATGAAATCGCCATCAAACGCCAGCCTCATGGTCATTTCCTCGGCCAGCTTCGGTGTTGGGGCAAATCGTGCTTCAATGGTGTGGTCACCGGCAACTTTATTAAAGGTGTAGACAGATTCTCCCGTCAAAGTCGCGGGGATGCCGTCCACAAGTATTTTTTCAATGGCGTACCCCTTTTCCGGGCAAATCAAAAAGGTACGGTCTCCGCCATCTGGCACCTGCACGTCAGACTCAGGGAGGATAACCCCTCCAGGCCCGGCACTTGCGGTAATCATGCGCAATATTCCCGCATCCGGGTACGTATCCATACCGTAGTTGGAAACCGTCAAGCTCAGATCGGCGGCATCAATGACGCCATTGCCATCAAGGTCCAAGGAAGTATCCCAAGTAGCGTCGCCCACAGTAGAATTCAAAGCCTGCAAAACAGCAACCAGATCAACGCTATCCACAATTCCGTCAAAGTTGCCATCCCCTGGCGCAAAATTAATTCCAGGCTCCGGGTCGGGTTCCGGCTCCGGCTCCGGCTCCGGCTCCGGGTCGAGGCCGGGGTCAGTTCCGGGATCAGGAATTGCAACCCCCTGATTTTCCGCCAACACGGCTATTTCAGATGCATTCAGTGCGCGGTTATAGATGCGCAAGTCGTCCAAAGCCCCCTTGAAGAAAGATAGGCTTGGTAAATCAGCATGACTTCTGGCGCCGATGATCAACGGCAAAGTGTTTTCCTGGAGATATCCAGTTTGAGCGGCCCCCATATAATTCCCGTTCAGGTAAAACTCGGCAGTATCTGCCTTGCGCACAACAGCCAAATGGATCCACTGATTCTCCATGTCTGCCATGCCGCTCACATGGGGATACCCGGATCCAGGAGTATACAGGTTATCCCAGCAAACGAACAAACCCATGCCATCAAGACCGTCACCTCCGTTTTTTGATATAATATACTGGCTTTTATAGAAATCTTCTTTCCCATAAACCCATGCGGATAAGGTCGCATCGGCCATCTTAAAATAAGCGCTATCCGTCACCCGAATGTAATCATTAATTCCATCGAAGATGTAAGCGCTGTCTGGATTCCCAAAGCGATCGTTGGTCAATTGAGGCGCGTTGTCTTCAGATGCGCTGCCGTGGTTGCCGAGGCCAGTGGCATCTTGCATGTTACCGCTGAAATCCAGCTTCATGATCAACCCGCAGATACTGTTCGAATGCTCGGCGAACTTCACTTCTATGTTGTTATCACTGGTAATGTTTTCCAACAGGTAGGCTCCCACGCCATGAAGACCAGTGGAAACGCCGTCAACTACAATGTCAGACACGATGTAGCCGGGTTGCGATGTTATATTGAACATCTTGTCATCGCCTTCCTGAACGGCAATCTGGCCACTTGGAGATATACTTCCGCCTGCTGCAGCTGTTGCGGAAATGGTGTGAAGCGGCACAGACGGTGCCAATACCTGCAGGACAAGATTTTTTGTTACAGTTCGCCCGGAACTATCTGTGGCTGTGATATCCAATGTGCCAGTCCACCCCACATCACCCAAAGTCGGTGTCCATTCAAACGCATACACATCGAATGTGGCACTACCTTTGAGATCTGACCTCTGGCGTCCAGTTTCGATCACTGTAGCCCCTACTGGAAGATTTCCCACGTTTATTGTGTAGTTTTGCCCGTCAGGCTCAGTGACATAAAATTCAATTCTCGATGTCCGCCCCGCTTCGATTTTGTTTGTAAGGTGAGTGCTAAGACTATGGCCATCCTGATCGTACATGGCGGCGTATATAAAAGGATTAAGATTGTTGTCGCCGACTGTAATCCGGATAGTTTCATGCTCGGAGTGGATCCCGTCTGAAGCGGTAATGACCACCTCATAGGCTCCTGCTTGGTCATATCCCGGGACCCACGAAAGCCCTGGTTGCGGCGTAAGACCATAACCCGGCAGGGCCGTTTCGTTATACCCAGCCGCACTCAACTGCTCCAGCATCAATTGGTCGGCCAACTCGTTGATGTAGTACTCGATATAGGTGTAACCCTTGTAGCGATCCTGGGTGCCATCGATAGCCACGCCGTTGAAAACCAGAACGGATTCGCCGCTTTTGACGATCCGGTTGTAATCCGATCCATCCTGCGGATTCAGCAGGGTCGCCCGATTCACCATCGTACCGTCCGGCATCATGACCACCGCGGTCTCCCACTCGTCCGGCATCCCGTCACCGTCGCTGTCGGCCGGCGGATCCTCAGGGACAAGCCCCTCCATCAGACCGTTGGCGGGCATTTCCTTGCCCCACTTGCCGGTCCTAGTGCCGATCTCACTCACGTTTCTGGATGTTACCGCATCCCGCGGCAATGTACCGGCATGCGCCAATACCAATTTATATGCCATCTCAGCGGAATGCGTTTGAACTCCGGGGACCGGGAACATTTCGCCGACCTTTTGGTCCACACCGCCATCAAACAATCCGCGGCGCCGGTTGTTGTCAAAAATATCCAGGTATCCCTTTGGCTCGTCAATCATGTCGAAGTAATTGCTGCCGGCATAGACCATGGAATCCGAGCCGCCAATGAACGGATAAAAATAAGTCGGAATATCAAGCGTCTTGGGGGAATTGGGGCCGGACTTGAAATAGTTGCCAACCAGATTGGTCTTGAACCTTTCGCCCGGTCGCTGCTCGTTCATAGTCAAAGGGTGCCACACTACACCCAAATCGGCATTATAGATCACATTGTTACGGTGGTCGAGCACCTCGACACCCGACAGCGGAGTTCTAATCTTATGGTGGGCGAAAAAGTTGTGGTGCAAGCTGATATTCTTACCCTGGTAGCCGAGAATCATTCCAAAGTTGTGTTCTGGCTTGGCCAACGGATCCGTTCCGGCCAGATATTCTTCCCGGTTCGTGGAGAGATCACCGTCCAGGTCGTCTTCCGGCCGGATGTCGGCAAGCGACACCAAGTCGTCGGTGGCGCTTTTGTCGACGGCCAGCATCTCCCACCAGTCGGCCAGCCCGTCCCCGTCGGAATCGTGGTTGACAATCCACTCTGGGTCCACCGGCGCGCCTGGCACCAACGGGTTCGTCCCATTTTTGTATTCATCCAGATTGCTGACCCCGTCGCCATCAAGGTCCTCGTTTGCCTTAATGTCAAGCGCGATATCCTTGATACCATCGGTAGTGCTGAAGTCTCTCACTTTATTTTCCCAGTGATCGAACATGCCGTCGCCGTCTGCGTCGGCAAACACCTCCCAGGGGCCGCCATAACCGGTCGCTTCTTCAATGCCGCTCCACTGGATGGTGGCGTTTCTGAGATTGGAAAAATCAAAATTTTCGTCCGTCCCCCATGCACCTGAAACATGGTCGAATATCAGTCGATTGCCCCCAGCTCGCAGCAAATCACCATCGGCCCCGCGAAAAAATGGGGACCGAAATCGTAAAAACCGAAGAACCGCATCGTCAGTGGCCGTACCGCCATCACCATCATACATGCTAAGCATGGCATTGAGCGTCACCCCAGCCCCCGGGGCCGTCTGACCAGCAATGGTCAGCGGAGCGTTGGCCGTGTATAACCGTCCGGATTTGTAACGCAACCATTCGCCCGGCATTGAATTTCCTTCAATTACCCCACTAACATCAAAAACAATGATCCGGGGCTCTTTCAGATCCAGCGCAGCTTTGAGGCTGCCCGGGCCGTCGCGATTCAAATTGGTCACCTTCACCACCCGGCCCCCACGACCGCCGGTGGTCGCAGCCCCAAAGCCTTCGGCACCGGGAAAAGCGGGGACCTCATAAAAAGCTGCATCTTCGGGCAACCCGCTCACCGTCCATTTGACATCCGGCCCGAACCCGTCCGGCGCCTTCAGCGACAAATCGATCAATTCTCCTTCCTTAACCGAAATGTCCCCGATCTGGCCTAAAATTCGTGGTTGGTCTTGATCCGCCAGCGCGTTCTGGCTTAACAACAATAAAGTGACGGCAGCTAAAAACCCTAACATATAACGTATCTGAATTCGTTTAGTCATTGTGAGCCTTTCTTTTTCAGGAGCCGAATCAATCCTTTTTTTGGCAAATTCATTAGTATTCAGTTGCAAGGTCACGATTTTCGCTTCGAAAGTCTTCAGCACACCAACAAAAACCCTCGGGCGAACAAATTTCGAGGGTTTTTATCGCGATGCATTCGGTAGTCCGGCTGTCATGGCCCTTTGGCTTTAGACCCGTGACTTTGCGTCGTCCCCTTTCGGTGGTTTTGCCTTTTCGTCGCCTATCAAAACGATCAATTTTTTATTTATCAAAAATTTAGGTGACCTTTCACCTCCGAATAAAATTTAAAAATCCACAACCCTATTCAGCCTTTTTTGTCGACAAAAAATATGGAAACCAATTTTTCATTTATAGCTTCCAGTGATGGCTTGCCATATTTCTAACAATAATCATGCCACAATGTCAAAATCCTGTCGAAAAACGTATAACAATCAAAAATAATACATTTTTTTAAATTTTTACAAATTTTTACATAAGGAGAAAAACTACCGGCTGCCCTTCCCCGTGACAAATTTTGTCAGCCTCTGTGACAAAAAACGGCAGAACACCACCAAAGCTGGTTGCGTTCTGCCGATTGTTTTTCCGATAGCAGGCATTTTTACCTGTTCATTTCAGGAACTATGGCTTGCCCCCTATCCACAGCTGAAGGGCACTGACCAAGTTTTCCTGCCGCAGTTCCTTGAGTTTATCCCAACGCAGATGGTCAACAATCGGTTTAATTTTGCGCACCCGAAAAGACTCTATAGCGTATAATTGATGAGTCACACCGCGGGCCAAAAAATGGTTTGCTTTTCCGATGCAACGGTCAGCCCATCCACTAAGGTCGATTTGGACCTTATGGCCTCCGTCGAAAACTGGTATCTGCCTAAAATGATCCACCCCACTTTTAGCGATATCTGCAAGAAGGATACAGCTTGCCCTTTCAAAACGGTTAAAAGTCAGGATATCCCCGTTCGTAAACGGCACCGGGTTGGAAATGAAATTACCCAGCGAATAGGCAACAAGCCCGCCTCGGTAGATTTCTACCCCTTGGAGGACGTGCGGATGATGACCAAGGACCAGACTAGCGCCGGCATCAATGTAAGCGTGTGCCTGCCGGATCTGATGAGGGGAAGGGAACCGGAAACGTTCATCTCCCCAGTGAGGCGCAACAATCACATGGTCGACCTCTCGACGCAGTTCCTTGATCTTGCGACAGACAATGCCAGGATCGTTGGGGGCAACCCCGCTGGAAATCGGGCCGGCAAATCGACTGGCCCCGGAGGTTTTATCAGCCACCCCGATGAACGCCAGAGTGATTCCCTTCATCGAAACCATGGCCGGATTAAAGGCATCCTTGATATTATCGCCTGCCCCACACCACTTGATGTTCATTTCTGTTAAAGCGTCGCGAACCCGATGAAATCCCTCGTCTAGACTGTCGAACGTATGATTATTCGCCAAGCTGACCACATCGAGTCCGGCACTACTTAGTGTTTTAATCTGAGATAGGGTCGAGATCAGGCGAGGTTCGCTGGAAACGGTGTCACTTCCAGGAAGTGTACACTCCAAGTTTGCAAAGACGATGTCGCTATCGGAGAATACCCGTCTGATGTCTTCAGACAGCGCTTCGCCGCCGCGCCCCGGTTTTTCTCGGTTTGTCCCAGCGGCCAACATGAGGTCTCCAACCGCAGCAAGCCGAATCCTTGTATTAGCCTTTTCGTTCAAAAGCACCTCGCACAAGTTGAGCGAAAACCATGCTACTAACAGCAGTGAGCAAAACAGGCCTCGGTGATTTTTTAAATTAATATACAGCTTGCATCGCGGCCATTTATCAGTAATACTGAATTCAGCAAGAGCTTGGCGCCTTCAGTCAGGGATCACCTCCATGCAGGCAGGTCGCCCGATGTTGGCTCAGCAAGGAATGTATGTCATCCCGAACAAAGCGAAGAACCTCTACACGAATGGCAGATGCTTTTTCTGCCTCAGAAAACCATTATGAAAGACACCCAAAAAATTTTCTGGGTACTTTCGGCCATAATTTTATCCATGTCAATCGAAATTGGCAGTATTGCAGGCTCCCCTTTGCCAGCGCAAGAGAGCAAACCGAGTGATGACGCGGCGCCCCCTTCATTCACATTGAATACCCACGACGACCGTTCTCCCTTCAAAGCTCTGGAATCACGCAGAAAACACACGAGAAAAGGCAATGCCTATGCCGTTACCCTGGAAGAGGAGGCCCTCTCAGAAAATCAGGTGCCACAAATGGTAAACGGGCATCCTCGTCTGCTGTTGCGTCCCTCGAAATGGAAATACGGGTTATCCCTCTCTCAGCTACGGGCGCGTGCCAAAGTGGAGCCCTGGGCCACCCAGATCGCCAAGGACATGAAAAAGCCGCCGGACCACCCCTCTTCCACCCCGGTGATCACCCATCGGGCGCTGCTCTACCTGATTACCGGGGATGAAACCCTGGCGCCGCGAATCGTCGAGCGCATCCTGGCGGCCAAGCCGGCACTCAACGTGGGCGGCGGCCTGGTGGAAACCGCCCTGTGGTACGACTGGATTTACAACAGCCCCAGCGTCACCGATGAACAGCGGCGGCAGATGGCCGACAAGATCGCCGAGGTGGCCCTGGAGTGTGCCAAAATTTACGAATCCGGCCACGCCTTCGACATTTGGACCCACCGCGCATCACCTGGCTGGGTTTCGGATGTGCTGGCCGCCGGCCTAGTTTTGGACGACCACCCGGAAGCCGCCAAGCTCAGGCGCTGGGCAATGGGATATTTCAAGAAAAACTACTTTCGGGCCTGGCAGCACAACGACGGGGCCTGGATGCACGGCGGCAGCAGCTACAACATCGGACTGATCATGCCGGAGGTCATCGCCTGCTGGGCCAGTGCGGTGGCAGGGGAAGACATCTACGAAATCATCGAACGCGATTACGGCAACTGGCTGGAGAGGCACCTGCACTACATGATGGCCGAGGTGCTGCCGGACAAAACCCGTAGCGATGTTGTGGCCTGGGATTACAACCCGACCGGATTGCGCATCAAAGGCCGAAGCGCCTACTGGACCGTCGCCAGTGCCTGCAATGTCCCCGAATTTTACGTCTTCCAAAGATGGCTGGGGGAAGATCCCAGGTCCGGTCCCTACGGCCGTCTCATTCGAATCCTTTTTTATAACGAAGAGCTGGATGCCCTGGCCCAAAAAATTCTACTCGACAAGCCGGCTACCCGCCTCTGGGGCCGGCACGGCCCAGGTTACCTGCAGATGCGCAACAAGGGCTGGGATCTCGATGGCTCGGTGATCGAATTCAAATGCGGCGATTGGGTATGGACCCATAGCCAGGCCAATCACAACAACTCGTTCTGGATTTTCAACAAGGGGCGCCTGGCGGTGCAAGGCGGCAGCTACGGCCTGGACAAGTGCTGGCATGGCGGCACTGGTAGCCACTACTTCACCCAGTCCATCAGCAGCAACAACATGCTGATCTTTCAGCCCGGTGAGTTCACCCATGCCGGCGGGCCGGGCGCCGGGGATTTAATCGCTCAAGACATCATCGCCAACCCCGGGGGCCAGCGCATGCGCTGGGCCTGCGGCCAGACCTGTTTTACCTTTGACGAATACCTGCGCAGAAAAACAGAGGAAAGCGATGTGGAGGCCGGTCTGTTCGAAACCGGGGATATCATCGCATTCGAAAACGCCGAGGACAAGAGCTATACCTATGTTTCCGGCGACGCCACCATGGCCTACAACAACCCGCGGTACTGCTACGCCCAAAAAGATAAAAAATCAGGCCGCACCTGGCGCAACAAACCGAAAATCGATCTTTTCACTCGATCCATGGTCTATTTGACCAACACCAACAATCTGATTGTCTTCGACCGGGTGCAGGCCCTGGACGCCTCTTGGCGCAAGGCCTGGGTATGTCATTTTCAGAAAAAGCCCGAAATGCCCGGCGGCCAACTCCTATCCGCCGAGGTGCCGGGCCACATCGAAGATTTCAATGCCGACACCATCCGTATGACCTGGGGCGACGGTGTACTCAGGCCACCAAATCCCGACGACCCGGGAAGATTGTTCATCCAGGTCCTGTTACCAGAGAACAGCATCGTCCGCAGAATCGGCGGCAACGGCTACCAGGCCTGGGCTAACGGGAAAAACCGCACCGGGGATGGACATGACATTTTAAGCAAGCTGGATGCAGGCCGCTGGCGAATCGAAGTATCACCAACTTTTGCTCGCAAGTTCGATGTTTTTTTGCATGTTCTTCATATAACGGACACTTTTAAATCCGAGATGCCTCCCATTGCAAAAATTGAATCAATAAATGGCGAAATGATTGGTGCTTCTGTTGATGGTTGGCTGGTGCTATTCGGTCGTAGAGGCCATGTCGGAGAGGATGTGACTTACAGCGCCCCTGAGGGCAAAACCAACCATTTGGTGGTGGACCTCAAAAGGAACGCAAAGTACAAAATCTGCGGGATCGTCGGAGGGGATATAGAAAAATTCACCAGCCAGGAAGGAACCTTACATTTTTCAACGGATCTTTCAACTAAAGTGAAGTTGCTTCTACAAAAATAAAATTTTAAATTCAGCCAACTTATTCCGATTCCTTTGTAATCTTGATTAGTTTTCTCTTCCCCAAACCTTCTATTGTTGGCTTTTTAAAGCCTACTTCCGTCACCCAAAATTTTTCATCATCAAAAACTTTGATCACCAGTGGCAGATGGCCGTCTTGGGAATATAGGATGCCACCCTTTTCAAGCAGAGGATAAAGATACTTTAAGCAAGTACGCGTCGATGAGGCCAAATCTACATCCAAATAGGCGCACGCAACTCGATCTTTGAATTTTGGCATGGTATCATCGAACCACCCTTCGACGAATCTGACACAATCTATCTTGCCAAATTTAGATATATTTGATTTCACTTCTTCCAAAGACCCACAATAATCTCCCTTCTTGAAACTTGCTTCTCCGCCAAAAATGTTTTTGACGTGAGGCTCATCGTTTTCAGGCAATCCTTGAAAAGAGTCAAAGACGACAAGACTCCTATTGGCAATATCCGCTGCCAAACTAAACTTTGCGGTGCTGTTCCCTTTATAGCATCCGGCTTCAACTACAACCCCCTTACTTTCGGATGGCAAGGAAAAGATTTTTTGAATATAGCTAAGTATCTCTTCCTGAGTCTGCAAGGGCTCGAGGTTCAAGTCGATCAAATATAATTGTCTGAGAATTTTAAATTTTTTGGAAAATGAGATATTTAACTTTCCATTACACAAAAAACCTGCACAGGCTGGCAGATCTTTCCGAAAACTATAAAACATACTCATAAGTCGGTACATCTTAATAGGCAGAACTCTTTTCAAGATCTCTTTTACCTGGACAAACATATACTCTCCACGGCAGAAAATTTAAATAACAAGTCGGTTAAAATAGAGATCATCAAATTTCTGATAAGGCCAATATCTTCCTTGTAATCTAACTTGAAAATGCCTATATCAAAAAGCCTTCTCTGATAGACAACCCCTATTGCCACGCACATTCTTTTTTATTCATGTTTTTTGAAAAGCATATGAATCCAGTTTGGATGTGATTGATGAAAAAATTTTTGAAAATTTTGAATAAAAAAGGCTGTTTTTGTTGAAAATTTTTGCATAAAATTTCTAGGGGGTGGTTTTTTCATTTTTGCGCCACAATAGATGCATGGTTCTTCTTGATGATATGTCCCGTAAGGATTACCCGAAAAATCCATTAGAAAAGCCGACAATGCGTTGGTGCACTCTTTGTTTTCACCAACGAAGGAAATCTTTCTGACATCACACATAGGAAACAAATTAAATAATTTATTTTCATCAAAACTATTAACGTGCCCCCAAGGAGGATTTCTTTTTCCACATGTGTAGCATTTCGTTCGAGCTACTCTAATGTCTTGTTTGAAAGGCACACCTATAACGATGTACTTACTTGAAACTCGCTCTATCTCGGAACATACCTTAATAAGATTCTGAGGCGGGATATGCTCGAGAACTTCTGTGCAAAAAACCAATTCAAAAGCCCCGTCATCAAAATTTAAATTTGAAGCATCTCCTTTAACACATTGAATTTTTGGATGCTCAATATTTGGCATCTGTAAATCAAGCGCTATAACTTTATTAAATTTATCTGCAAGCAAAAATGAATACCATCCATCACGCGCACCAACATCCAAAACATTTCCTTCACAGCCATTTGGTATTATTTTCATCAAATCAGCGGATCGTGCCTTTTCTGCCGCCTTATTTCGATAAGAAGTTAAGTCCATTTTGCCTCCCTTTAACGGATTAGCCACTAATCAACAGGGCTAATTTAACAGCCTTCCCTCTGTGCAACTTTACATCACCTATCCAGACAGATCTATAACCAAGCGAAAAAAGAATTAATTTGATCCCGGCGCATGATAGGGAATCGGTTTCCCTGTCAGAATAGCTTCTCTTAGCTTAATTAAGGATCTAGCATGATGTGTCCCCGTTGCCAGCCCTTGGTTGATGTCTTTAAGTGCATTGGCAAATTGGCCGCTCAGAGCAAAAGATCTGGCTCTGTAATACCACACTTTTCCATCTTTAGGCATAAGTTTTAGGCATTTGGTATAGTCCATAATTCCTTGTTTATAAAAACCAAGTTCTGTAAAACAATCCGCTCTTAAATAATAGACATGGGGATATTTCTTAGGATCAATTTTTAAAATTTGGCTGTAATCTCTTATCGCGTTTTTGTAATTCTTTAACGTCACCCAAACTTTCGCGCGAAACCGATAGCACTCAAGGCACCCTGGAGACAGTTTGATTGCGCTGTTTAATTTTCGTATTGAACATTGCATATTCCCGTTCCTAAAACAAACATTCGCATCGTGAATCAGATTTTGGACACCTTTAGTGCCTTCAGCTATTTCTGAAAGGAAGAAACAGGCAAAAAACATTATGGATATTGCTGTAATAGAAAATTTATTTAAGTGAAATCTTACATTTCGCAGGCTCTTTAAGACCTTTTCAGCATTTGTTCTAAATTATCGCAACATACTGAAATCATTAGAAATAAAAATTTCCTAGACATTTGATTTCATTGAGTTTATTGTAACC
>Ga0172382_10010825_pt1 | contig 12160 bp, 9 predicted proteins | sample Leawel138RmetaG_FD_122245 | JGI IMG/M metagenome (GOLD analysis project Ga0172382, IMG submission 122245) | Leachate microbial communities from a municipal landfill in Southern Ontario, Canada - Leachate well 138R metaG | ecosystem: Engineered > Solid waste > Landfill > Unclassified | place...
AGCGAGAAACTTCCCATCCCAGATTGCCACGCAAAGTTTTCAATAAACCCAATGATCGTTGTATTAATAATTGGATAAATCGTAAACAGTGTTAAAAAGATTAAAGCTGGGAAAAGGGCAATTAATGCTTTAAGCCAAATAGGCATCTGCACTGATTTTCGCACTTGCATTGGCCCTTTTTCTAAATAGGTTTGTCCACTACTCATTGTCCGCCTCCTTTCGTATACATAGTTTTTTCATCGTCGTTACCTATAGAATCCGTGATCCATCAATATCAAAGAGATAGAAACGTTTTGGATATACTTTAACGACTTTGTCTTTAACTTTGTGCCGTTCTTCGGCGGGAATAATGACACGAATGCGGTGTGATTGACCTAAGACGTTACCAACGATAGTAATATCACGGCCGATGTGTTCAATATAGAGCACTTCAACTTCAATCGCGGGATTATCATTTTTATCAAGGGTAAATGCTTCCGGACGAACACCAATTTTAACATTACGGTTTGTGCCTGCTTCAACGATTAATTTACCAACTTCTTCTTCAAAATCACCAAAGCTTGGGCGATAGCCACCACCAATTAATGCTTCGTGAATTGCGCGAAGGGTTAATTCGCCTTCAATTGGATTGGCGACATAATGCGTTTTCTTAGCGCGTTTTAATTTCGCAAAAACATTTTTAGCGCTTTTCTTTGGTTTTTCGTCTTCTTGTGGTTCTTCAACTTTTTCACTGACGAATTCAGCGCCAACTAAAGTTGCGTATTCTTCTTTAGTTCCAATGTAACCACCAGCAACGGCGATATCATAAATTCGTTCGTCTTTTAAATCAAACGTTCCCTTTGATTTTAAACCAGTGTGCCAAGTGTTGCCATGAAGCAATACTTTACCATCTTTTAATTCACCATCAAAAATGTTAATCGCCGGTGAACCAAGGAATTTCGCTACGAATAAGTCGACTGGTTCTTCATATACGACTTGCGGGGCATCAATTTGATGGACGACACCACGGCGCATAACGACGATAAAGTCACTAATACTCATCGCTTCTTCTTGGTCATGCGTAACGAAAATGGTTGTTACTTTCGTATCGCGTTGAATACGGCGAATTTCTTCCCGCGTTTGTAATCTTAAACGTGCGTCTAAGTTTGAGAGCGGTTCGTCGAGTAATAAGACTTGTGGTCTTTTCGATAAGGCACGGGCAATCGCTACCCGTTGTTGTTGACCACCAGATAATTGTTTTGGTAGTCGATCAAGTAAATTACCAATGTCGACAAGGTTTGCGACTTCTTGGGCAATTTGCTCCATTTCTTGTTTTGGTAACTTTGGCCGCACATTTTCAAGTGGGAAGGTAATGTTTTGGCGCACAGTAAAGTGTGGATATAAAGCATAGTTTTGGAACACTAAACCAATACCACGGTTTTCTGCTGGAACATCAGTGACATCACGGTCACCAAAAAAAATCTTACCTTCTGTCGGCTTATGTAAACCGGCAATCATGTAAAGTGTGGTCGATTTTCCACATCCGGAAGGTCCTAAAAGGCCAACGAGTTTGCCGTCAGGGATGACAAAATTCATCTGATCGACAGCTTTAACGACTGGCGCTCCTTTTACTCCCGGGAAGTGTTTAGAAAGATTATCAATTCTTACTTCCATATTTCCTCCTGTAGTAATACTACTTTCATTTCTTTTATAATAACACATTGGCCTTTGCTTTGACCATTGTTTTATAAACTGATTAATTAAAATTAATCGCTTGGATTAATTATTTTACGGGCTTTTTCTTCTTCAGCCCGGCTTGCTTCTTTTTGCCGCTCAATCTTAATAAGGCGGTTTGCTAATTCTTTTCGGTAAATTGTTTCTTCATTTACGTTGGCGAAGATTAACGATGCCTTAAAATCAGCAACTCGGGTCGCGGTGAGACGGTCATAAAGACTTTTTCCTTCTTTTGATAAAAACATCATAAAGAGCGAAATGATAAGAAAAGGAATAAAGAAAAACATAAACGAAAATAAAAATATCGCTAAATTGCGCATATTAGCCTGCAAAAACGTTGTTTTAAAGCCAAGGTCATTAACAACAACTGTTTTCGTTATTAGTTTTCCTAACGTTACATTATTAGGTAACATCATCGGCAAAATAATGATAAGTAAAAGCGCCGCAATTAAGTAAGAGCCCGCAATCATATAAAAGAGGATACGCTCAGCTTTGCGAATTAAAAAGACAACACGCTCATGGCGGTCAAGGAGTCCTTCGGCCTTTAAAATTTCTTGTTCATAAAAAGTTTTAACGGCACTTTCTTTGCCACTTATCGCTTTAATATCCCACGGATTTTCACTATCGATTGTTGAAAAATCAAAGATTGTTTCGGCTTTTCCACGTAGAAGAACGAAGTCATAATAGTCATCCGCGGTGTTAAAACTAGCGTCACTTTTTAGTATTGGTGAATATCCACGTTGTAATTCACCAGTCGTAGGATGCTTTTTATCAACGTAAAAAGTATAAAGTGCTTTCGGTAATTGTTCTTCGGCCACTACTTGCTTAATACCACCAGTTTCTTCGTTCACTTCAAAAAGACCTGAATAGACAGCAATTAAGCCAATTTCCGTTAAAGTTTCCGCATACCCTGCATTTTCACCAATCATTGTGGCAGGAACATAAAGAAAAATGGCTAAAACGACAACAATAACAAAATCAAGAAAGCCGGCTAAAAATCGTTTACCGTTCGTCTGGCGGACAAAATAATGATTCATTAGGCACCACTTCCTTCATCAAAGCGATCAACAAACATTTCTTCATTATAAGAATCATTGCGAACATACGCTTCTTTTGCTAGTTCATCTAAATATTCAGTTTCATCAAGGTAAACCGTTGATCTTGTTAAATCAACAACTCTAGTGCCCCCAATTAAATCATGTAAACTACGTCCTTTACGGTTAAAGACCATAATTGTTAATGAAATAAAGGGGAATAAAATCGGAATAAGGAAGTTTGATAAAATATTAATTAAAAGATAGGCAAAGTAACGTAATAACAATTGTAACGGACTAACTTTATACCCCATATGCGTTGTTACCCCAAGTTTAAACACTTTTTTACCTGGTGTTTGTCCATGCTTTAAAAAGATGGGGAGCGCTAAAATAACAATCGACGTCGCAATGATAACTAAAATTGTGTTTTCAAGCATGACAACATCGTTAATTGTTTTTAAGAGCGGTCTTTTATTATAAATAGCTATCGCATCTTTATAAATCGCATCATAAAAAGCGTTCATTTCTTTGGCGTCTGGATTAGCGCTTTTATAAGTGTAACCGGGCACTAAAAAGGGATCAAAGGTTTCTGCTTCTTCACTTGTTTCGCTCGTGACTGCGCTATATCTTTTCGGGTTCACTTCTTCATTTATCTTTACAAAAAGGCTATTTTCTTCATTAATCTTTAAAATATTTTCTGCGTACCACACATCATCTTTAATTAAGCTTGGATCTTCTACGTCGCGATTTAAAAAGATGGTGTAAAACTTATAGGTTGCTTCCGCTCTTTTGGTGGGCACAACACTATTAGCGCTTATTTTAACGTCATCAATATTACTTTCATCTTCTAAAAGTGGCGCGCTAAGCGTTACTAAATAACTACGCTTCATATCGCGATTATTTTCAGCAACCGCCGCATCATATTTATAGACATTATTTAAAATTGGATGAACGGCAAACCAAAAAAGATTCATAATCGCATACATGATAATTAAGTCTAAAAATAACGCACCGGTTCTTTTTAAGGCATTACCATTTGTAATATTTAAATTTTCAGTTACTTTAGTTTTTGGTGTCTTCATTTTCGTTTCTAATATATATTACTACTTCGTAGTATTAATAACAAATAATAAGATATAAAAGACGGCCCTTTCCAAACAAAAAACTCTCCCGAAGGAGAGTTAATTGTTTCGTTTCTATAATCTTATTTTAAGATTTCGGTAACGGTACCGGCACCAACGGTGCGGCCACCTTCACGAATTGAGAACTTTGTGCCGTTTTCAATGGCGACTGGGTGGATAAGTTCAACGGTTAAGTTGACGGTGTCACCAGGCATAACCATTTGGACATCGGCTGGTAAAGTTACAACACCGGTAATGTCGGTTGTACGGAAGTAGAATTGTGGACGGTAGTTCGTTAAGAACGCAGTGTGACGGCCACCTTCTTCTTTCGTTAAGACGTAAACGGTTGATGTAAATTTCGTGTGTGGTTTAACAGAACCAGGTTTAGCAAGAACTTGACCACGTTCGATTTCATCACGGGCAACACCACGGAGTAAGACACCGACATTATCGCCAGCTTCTGCGGAATCAAGTAATTTGCGGAACATTTCAAGACCGGTAACAACGGTTGATTTCGTTGGACGAATACCGACGATTTCAACAGCTTCGTTAAGTTTGACCATTCCTCTTTCAACCCGACCAGTAACGACGGTACCACGACCACTGATGGTCATGACGTCTTCGATTGGGAGTAAGAATGGTTTATCAGTTAAGCGGGCTGGGTCTGGAATGTAAGTATCAACTGCATCCATGAGTTCGAGAATTGCTTTCTCGGCACCGGCTTTTCCGTCTAAGGCATCACGGGCGGAACCACGAATAATTGGGGTATCATCACCTGGGAAACCATAGGAACTTAATAAGTCACGGACTTCCATTTCTACGATGTCAACGAGTTCTGGGTCGTCGACTAAGTCAACTTTGTTTAAGAAGACTACGACATATGGAACACCAACTTGACGTGCAAGTAAGATGTGTTCACGAGTTTGTGGCATAACGCCATCAGTTGCTGCAACAACGAGTATTGCTCCGTCCATTTGTGCGGCACCGGTAATCATGTTTTTAACATAGTCAGCGTGCCCTGGACAGTCAACGTGTGCATAGTGACGGTTGGCGGTTTGGTATTCTAAGTGTGATGTATTAATTGTGATTCCCCGTGCTTTTTCTTCGGGTGCTCTGTCAATTTGATCATACGCGAATGCTTTAGCGCCACCTTGGTTTGCTAGGACTTTAGTAATGGCCGCGGTTAAAGTTGTTTTACCGTGGTCAACGTGACCAATCGTACCAACGTTAACGTGGACTTTACTTCTGTCAAATTTTTCTTTTGCCATAATATTTTCCTCCTAACTTGTAGCGTTTTATTATAACGCTTTTAGTTTATAGCAATTCTATACTTTTTTCAAATTAAAGTGCTATGAATATAGCCTTTAGCGGGTTAGCGATTACTAACACCGGTTTTTTTAATGATTTCTTCAGCGATATAACGTGGACATTCACCATAATGATCAAATGACATCATGTATGTACCACGGCCTTGGGTGAAACTTCTTAAGTCGGTAACGTAGCCAAACATTTCACTAAGTGGAACTTCAGCATCGATAACTTTCGCATTACCACGTTGGCTTTCATCCCGCATCGACCCTCTTCTTCTTGCTAAATCACTAAGAACGTCCCCATAATATTGTTCAGGAACCGTAATTTCAACCTTCATGATTGGTTCAAGTAAGACTGGATCAGCCTTTTTCGCTGCTTCTTTAAGCGCCATTGAGGCGGCAATTTTATAGGCGGCTTCACTACTATCGACATCATGGTAACTACCATCGAATAATGTAGCTTTAATATCGATAACTTGGTAACCCGCCACTAAACCACGAGCAAGAGCATCTTTTAAGCCTTCACCAGTAGGTTTAATAAATTCACGGGGTACTGTTCCCCCGACGATTGCGTCGACAAACTCAAAGCCTTTGCCTGGGTTTGGTTCGAAGCGAATCCAGACGTGTCCGTATTGCCCACGTCCACCTGATTGTTTAATGTATTTCCCTTCAACTTCAGCCATTTGACCAATTGTTTCGCGGTAGCCAACCATTGGTGCACCGACGTTAACATTAACGCCGAATTCCCGCCGTAAGCGGTCGACTAAGACATCAAGGTGTAATTCACCAACACCGGCAATAATCGTTTGTCCGGTTTCTGCGTTTGTGGTCACGCGGAATGTTGGGTCTTCTTCAACGAGTTTGGCGAGCCCGTTACTCATTTTTTCTTGGTCAGCGCGTGTTTTTGGTTCAATTGCTTGTTCAATAACTGGCTCTGGGAATTCCATTCTTTCGAGCACTAATTTGTTTTTCTCATCACAAATAGTGTCCCCGGTTGAAGTGTTTTTAAATCCGACAACCGCACCGATATCACCAGCTTTAAGTTCAGTAACTTCTTCACGGTGATTTGAATGCATTAATACGAGACGACTAATGCGCTCTTTTGTTCCCTTAATGCTGTTATAAACATAAGATCCAGCTTTTAAGACCCCGCTATAAACGCGAACATACGCTAAGCGGCCGACGAATTGGTCGGTAGCAATCTTAAATGCAAGGGCGGCAAGTGGTGCTTCAACGTCATTTGGAGCGTCAACAGGGGTGCCGTCCATTAATTCAGCTTTTGCTGGGGGGACATCAATCGGACTTGGTAAGTAATCTACTACTCCATCAAGTAATGGTTGAATTCCTTTGTTTTTGTAGGCACTTCCGCAGAATACGGGGAAGAATTCGCCCGTTAAGACGGCTTTACGAATGACTTTTTTAATTTCTGCAACTGAAGGTGTTTCGCCTTCGAGTACTTGCATCATGAAGTCATCATCAAATGCGGCAATCTTTTCTAATAATTGTTGTTTTGCCTCTTTTGCTTGCTCGACAAATTCAGCCGGAATTTCTTTAACATTGAAGTGCTCCATTTTATCATCATAGAAATAAGCTTTTTCTTCAATAATGTCGATCATTCCCCGGAACTTACTTTCGGCTCCGACCGGAATTTGCACTGGTGCAGCATTAGCGGCAAGACGGCTATGTAATGTTTCGACCGCCATATCAAAGTCAGCACCGATGGCGTCCATTTTGTTTACAAAGACAATGCGGGGAACGTTATATTTTGTTCCTTGACGCCACACCGTTTCTGTTTGTGGTTCAACCCCACTTTTCGCATCTAAAACAGTGACAGCACCGTCTAAGACCCGAAGTGAACGTTCAACTTCAACGGTGAAGTCAACGTGTCCTGGAGTATCAATAATGTTAATGCGGTTTTCTTTCCAAAAGGCTGTTGTCGCAGCACTTGTAATCGTAATTCCGCGTTCTTTTTCTTGGACCATCCAGTCCATGGTGCTCGCGCCTTCATGCGTTTCACCTACTTTGTGTAACCGCCCGGTATAGTATAAAATCCGTTCAGTTGTTGTTGTTTTCCCGGCATCAATGTGAGCCATAATACCAATATTGCGCGTATGATGTAAATCAAATTTCTTATAATCTGGCATACATCCTCCTAATAGCGGTAGTGAGCGTAAGCTTTATTTGCTTCCGCCATCTTATGTGTATCATCGCGTTTTTTCACAGATGCACCGGTTCCGTTAGCGGCGTCAATAATTTCGGCGGCTAAGCGTTCTTCCATTGTTTTTTCGTTGCGTAAGCGTGAATAGTTCACTAACCAACGAAGTCCTAAAGTTGTTTTTCTTTCGGGGCTTACATCAGTTGGGACTTGATAGTTTTGTCCTCCCACCCGGCGAACTTTAAGTTCGACCTCAGGCATGATGTTACTAATTGCAGTGGCAAAGACGTCCATCGCTGGTTGTCCGGTTTTCTTTTCAATGCGCGCGAACGCATTATAAAGAATCGTTTGTGATGTACCTCTTTTACCATCGTACATAATTTTATTAATTAAGCGTGTAACAAGTTTTGAGTGATAAATTGGATCTGGTAAGACATCACGTTTTGCAACACTTCCTTTACGTGGCATATCGTTTCCTCCTTCCTTCTATAATCGAGTGATATACGTTTGTGTAATTAATTTTCTGAATCTTGTGGTTTTTTCGTTCCGTATTGACTACGACTTTGGCGTCTTTTTTCAACACCGGCAGTATCTAATGTACCGCGGACGATGTGATATCTAACCCCTGGTAAGTCTTTAACCCGGCCGCCACGAATAAGAACGGTACTATGTTCTTGTAAGTTGTGACCTTCACCACCAATATAAGCAGTAACTTCATATCCATTTGATAAACGAACACGAGCGTACTTCCGTAATGCTGAGTTTGGTTTCTTTGGCGTCATTGTGCCAACCCGTGTACACACACCTCTTTTTTGTGAAGCATTTTGATCAACTTCCCGGCGCCGGAGTGAATTCCATCTTTTTGTAAGCGCGGGAGATTTTGATTTATACACTGGTTTAACACGCCCTTGACGCACTAATTGGTTAATTGTTGGCATGTAGTGTTTCTCCTTTCTGCAATCCCTTGTTGTGCTTGACACACAACCGGGTGTATCAATATTTTTCTTTTAAAAACGACCTTTAGGTCATTGCACTTTGATATTATATGGACTAGTCGCTTCTTTGTCAACTATATTAATGTAAAAAAGTGAAATTTATTTTCGGTCGTTTTATTATATAAATAATAAGGGTTATAAATAATTAGTTAGGCGGTGCGAATTTTAATCTCGACACTCGTTGGCGTCATAAGGCCAATTTCGATAGAAAAGCCAATTTCGCTCCCATCATTAAAGGTGCCACGTTCAAATAAATAACGTTGCCATTCATCAATTTTAATTTTATTTCCGGTTTTAAATAAGGATAGATTGTCAGCTAAAGAATCAGCGCTGCCATACCACTTCTTCGTCCGGCCAGCAGCGTCTAGTAAGTGGAGATGTTTATGAGTTTTGTCGGTGCTTCGTGAGCCGGTGTTACTGGGCCCAATTTGCGTATAAACTCCCGGAGTTAAACTAATTTCATCGCTCCAGCGGACATCTGTTCTTGAATAGGTGGTCCGTAAACGGGAATCGACGTGATAAATGCGCACTCCCGGTACACTAAAGCCGCGCGCTCCGCCGTAAGAATATTGTGAGTCTTGGGCGTTGACGCCAGTTGGAGTGTAATATTCAAGCATGATATATTCGTCATACCCGTGGCCATTCCAATTTTTATTAAGAAGAATGAAGTCTCCGCTTGATTCAGCAGGACGTAATGTAATATCGCTATTACCAATCGCAACATATGGTTGACTCCAGTTATTTACAAACTTGGAATACATATTATGATCCACAATATTAAAGTCCATCATATCAATACCGCCAGAAGGCATCGATACACTATCGTAATCGTAATAATCTTCTAATCCGAGTAAGTGACCCGTTTCATGAATAAAAGTATGAGCGTCTGGTTTTAAAGCAGTATAGCCACTTTGCGCATAAGTAAATTCATAACTTGCCCATGCATACGTATTAAAGGTCGGTTTGGTCGTATTTGGATAACGGTTCCAATAATATTGATAAGCCCAAAATACGTCGCCACTTGTCGGCGCTAAATAAACCATAAAGATCGCATCAACATGGCCATCATTATTTAAGTCATATTCTTTAAGCTTAGCGGCCGGTAGCGTATCATAAATACTTTCTAAAACGTAATGAGTGGGATCCCAATAGTTATCATTTTCTTCTTTAGTTTCTAAAGTACCGGTATCATAACTCATAACGTGCGGATCTAATACTTCACCGCTTATTTTAAGTTTGCCGTAACTACTTTTTTCATAAAAAGAAGCAAGTGATTCCCAGCCCGTATCAGCGCTTTGCCCAAAGAAGGTTTTTTGGAGATTGGCCTTAATTTCTGCGTCGCCACCATAAATTGGTGAGTTTGTAAATTTAACAGGTACTACTAATATTTTTTGATTACCAACTGAGCGCCATGTTGCGACATCAATCGATTTGCCAAGGACATCATTTTCGTAAATGAAACTTGTCGGTTTATAAAAGTTTTGTAACCCTTCAGGATCAACGGAAATCAGGGGGTCTTCTTTCGAAATCGTTGAAGTTGAAGTGCCTGTGTTATTACTATTACTCGCGCTATTTAAAATATCCTTTAAGGATGCGCAGCTCGTTAAGACAAGGATTCCGCTTAAAATAAAGATTGCTTTTCTAATGTGTTTTTTCATCTTATAGTACTTCTACATTTATTGTGGCAAATTCACTATTAATATTTTCAATAAATACTTTATAACCAAACCGCGTGCCGTCGTTAAAGACAAAGTTTGTAAAGTAATTGATGCCGAAATCGTCGCCTTTTGTAAATAAAGAGGAGGAATTTGCAAGTTTAAAGTTGCCATTTATATTTTTACTTTCTTTTGGTTCTAATAGTTTGTATAACTTATAGTCTTTAAAGGGCGCGCTATTGTGCCCGCCTGAACTATTGCTATGCGCGACGCGTTCGGGCCACATTTCATGCCCTTTATAATCATTAACGTAATAGTAGTTATTTACTAATCCCATCTTTACTTCATAAACGGTGCGCGCATCAACGTGATACACTTTAACGCCATTGGCCTTTGGTAATTTAAAGGTGGCGTTTAGGCTACTATCTAACGCATTTAAATTTTGTGGTGTGTAATATTCTAATAGTATATATTCATCATTTGCCCGCTTATTCCAATTTGTTTTTAAAAGTAATAAATCGCCACTTTCATTAAAGGGTCGAAGCTTTACTTGTCCGCTTTTACGCATTACATAGGGGCGCGTCCAATTAAGGAGCATCTTGGATAAACCAGTGTGATCACCTAAGGTGTAATCCATCATATCAAAACCCCCTAGTGGTGAGTAAGGATCATTATAATTCGTATTGTAATAATCGGTAAGGCCTAAAATATGCCCTACTTCATGAATATATGTATGGGCATCAGGTTTACGGAGACTTTTAATATTCGTGTAATAATAACTGCTCCAAGAATAAGCATTTGCCTGACGTGATAATTGACTTTCCAAGCGATTCATATTCGAGGCAAACGCCCAAAAGATATTATTTGTCGCTTTCATTTCGTAAGGATGCGCATAAATGATGTAAAGTCCATCAATAATCCCATCATTATCAGTGTCAAAATCGGCAAGATTACCGCCATGTACTTTTTCATAATTAACAAGCGCAGCGTTCGCAATGCGCGCGGTTTCATTAATCTTGTCACTATTAGAACGGACCCGTTCCCGAATTAAGGTTGTGTTATATTCGGGCGGTAAAACAAACCATGGCGCAATCGTACCCTTAATTTTAAGTTTGCCGTAACTTGCTTCATCATAAAAACCACTAACAGAGCGCCAAGACGTAAGTTCATTTTTACCAAAGAATGCATTTTGGAGATGAATATGCGCAGTTTCCCCATTTTTTCCATCTAGTTTATCTAACGGATAATCAGGAAACGCCACGGGTAGCACTAAAAGTTTTTGTTCGCCCCGACTATTAAGGGGGACAACCTTTGTCTGCGGGTTAGTGCCTGATTTTAAAACATCAATGTAATCTTTAACGTATCCCGCTGGTTTAAAATATGCATCATGTTCTTCTAAAGTATAAGTATCGTCATCTTTAATACTAGATTTATATGCGACAAAAGAACTTGCCGGTTGACAACTAGCAAGGATTAATAATGTCGTAATAAAGGTTGTAACTTTAAGATGTCGATTCATGCTTTTTTCCATTCACTATTCTAATTGATTTTCCTCATTTTTACAAGGAATAGATAATATTATCTATTCTAATAATTATTGTATTTTAGTAAGAAAAAGCTAGGACTTTATTTTCCTAGCTTTAACTTTTAAATTACTTTATGCTTTTCGAATTTGGATTTGGACACCTTCTGGGGTCATTTCTCCAATCGTGACGCTATAGCCAACAGGTGTACCATCATTGAAGGCAGCGCTCGTTTGGAAGAATTTCATCCATTCAGAGGCATTAATTTTGGCACCGGTTTGAAATAATGCTTTATCGTTAGCGGATACGACATTTTTAAACCAGTTTCCAAAGTTACCAGTATAACCGCGAGCGTCAATTAAATGGAGTAAGTTATAACCATCGACACTTCTTGAACCAGTATTACTTGGGCCAATGCTGGTAAAGGTAAATTCATTGTAATCAAGGGTGTCGCTCCAATCTTTGCTCACTAATTCTTCAGTTTCTAAGTCGTAGACATATTTTTGTAAGCGGGAGTCAACGTGCCACATACGCACACCGGGAACACTAAACGTTTTATTACCCTTTGGATTACGGGAAGTTTTATATCCGTTAACGTCTTTAGCGTTTAATCCGTCTGGTGTATAGTATTCAATTGCGATATATTCGTCATAT
>Ga0172382_10010826_pt1 | contig 12160 bp, 8 predicted proteins | sample Leawel138RmetaG_FD_122245 | JGI IMG/M metagenome (GOLD analysis project Ga0172382, IMG submission 122245) | Leachate microbial communities from a municipal landfill in Southern Ontario, Canada - Leachate well 138R metaG | ecosystem: Engineered > Solid waste > Landfill > Unclassified | place...
ACCAGGCTGGTTGCCAGATGAACGGCGCCGATCTGGGTGCGGTCGCCGAACTTGAGCATGGTGGCGATCAGGCTGACGACGATCGCGGCAAAGAGCTCATAGATGTCGTGCTGGCCGGGGTCGGCAATGTCGCCGACAAAGAAGCCGAAGTTCAGTGTGGCAGCGAGCAGGATGAAGAAACCGAAGATGACTTTCTCGAGGTTCATGGTGTTCTCGTTGGCTGGGCTTCGGGGGGTGATGCTGCGGATTATAGGGGGGCTTCAGCGGTCCTTGTCCGCTTCGTGCATGTCGCCGTCAAGATAGAGCCAGTGCCCGTCCTCACGCGTGAAGCGGCTGGTCTCGTGCAGCCGGTGTGCGCGTCCGCCCACCCGGTAGCGGGCAATGAACTCGACTTCGGCGTGGGTTTCATCCGTCTGCCGGTGCGAGCGGACCTGCAGACCGATCCATTTTGGCAGGGGGTGGGTGTCGAACAGCGGCGGCGTCGGCCGCGTCGAAGCGTGCCAGGTCGCCAGCAGGTAGGGCTCGTTCTCAAGTACATAGGCCGAGTAGCGCGAGCGCATCAAGGCCTCGGCAGTCTGTGGAACACGCGTGCCGTCAATGGCGGGGCCGCAACAGACACTGAAATTCTTGCCTGATCCGCAGGGGCAGGGGATGGGTTTCATCTTGATACCGGCGATGTCGAGCCCCCATTTTGCCCCATCAGGCTGAAATTGGTATGCGCCGCGCGTTGCGCGCGGCGCAGGAGGGCTCAGTTCTGACCGGCGCTTTTCGGAAAGAGGATGTCGCGCAGCACGTAGGGAAGAATGCCGCCATGCAGGTAGTACTCGACCTCGATCGGGGTGTCGATCCGGCACAGCAGGCTGACTTCTTCCTGGCTGCCATCGGCGCGGTGGATGCGCATGGTCAGGTGTTGCTGTGGTTGCATGTCGGCGTCCACGCCGACGATGTCGATGGCTTCGCTGCCATCGATGCCGAGCGAGGACCAGCTGACGTCGCCTTCGAACTGTAGCGGCAACACGCCCATGCCCACCAGGTTGGAGCGGTGGATGCGCTCGAAGCTGCGCGCGACGACGGCCTTTACCCCGAGCAGCGCGGTGCCCTTTGCCGCCCAGTCGCGGGACGAGCCGGTGCCATATTCCTCGCCTGCCATGATCACCATCGGCGTGCCTCTTTCCCGCCATGCCGTCGCCGCGTCAAACACGGTGCATTCCTTGCCGTCGAGCAGGGTGTAACCGCCTTCGCGGCGTCTGCCGTCTTCGCCGGCGGGCAACATCAGGTTCTTGATCCGGACGTTGGCAAAGGTGCCGCGCACCATGACTTCATGCTGGCCGCGGCGTGAGCCGTAGGAGTTGAAGTCCTTGCGTTTCACGCCTTGCCCTGTGAGCCACTGTCCGGCGGGGCTCGACTCGGAAAACGCGCCGGCGGGCGAGATGTGGTCGGTGGTCACCGAGTCGCCGAGCAGCATCAGGGGACGGGCGCCGATGACGTCGGCCACCGCCCCTGGTGTAACCGTGAAATTGTCGAAGAAGGGCGGGCGCGCGATATAGGTGGAGGTGGGCCAGTCATAGACCTCCCCGGTCGGGGCGGCGATCTCCTGCCACAGTGCATTGTCTTCGGTGAAGTCGGTGTACAGGCGACGATAGGTCGCCGGGTCCATGGCGAAGGGCATCACCTCGGCGATCTCGTCCGAACTCGGCCACAGTTCTTTCAGGAATACCGGCTTGCCGTCCATGTCGGTACCGAGTGCTTCGGTGCTCAGGTCGATTCGTGCGGTGCCGGCCAGTGCGTAGGCCACCACCAGAGGGGGAGATGCGAGGAAGTTGGCGCGGATGTTGGGATGAATCCGGGCCTCGAAGTTGCGGTTGCCCGAGAGCACCGCAGCGGCAACGATGTCATTTCCCGTGATGGCCTCGGTCAGCGCCGGCGCCAGGTCGCCCGAGTTGCCGATGCAGGTCGTGCAGCCGTAGCCTGCGAGCGCAAAACCGAGTTCTGCCAGCGGCTCGAGCAATCCTGCCTTGCCGAGGTATTCGGTGACCACGCGCGAGCCCGGTGCGAGCGATGTCTTGATGTGGGGCTTGACCCGCAACCCGCGCGCGACCGCCTTGCGAGCCAGCAGTCCGGCGGCGATCATGACTGCGGGGTTGCTGGTGTTGGTGCATGAGGTGATGGCCGCGATCAGGATGTCGCCGTGGCCAAGATCGACGCCATCAATCCCGGTCGGAACCCGCTTGTTCAGCTGTGCTGCTGGCCTGCCGAAGCCGTTGTCAGCCGGCGGCGCGGAGAAGAGTTGTTCAAACGTGCGCCGCATCGCGGGCAGTTCGATACGGTCTTGCGGACGGCTCGGCCCAGCGAGCGAGGGGACGATGGTGTCGAGGTCGAGCGTCAGCGTGCGGGTGTAGTCGATCTCGCCGGCGCGCGGCACGCCGAATAGCTGCTGGGCACGGAAATAGGCCTCAAGCAGTTCACAGCTTTCCTCGCTGCGTCCGGTCCCGCGCATGTAGGCAACGGTTTTCTCGTCCACCGGGAAAAAGCCCATGGTTGCGCCATATTCCGGGGCCATGTTGGCGATGGTTGCACGGTCGGTCACGCTGAGCGCCGCCGTCCCGTCGCCAAAGAACTCGACGAATTTGCCGACCACCTTCTCGCGCCGAAGCATCTCGGTTACGCGCAAAACGAGGTCGGTGGCGGTTGCACCTTCAGGCAAGCGGCCCCGAAGTTCGACGCCGATTACATCGGGAGTGAGAAAATAGACTGGCTGTCCGAGCATGCCCGCTTCCGCTTCAATTCCGCCCACCCCCCAGCCCACGACCCCTACGCCGTTGATCATCGTGGTGTGCGAATCCGTACCGACCAGGGTGTCCGGGTAGTACAGATCGCCGGTGTGACGTACGCCTTCGAACAGGTGTTCCAGATTGACCTGGTGCACGATGCCGATACCCGGCGGGACGACACGGAAGGCGTCGAAGGCCTGCATGCCCCATTTCATGAACTGGTAGCGTTCGCGATTGCGTTCGAACTCGAGCGTCATGTTTTGCTGCAAGGCTTGCGGCGTGCCGTAATAGTCGACCTGAATCGAATGGTCGACGACCAGATCGACTGGCACCAGGGGTTCGATCCGGTCCGCGTCCTTGCCCTGTTCAACGGCCACGTTGCGCATCGCGGCGAGGTCGCACAGCAAGGGGACGCCGGTAAAATCCTGCAGGACGACGCGCGCGACCAGGAACGGAATCTCCGCATTGCGCGGGGCCTCGGGCGCCCAGTTGGCCAGTTCGCGCACATGTCGCTCGGTGACCCGACGACCGTCGCAGTTTCGCAAAACCGCCTCGAGCACGATGCGGATAGACACTGGTAGCCTGGATATCGGGCCGATGCCGGCGGACTCAAGCGCCGGCAAGGAGTAGTAGTGGCCGCCATGGCCGCGACGGGTCGAAAAAACTTTGAGGGTATCGAACAGTTCGTGGGGCATGATTTTTCTCCAGTGTTAGCGGCGCGCTTCTTCGATGGTCGCGTGTCATTTCCGACCAGTGCGAGACCGATGATGTTCCCCTGATTCCGTTTTGTGCGCAGAAACCTGCCGAATCGTCACAGTCGGCCTATTGTGGGCGGATGCGTCGGGAGTAGAATTGGGCCCCTGAATCGTGTCTGAGACGCGCTTGAGTGCTGCACTGCACCCTAAGTCTTATAAAAGACATATAATCTCGTTTGATCCGTGCGGGCGAACTCCCCGCCCGGACCCCTGCCACCGTCACAAACTGGAAGGAAGTCGCCGTGCTTGAAGCCTACCGTGCCCATGTCGCCGAGCGTGCCGCCCTCGGTATCCCCGCGCTGCCCCTGACCAAGCAGCAAACCACCGAGTTGGTCGAACTGCTCAAGAATCCGCCTGCCGGCGAGGAAGCGTTCCTCGTCGAATTGCTCACCTATCGCGTGCCGGCCGGTGTCGATGATGCCGCCAAGGTCAAGGCCGAGTTCCTGGCCAAGCTTGCGAAGAATGAAGAAACCTGTGCCCTGGTGCCCCGCATCAAGGCAGTTGAACTGCTCGGCACCATGCTGGGCGGTTTCAACATCAAACCGATGATCGACGTGCTGGGCGATGCTGAAGTCGGTGCGGTCGCGGCCGAAGGGCTGAAGAAGACCCTGCTGGTGTTCGATTTCTTCCACGACGTCAAGGAACTGGCTGACGCCGGCAATGCGAACGCCAAGGCTGTGATGCAGTCCTGGGCTGACGGTGAGTGGTTCACCAGTCGCCCGGAAGTGCCCGCGTCGCAGAAGCTGACCGTGTTCAAGGTCACCGGTGAAACCAACACCGACGATCTGTCGCCGGCACCGGATGCGTGGTCGCGTCCCGATATCCCGCTGCACGCGCTGGCCATGCTGAAGAACCCGCGTCCGGGCATCACTCCGGAAGAAGACGGTGTGCGTGGCCCGATCAAGTTCATCGAAGATCTGCGCGCCAGGGGCAACCTGGTGGCCTACGTCGGCGACGTGGTCGGAACCGGTTCCTCGCGCAAGTCCGCCACCAACTCGGTGCTGTGGTTCACCGGCGAAGATATCCCCTTTGTGCCGAACAAGCGCTTCGGTGGTGTGTGTCTGGGTTCCAAGATCGCGCCGATCTTCTTCAACACGATGGAAGATGCTGGTGCGCTGCCGATCGAAATCGACGTGTCGTCGATGGACATGGGCGACGAGATCGAACTCAAGGTCGATCAGGCAGCCGCCGTGGTTACCGCTTTCAAGAACGGTGAGAAAATTGCCGAAGCCCAGCTCAAGACGCCGGTCATCCTCGACGAAGTCCGTGCTGGTGGCCGCATTCCGCTGATCATCGGCCGTGGCCTGACGACCAAGGCGCGCGAAGCGCTTGGCCTGCCGCCGTCCACGCTGTTCCGCCTGCCGCAAGACCCCGCTGACAGCGGTAAGGGCTTCTCGCTGGCGCAGAAGGTGGTCGGTCGTGCCTGTGGCCTGCCGGAAGGCAAGGGCGTTCGTCCGGGCACCTACTGCGAACCGAAGATGACCACCGTCGGCTCCCAGGACACCACTGGCCCGATGACGCGCGACGAGCTCAAGGATCTGGCCTGCCTCGGCTTCTCCGCCGATCTGGTGATGCAGTCCTTCTGCCACACCTCGGCCTACCCGAAGCTGATCGACGTCAAGACCCACCGCGAGCTGCCGAGCTTCATCTCCACCCGTGGCGGCGTTTCGCTGCGCCCGGGTGACGGCGTGATCCACTCCTGGCTCAACCGCCTGCTGCTGCCCGATACCGTTGGTACCGGTGGTGACTCGCACACGCGTTTCCCGATCGGCATTTCCTTCCCGGCCGGCTCCGGTCTGGTGGCATTTGCCGCTGCCACCGGCGTGATGCCGCTGGACATGCCCGAATCCGTGCTGGTGCGCTTCAAGGGCAAGATGCAGCCCGGCGTTACCCTGCGCGATCTGGTCAACGCGATTCCGCTTTACGCGATCAAGGCCGGCCTGCTGACGGTTGAGAAGAAGGGCAAGAAGAACGTCTTCTCCGGGCGCATCCTTGAAATCGAAGGTCTGCCTGATCTCAAGGTCGAGCAGGCGTTCGAACTGTCCGACGCATCGGCCGAGCGCTCTGCCGCTGGCTGCACGGTGCATCTGGACAAGGCGCCGATCGTCGAGTACATGAACTCGAACATCACGCTGATGAAGTGGATGATCGCCAATGGCTACCAGGACGCCCGCACCCTGGGTCGTCGCATCAAGGCCATGGAAGCGTGGATCGCCAACGGCGAGCTGCTGTCGGGCGACGCCGATGCCGATTACGCTGCAGTCATCGACATCAATCTGGCCGACATCAAGGAGCCGATCGTTGCCTGCCCGAATGACCCGGACGACGTCAAGCTGCTGTCCGAAGTCGCCGGTGCCAAGATCGACGAAGTGTTCATCGGTTCGTGCATGACCAACATCGGTCACTTCCGCGCAGCGGCCAAGGTGCTCGAAGGCAAGTCGGACATCCCGACCCGCCTGTGGGTTGCCCCGCCGACCAAGATGGACGCCATGATCCTGAACGAAGAGGGTTATTACTCGATCCTCGGCAAGTCCGGTGCCCGCATGGAGCCGCCGGGCTGCTCGCTGTGCATGGGTAACCAGGCTCAGATTCGCAAGGGCTCGACGGCGATGTCGACTTCGACGCGCAACTTCCCCAACCGTCTCGGTATCGACACCCAGGTCTATCTCGGCTCCGCCGAACTGGCTGCAGTGTGCGCGCTGACGGGCAAGATCCCGACGGTCGCCGAATACCTGGCTCAGGTTCAGTCGCTCGATGCCAAGGCCGGTGAAGTGTATCGCTACATGAACTTCGACCAGATCGCCGAGTTCAAGGACGTTGCGGACACCGTCGAAGTCTGAAGTATCACCCTGGCGGGTCCGCACACGCAGACCTGCTGAAGCAGAAAACGCCCCTGACCGGAAAGCCGGCAGGGGCGTTTTTTTGTATTCTGTTTCAGGGCCGGCGCAGGCTTCGAAACGGGTACTTGTGGACCGCAGAGCACTGCACACCGGCACAGGCTTCCGTCGCCGATTCATAGGCGTACAGGAGAGGTGGCGGCGCCTGAAAACGCGGCTATGATTTGAACACGATGCCGAATTCGTTCGCCCCGATTCTCGATGGCGCCCACGCGGAGTTCATCTCCGGTGCGGTGTCGATCAATGCCGCTTCCTGTCGCCCCGGGGGCTTTCCCGCCTTGGCGCGTGGCGTCGGTTGCCGTGTGGCGGACGACCGTCGCAGCGTGAATGTGCTATTTGGAGCGACGGCTGCGGCTGACGTGCTTGACGGCGTGCGACGTAGTGGTGCAATTGCGATTGTTTTCAGCGACCCTGGCACGCATCGCACGCTGCAACTCAAGGGCGACGACGCATTGGTGTTGCGGATCGAATGCGGAGATGAGCACCTCGTCGCCCGCTACCGTGACGCCTTCGTTGCCGTGCTTGCACCGTATGGTCATACCGAGGAGATGGTGCGGGCGCTGCTCGCCTGTCCTGTGGATGATCTCGTGGTGGTGCACTTCACGCCGACCTCCGCATTCTCGCAGACACCGGGGCCGCATGCGGGCGAGCCACTGGCGGGAGCGAGGTGATGGTCAGACTCGAAAGCATACGTGATTGCCTGGAAGGCGTCGTACCCGGCAATATCGCCACCTGTGCGCCCGACGGCACGCCGAACGTGGCCTATCTTTCGCAGGTTCAGTTCGTGGACAGCGAGCACGTTGCGTTGTCCTACCAGTTTTTCAACACGACCCGGCGCAATATTCTGGCTTCGCCATATGCACGGGTTTCAGTGGTCGACCCGCATAGCGCTGCACATTACCGGCTGAGCCTGCAGTATTTGCGCACCGAAGATAGTGGGCCGCTGTTCGAGACCATGAAGGTGAGGCTGGCAGGGATTGCGTCGCATACCGGCATGAGCGGCGTGTTTCGCCTGCTTGGATCGGACATCTACCGCGTGCTCGATATCGAGAAGGTACCGGGCGAGGTTGTCGTCCTGCCGCCGGTTCACCGCAACAGGCTGTCGTCGTTGCGGGCCTGCTCCGAGAGTCTGTGCGGGGCGGCCGATCTGGAAGGTCTGCTGTCGCGACTGCTGGCGGGGCTGGCACGCCATTTCGACATCGAGCATGCAATGGTGTTGATGCTGGACGAAACGGGCGGGCGCTTGTACACCGTTGCCAGCCGGGGATATCCGAACTCGGGCGTTGGCTCGGAGATCGCGCTCGGTGATGGCATCATCGGCGTTGCCGCTCGCGAGGGCACACCGATCAGGATCGGGCATTTTGCTGCGGAGTACAGCTACGGGCGCGCGATCCGCAGTGGCCTCGAGCAAAGCGGTGTGCGCGGCATCGAGACCGAGATCCCGCTCCCCGGACTGCCCGCATCATGCAGCCAGCTGGCCGTGCCGGTCATGGCCTGTCATACGCTGGTCGGGATGTTGTACGCAGAAAGCGCGCAGGAGCTGCGTTTCGGTTATGACGATGAAGACGCCCTGGTGACCTTGGCCGGGCAGCTCGGGGCAGCGATGCGCGTGCTCCAGCATAGCCATGAGGTCGGCGAAGAGATTGTCGTGGCGGATCCCATGCCTTTGCTTCTACGGGGGCAAGCGGTGACGGTGCGTCATTACGCCGAGAACGACAGCGTTTTTCTCGATGGCGACTACCTGATAAAGGGGGTGGCCGGCTCCATCTTCCTCGCTTTGGTGCGTGACTATGTTGAGAAAGGGCAGATGGATTTCTCCAACCGCGAGTTGCGGCTCGACCCCAGAATCCGGCTTCCGGAGATCAGCGACAATCTTGAGGCGCGCTTGATCCTGCTCGCGCGCCGACTGGTCGAACGCGACGCACCGCTGCGCATCGAGAAGACGGGGCGTGGTCGTTTCCGCTTGCGCGTTCAACGTCCGCTGAGTCTGGTCCAGGCCTGAGCGCGGGACCAAGTCTAAGATTTCATTCGCATCATGCTAAATGTTTCCTAAGCTCCTGCTGCAGGAACGCCCTAGCCGCTAGAGTCTGTCGTGTCCGGCCGATCTCGGCCTCACAGACAACGAATTGGAGCAGGAGGTGTGGCGTGAGCGTGAAACTGTATGACGAGCGGCCCGAAGAACTGTTGCAGATGATGCACCTGATCCGTGCCTATGAAGAGCGGGCGGCGGCCTTGCAGGCCGGATCCGGGGTGCCGGGCACCTGTACCTCGGTGGGCCAGGAAGCTTGCGCGGTGGGTGTGATCGCGGCGCTGGGCGCGGACGATCTGATCCTCACCAATCATCGCAGTGCCGGACACCTGCTCGCACGCGGAGCAGATCCCGGGCGTCTTCTCGCCGAGGTGATGGGGCGCCGTGACGGCTACTGCAAGGGCAAGAGTGGTTCGCTGCACATCTGTGCACGGGAGCTGGGGGTGGTTCTGACCTCGACCATCGTGGGCGGCGAACTCGGGCTGGCCTGTGGCGTCGGCCTGTCGCAGAAGATGCTGCATCGCGCGGGAGTCGTGGTGTGCTTCTTCGGGGATGGCGCTGCGTGCGAGGGGCGATTCCATGAGTCGCTCAATCTCGCTGCGGTGTGGGGTTTGCCCGTTCTGTTTGTGTGCGAGAACAATGAATGGCAGGCCTTCGTCCACCGTCGCGAAACCACGCTGGCCGACGGCGTTGTGAGCTGGGCGGCGCCGTTTGGCATGGACAGTGCGACGGTGGACGGAAACGACGTCGAGGCCGTGCGCGCAGTGGCCATGGAGGCGCTGGACGCGGTTCGCAGCAGCGGCAAACCTTTCCTGCTTGAGGTCCGGACCTATCGCCTCCGGGGGCATTTCGAACCGGATGATCAGGCGTATGTTGATGCGCAGGAGCTGGCCCGTGCTTGGTCGTGCGATCCGTTGCCACGTTTTGAAGCCCGGTTGCGTGACTGCGGTCGGCTCGACGACGACGCCATTGCCGGCATGAAAGCGGCGGCGAAAAGTCGCGTTGAAGCGGCGGTCGCCTATGCGGTGGACTCGCCGTACCCCGGGATGGATGAACTCGTCACCGATGTCTACGCCTGAGGAGCCACGACAAATGGCACAGATTACGGTTCAGGAAGCGATTGATCAGGCCTTGGCCGAGGAGATGACACGCGACCCGCGTGTGCTGCTGATGGGCGAAGGCGTGGCGACGAAACGACATGCTCTGGTGGAGGCATTTGGCGGCGAGCGGGTGCGCAACACACCCTTGGCCGAGGGCATCATCGCGGGTACGGCCGCGGGGGCGGCGGCCACCGGTCTGCGCCCCGTTGCCGACCTGTTGTTCGCCCCCTTCCTGTGTTACGCGATGGATGAACTGGTCAATAGTGCGGGAAAACTGCGGTATCTGTCCGGCGGCCAGTTCAGCTTTCCGCTGGTGGCGATCGCGATGACTGGCGCCGGTTGGTGCGTCGGTGCCCAGCACAACCACAATATCGAAGCCTGGTTCGTGCATAGCCCGGGTCTGAAGGTCGTTATGCCCGGATGCGTGGCTGACTTCAAGGGCTTGCTCAAGGCGGCGATTCGAGATGACAACCCAGTGTTGTTCTTTGTTGATATTGGACTGGTTTTTGCCGCTGGTGACGTACCTGAGGGCGAATATCTGGTGCCGATCGGCGAGGCGGCGGTGCGCAGGTCGGGGCAGGACATCAGCCTGATTTCGTATGCGAAGACGGTCGCGGTATGCGAAGACGCGGCACGAACACTCGCCGAGCAGGGAATCTCGGCAGAGGTCATTGACCTGCGCACGCTCAAGCCGCTCGACGAGGCAAGCATCCTCGCATCGGTGCGAAAGACGGGAAGGGCTGTCATCGTGCATGAGGCGAGCCGGACTTGTGGCGTGGGCGCTGAAATTGCGGCCATCGTTGCCGAAAAGGCTTTTACTGCACTCAAGGCTCCCGTGCTCAGGTTAAGCGGTCCCGACGCTCCCGCGCCAGCCAGCTTTCCCCTTGAACAGGCCTTCGTGCCGCAAGCGGCGGCAGTGGTTGATACCGCGCGGCGACTTTGCGCCTGATCTCGGTGTCGTTGTCGGCACTGCAACGGGGCGGACACGCGCCCCCCGTCCGTGTATTGTTAATGCTGTTGCCGGGGTGGAGAGGCGATTGGTGCCATTCCGCTTGAGGCAGTTTTCAAAGACAGTGAGCGCCCTTGCATCGGCTAACGGGGGGCGGCGCTGCGTCTGACCTGACTGACGGGGGAAGGGGTGAGTTCAAAAACGCTGAAGGGTGTGTTGATAGTTGTTGTGCTCGCGATCGGAGCGGGCTTTGCGTATCTGGGATTCAGAACCGAAGTGAAGCCCGTTGAGCGTGCAGAACCTGTCCCTCAAGTGCAGCAACCGGCCGAACCTGCGTCGTCGGGGGTGATCGAACCAGTCATTCGCTACCCGGTCATGCCCGAGCTCGCCGAGGTGGAAGCGCCGGGCGGGGCCGCGGTTTTGCCGCCGCCCGAGCTCGCTGGCAGCGACGAACGCGTGGCTGCGGCGTTTGGCAGCAGTGTCGGCGGCTCATTGGGTGAGCTTGTCGTGGTGAAGGATCTTGTACGGCGGATCGTGGTGACGGTGGATAACCTGCCCGGCGAGCATTTGCCCCTGTCTCGCTCCCCGGTGCGCAGGGCCGAAGGCGGGTTTAGTGTTGACGAGCAGGACGGTGGCCGGACTATTGCGGCGGACAACGCGGCGCGTTATCTGCCCTATGTCCTGTTTGCCGAACGGGCCGACATGGGGTTGATGATTTCCGCCTACCGGCGGCTCTACCCCCTGTTTCAGGCGGCATACGATGAATTGGGCTATCCGTCGGCCTACTTCAACGATCGCCTGGTCGTCGTGATCGATCACCTGCTGGCAGCGCCTGAAGTCGCGGGGCCGGTTCGCCTGGTTCAACCCAAGGTGCGTTTCCGCTTTGAAGACCCCGAACTCGAAGGCTTGTCTGCAGGGCAGAAGATCATGGTGCGGATCGGAATCGACAATGCACGTCGAATCAAGGCAAAGCTGCGCGAACTGAGGCAGGGGCTTACTGCGGGCGCGCCTGTTCGCTGAGGCGCATCAGCCGGTGTCGCGACGCTGGGCGAAGCCCGCCGCGATTCAGCTTGCGGATTTGCCCGGCGGGGCCAGTCCCCAGGCCTGGGCGAGAACTTCATACGAATGCAGCCGCGCCCGGTGATTGAAAATCTGCGCGGTGAGGATCATTTCGTCGGCCCCCGTTTGCGCCACCAGCGCAGACAGCTGCGCTGCCATGCTTGCAGAGGTGCCGACCGCCGCGCATGACAGCGACTCGTCGGCAAACGCGAGTTCTGCGGCCGTCCAGTCGGTTTCCTTGAAGTCCTCCGGGGGCGGGAGCGTGCCACGCATGCCGCGGGCCATGGCGGCAAAGCGCAGGCGCAGCGAGCGCAGCAGAAACTGCGCTTCGTCGTCGCTGTCCGCACCGATCGCATTGGCGCCGACCATCACATAGGGCTTGCCGAGTGCGGCAGACGGTTTGAAGCGACTGCGGTAAAGGTCGATGGCCTGTTGCAGGAAGCGCGGCGCAAAGTGCGATGCAAAAGCAAAGGGCAGGCCGAGATGGGCGGCAAGCTCAGCACTGTAGAGGCTGGAGCCGAGCAGCCAGATCGGCACATTCAGGCCCGCACCCGGAACGGCACGCACGGCCTGGTTGGCCTGTGGCGGTGCAAAGTAGAA
>Ga0172382_10010827_pt1 | contig 12159 bp, 12 predicted proteins | sample Leawel138RmetaG_FD_122245 | JGI IMG/M metagenome (GOLD analysis project Ga0172382, IMG submission 122245) | Leachate microbial communities from a municipal landfill in Southern Ontario, Canada - Leachate well 138R metaG | ecosystem: Engineered > Solid waste > Landfill > Unclassified | place...
ACATCCTCGCCCTGAACGCCGCCGTCGAAGCCGCCCGCGCGGGCGAAGCGGGTAAAGGCTTTGCAGTCGTGGCGGCCGAAGTGCGCAGCCTGGCACAGCGCTCCGCCACGTCGGCCCAAGAAATACGCGATCTCATCAGCCAGTCGGCAACGGAAGTGGACAGCGGCAGCCAATTGGCCGACGCAGCAGGCGAAACCATGCGCGAAGTGCTCGAAAGCATAGAGCGCGTCGGTCACCTCATGAACGAGATCGCCATCGCCAGCACGGAACAGAGCTCCGGCATTGCACAAGTCAATATCGCAGTCGGCCAGATGGATGGCGTCACTCAGCAAAACGCCGCTCTCGTCGAAGAGGCCAGCGCTGCCGCATACGCGCTGCGCGAACAGGCCGACATGCTGGTGCAGACTGTCAGCGCTTTCCACCTGCCCGACGGAACCGCGGGCCACGCCGATCACAACGCCGTCGCGACGCTCACGGGAGCATCGCCGGCCCTGCTGCACGCCGGCTGATATCCATCGGCTGCGGCATAGAACCGCAGCCACCGTTTGCGGTCCTACGCCCGGCGGAGACGAAAAGCATGCAGGCAACCAGACAGACTGAACCCAAGCAGCCAGGCAGGAGTTCTTCACCAGGCAAAGGACTTCCGGAGCACCATATTCAAAGGCTGCACGCCCTCCATTAAGGGGCTTCCCGCTCCAGGGGTATTTCCGCCAGCATGGTGTAGTGGCTGCGCGCGGCCGTCGGCTCGGAAGCCACCAGGACACAGCGGCCCGGCGTCCAGTTCACCGCCGGCCCCACCAGCGTATCAAGATCGCCCGGCCCGGCATTGCGCAGCAAGGATACATGCGGTCGGAAGATGGCCTCTTGCGGCCGCCATCCCAGCGGCGCGAGCTGGTCCCACAGCCGCTCGTTCGCCTGATACAGCCAGGCAAGCGACGACGGTTCGGGCGCCGATGGCCCCAGCCACACCACCTTGGCATGGCGAAAGCGGCCAGGCTCCTGCAGGACCATGGACCCGGCGGGCAGCCGCCACTGCACGCAGGCCTCCGCCAGCGTGCGCGCAGCGGCAGCATCGGCCGACCCGAGGAACGCCAGCGTCATGTGCAGGGTATCGGTGCGCATCATGCGTCCCCCGTACAAGGCATGGGCGCTGCGCACCCATGGAACGATCTCCTCGGCTTTTCCGGGAGATGGCCAATAGGCAAAGAAGAGTCTCATTTCAGAATACCTGCACGGGCTTCACCACCATGAGGTAGAAGATTGCCATGAAAGCCAGGAACGCGGGTATGCCCAGGCCCACCCACAAACGGAAACAGCGCCAGTAGGCCGGAGGTAAATCAACATGATGCTCAGCGGCAGCTGAGGCCAGATCACGCATGCGTATCTGCAGACGGACGACGGGTAACCAGCAGGCGATCGCCACGACGTACAGAACGATGGACCAGAAGACCCAGGGCGTGCCCAGCGGGAAGCCGGCCATGTAGACCAGCCATAGGCCCGTCACCGGTTGCAGCACCGCCGTCGTGGCGGTGAACAGCCAGTCGGCCCAAACGACGATGCGCGCCACCCCGGCCACCAGCGCCGCATCACGCCGCAATGAAGACACGAGCAGATAGAAAGCGCTGCCGATGCCGGTTCCGAAGATCAATGTCGAGAACAGCACATGCAGCCACTTCAGAAGAAGATAGGTCATGGCTTGCGATCGATCTCGAAAAGCAGCCAGATTACTGCCAGAAACGGCAGATTCTTCGCGAGGGGCCCGAAGGGATGCAGCCAGAAGCCGGGCAAATGCAACGTCAGGACGGCGGTGTACGCCAGCACCACCGCCGCCTGCAGCAACCATAGCCAGCGGCCGCGCCATGGTGACAGCACCAGCAGCCCAAGAACGATGTCCAGGCCAGCCGCCGTGTACAGGGCCGCGGGCGCCAGCGCCGCAGGCACCCCGACAGCGGTCAGCAAGGCCAGACTGTCTTCCATGGGATACCACCCCAGCGAGACGACCCCGGCAATCAGCCAGACCAACGCCACACTGACGCGCAATATCGGTGCCAGCCAGCGCAAGCGGGCCGCCTGCGCCGCATCGCTGCGGGCTGCGGCCGGGACAAACGCTTCGACACTGCGTGGCGCACGGCCCAGGATGGCCCGGGTATCATCCATCGGCGCCGCATTGCCGCGTTCCAGCATGGCGAGCGTGTCCGGATCCAGCGGACTGTCCGGAACCCATTTGCCTACCTGAGCCATCGCCCGCATGAGCGGCATCGGCACGTACAGGAAGCGGGCCGGCGCTCTTATCCCCATGGACCGCCGTAGCCTAGCGTAGAACTCGCATAATGTAATGGGTTCGGGACCGACGACGGCAACGCGTCTGCCGGAAAAATTGTGCGCGACGTCCGCGCGAGTCGCCAGCGCAAGCACCACCTCGGCCAGATCGTCGATATGCACGGGCTGCACGATCTGCCGCCCCCACCCAGGCACAGGAATGAGGGGCTGACTGGCCTGCATGGTGAACATCACAGCGCTGGCGCCCCCCGACCCAAAGACCAAGGATGGCTGAACGATGATGCCTTCGACCGGCAGCTCGCGCAGCACGTCATCCGCCGCCTTCTTGGTGAGATGATAGGGGGTCGTGGCGGCGTCATCCGCGCCAAGTGCGGAAATCTGCACGATGCGCTGCACGCCTGCCGCCGCCGCTGCCCTGAAAAGGGCGGCCGGCGCTCGATGGTGCAGCATGTCGAAGCGTTGCCCACCCCGTTCACGCAGAATGCCCACGGCGTTGATGACCACGTCGATATCCTGAACGGCGCCCACCCAGTCGGAAGGATTCAGCGCATGGGCAAAATCCTTGGACAGATGCTGCACATCGCTCATCCCGATCTGCGCACGACGCCGGGATACCGCGACCACGCGATGACCAGCTTGCAGCAGTGCCTCTGTCAGCCGGCTTCCGATGAAGCCCGACGCGCCGGTAAGAAGAATTCTCATGCCGTCCGCCTCCCAAGGAGACACAAAGTTACCCGCCCTGAAAAGCCTCCTGATATTCTAGGACGACCATCTCTCCGAAAGAGGCAGCCAGAGTGAAAGTGTTGGTAAGTATTTTCCGCCAGGCCTGTATCTCGGGGAGCTGGGCAAGCCTTGCTTCCACCGCCGCGCTGGCGCTTGCGGGAAATCATGACTGCCGCAGTGTCTTCGCACCGATCAATGCCGTAAGCCATTGGCTCTGGAAGGATCGGGCCCTTCGCCAGGATGGGGCCACGCTGCGCTACAGCCTGGCGGGTTACGCGATTCATCACGCTGCCTCCATTTTTTGGGCCTGCATCTTTGAAGCCCTTGGTTCCATGAGCCGAAGACGGCGCGGAAAGGGGGAGCTGCTGCTGGATGCCGGCACCATCTCGACCCTGGCTGCAGTGGTGGACCTGCGCTGTACTCCCGAACGCCTGACGCCCGGCTTTGAACGGCGTCTGACGCCTCCGACGCTCACCGGCGTCTATGTAGCCTTCGGCATCGGATTGGCGTTGTGCGCGCTGACGCAGCGCAGAAGCCAGGACTGACGCCGCTGGCGATCGCTGCCGATCTACGACGGCGAATGTTGCACAAAGATACATTGTCGCCGCTCCGGTCCATGCTTCCGTCACGCGACGGCCGTATGATGATCGCACCATCACTACATGAGGGCGCAGACATGGGCATCATCAGCATGATCATCGTTGGCTTCATTGTCGGACTGCTTGCCAGGGCCATCATGCCAGGCAACCAGAAAATGGGCATCATCATGACCATCATTCTCGGTATCGTCGGGGCGGTCGTCGCCGGCTATCTGGGTGGCGCCCTGGGCATGTATGAGCCAGGCGAAGGCGTCGGATGGATTGGTTCCATCGTCGGCGCCATCATCGTGCTTTTCGTCTACGGCCTTATCACCAAGAAGAACTGAGCAGGCCTCTGCACCATCAGAGAGGGCGCCATGACGGCGCCCTCTCTTTTTCGCATGGCAGCCTTACAATAGACCATGCCATTCCCGCTCGCGGAGACACGCATGAAATCTGACGCCCGCAGTTTCACACCGGTCCGATTCTGGAAGAAGCTGGCTCCGAACGCCCGCTCCATCGGCCGTGCCGCGGTCGAAAAGGCGCTTTATCTTTATTACGCCACACAGAACCCGGCCACGCCCAAATGGGCACGCCGCGTCATCTATGGCGCCCTGGGCTATTTCATTCTTCCTCTGGACGCCATCCCCGATCTGGCGCCCCTCATCGGCTATACCGACGATATCGCGGTCATGGCCGCCGCTCTCGCAACTGTCACGTTCTACATCACCCCCGAGGTCAAGGCGCAGGCGCACCGGAAAATGGCCGACTGGTTCGGAACGCCATCCCCGGGCTGGACCGACGCCTGAGGCGCTGCACCGCTCCATGGCGTATACCTTCAACGAACACTGGATCACTGAAACCCTGCGCCTCAGGGAATCGCTCTGGGGGCCGCTGGAAGACTCGGCCGAAGCGGGCCGGGCCCGGGCACAAGGCGGTAGTTTCGATGCGCGGCTGCTCACTCGATCGCGTCTGCTGGCACGACGCGAACGCCTGGACGATGCTCTGGAACGCTGGCGCCGGATCGCCCGTCTCGTTCTGATGCTCTTTGCCCTGGCCGCCATCCTGGCGGGAGGCGCTGTCGCAGCCGGAGCGCTGGGCAGCGGCGGCCGGCCAGTCAATCTGGCCGTGGCCGTGACCGCACTATTGGGTCTGAACACCATTTCCTTCCTGTTGTGGGCAGCGAGCTTCGGCATGCAGGCCGGCGCCGCCGGCAGCCTGCTGACGGACGCCTGGCTCAAGCTGACCCGGAAACTGGCCAAAGGACCGGATGCGGCGCTGCTGCCCCGGGCGTTGCTGGAACTGACAGCGCGCCAGCGGGCTTCGCGCTGGGCGGCTGGCGTACTGAGCCATTGGCTGTGGCTGCTGGCCCTGCTGAGCGCCTTCGCGACACTGCTGGCCCTGCTGGCGACACGACGCTACACCTTCCAGTGGGAAACCACCGTGCTATCGCCCGACACCTTCGTCACCATGGTGAAGACTCTGGGCTGGCTGCCCTCGATACTGGGCTTCCCTCAACCTTCTGCTGATACCATCCGTGCCAGCGACGGCCTCCAGGACCTTCCGGAATCCGCTCATGCCCTCTGGTCGGTGTGGCTGCTGGGCGTCATGGTGATCTACGGACTGATTCCCCGTTTCGCCGCCCTGACCCTGAGCGCCATCATGATGCGCCGGCGTATGTCCCGGCTGGCCATCAACCCTTCCCTGCCCGGCATCGCCGAGCTGCGCGACCGGCTGATGCCAGCCAGCGTGAACACAGGAACCGACGCACCCGCCCCCTCGCCTGACAGCGCCTTCATTCAGCGCCCGGCCCCCGGCAGGCAATGGGGGCGGCGGCGCCTGCTGGGAATCGAGCTACCCGACGATCTGCCCTGGCCGCCGCAAACCATTCCGCCTGGCATCGACGACCTGGGAGTCATCGATACCCGGGAACAGCGCCATCGCGTGCTCGACGCCATGCGAGAGGCCCCCGCCGAACGCCTGCTGGTGTGCTGCGACGCCCGCCAGACGCCGGACCGTGGTGCGATTGCCCTGCTGGCGGAACTGGCCTCGCTGACCAGCGACATCCGGCTGGCGCTGCTGCCCGACAACCGCTCGGCAGGGTCGGGGCGCAGCCTGCAATGGCGGGAACAATTGATGCGTTCCGGCTTCACAGCAGAGCAGCTGTCGGCCAGCGTGCCGACGGCGCTCGAATGGCTGTCCACCGAAGCGGATCCGTCCAGCCAGCCACCTACGCCCACCGCGTTCCGCGGACAAGGCGAGCCACATGCTGGACAAGGAGAAGAACCGGCATGAACGCTGCCCCGCCGTCCCTGCGCCTGGCTGTCGTAGGACACACCAACACCGGCAAAACCTCCTTGCTGCGCACCCTCAGCCGCAATCCTGATTTCGGCGAGGTCCAGGACTATCCCGGCACCACCCGGCACGTGGAAGGCGTCAGGCTGCTGACCGGCGGCGTAAGCACCATCGAGCTGTTCGACACGCCGGGCATGGAAGACGGGATGGCACTGCTCGACTATCTCGACCAGTTGGCGCCCCGAGGCGCGCGGCTGGACGGACCCGCCAGAATCCAGCGTTTCCTGGAAAGCCCGGAGAGCCTGCGGCGCTTCGAGCAGGAAGCCCGCGTGCTGCGCAAGCTGCTCGAATGCGATGCCGGCCTCTATGTCGTGGACGCCCGCGATCCCGTGCTCGCCAAACATCGTGACGAACTGGCGATACTGGCTTCTTGCGGCCATCCCCTGCTGCCCGTGCTGAATTTCACGCACAGCCCGGACCACCGCATCGGTGAATGGCGTTCCGCCATGGCACGGCTGGGCCTGCATGCCATCGTCGAATTCGACACCATCGCCCCACCGCTCGACGGCGAAGACCAGCTCTACGACAAGCTCGCCCTGCTGCTGGACGCTTATGCGCCCACGCTGCGCGCCTTGAAGCAGGACGTTGCCGAACAGCGCCGGCAACGCCACCTCGACGCGCTGGCACTGGTGGCGGAAATGCTCATCGACGTCGCTTCGCTACGCTTGTCCTCGCCTGCCGAACAGAAAACGCTGGAACAATCCGCGGAAACACTCCGCCGATTGGCCCGGCAGCGGGAGCAACGCGGCATCGACGCGCTGCTCAAGCGCTACAACTTTCGCCGCACCGACTTCCCGCACCATACGCTGCCCCTGCAAGGAGAGCGCTGGGGCATGGATCTTTTCCACCCCCAAGCGCTCAAGGAAATGGGCATACACCTGGGCAAGGGCATGGCGGCCGGCGCCATGGCGGGAGCAACCCTGGACATGTTCACCGCAGGCCTCAGCCTGGGCGCGGCCACACTGATCGGCGCAACGGCGGGCGGACTGTGGCAGGGCGCCGACAAGCTGGGACGCCGTCTGCTGGGACGCATCAGGGGGTTCCAGGAAATGACGGTCGACGACGCCGTGCTGCGTCTGCTGGCCCTGCGCGGCCTGGCTCTGATCGCCGCGCTGGAGCGGCGCGGCCATGCTGCCCAGACGCCCATCGACATGCAGGCCCTGATCGAAGATGGAGCCGAGGCCTGGCGCAAGGGTCAACTACCCGAAACCCTGCGGGAAGCGCGCTCATGGCCCGAGTGGTCCACGTTGACCGAACATTACGAGCCTTCCGCCCGACGCACGCAGGCCGTCAGGAAGCTGGCCGCCGAACTGGAAGGCCCGGCGGCAGCCCGCTGAGCGGCCCTGTTCCGCACCACCTGATCGCCTTCCACGGAAAGCGGCATTTTTCCAAGATGCCGCTCAACCGGCAACCAAGCCCCGTTCGCAACCGGCGCTTGGTTGCGTTACATGCCAGGAAGACCCTATGGATCCGACTATTCATCGGCCCTGATGTCGGCCGCCGCCAGCATGGCATCGCCGATGAGATGATCGCCCTGCGCCTTCAACGCTTCACCGGCGCCCCGCATGTCGCGGACTTCCTTGTTCTGGCTCAGCTTGGATTTGCCTGCCAGATGCGTGATTTCAATCTCTAAACCGACGATGGCCTTGAGCATGGCATCGATGTAGTCCTTGGGACCATCCGTCATCTTCCAGGGGACCGGCTGAGAGGCTTCATGAATGCGGGTCAGACGGGCGACGACCCCTCGCACATAGCGTTCATCGTCGCGAATGGTGATCCGGCCGTGAGCATGAGCCACCATGTAGTTCCAGGTCGGAACCTGCTTGTGAAACTCGTGCTTGCTGGGATACCACTGAGGCGAGACATAAGCATCAGCTGCACGGAACACCACCAACACCTCATCGCCGTCGGCAACGTCTTGCCAAACCGGGTTGTTCCGGGCTACGTGGGCATGCAGCACACCCTGGCGGCCTTCGTCACGACGCAGCTCGAAAGGCACATGATTGGCATCCAGCCCGCTTTTTCCATTCGTGAACAGAATGCCCATCGGATGTCTGATGATGAGTTCGTGCAGCACCTCGAGGCGCGATTCTTCGAAGTGAACGGGTACATACATTGAAAATTCCTTCGTGATAAATGAATCCGCAAAGCATGCACATCCAGCTCTTGAATGCGACAGTCGATTCTGCGGCACGGCTAATGGGGTGGGACACTAAACCCCCTTCTGAATCCAGTCCGCGGCCTTCTCGGCAATCATCAAGGTCGGGCTATTGGTGTTTCCGCTCGTGATGGTCGGCATCACGCCTGCATCCGCAACCCGCAGGCCATCGATGCCGAACACGCGCAAATGGCTGTCGACGACGGCCGCAACATCATCCCGGCGGCCCATCCTGGTCGTTCCTGCCGGATGGAAGATCGTCGTGGCGATATCTCCGGCAAGACGGGCCAGATCCTCATCGCTCTGATATTGCGTCCCGGGCTTCCACTCTTCAGGCTGGAATCGGGCCAGCGCGGGCTGGGAAACAATGCGACGGGTGACCCGCAGCGATTCTGCGGCCACCTGTCGGTCCTCGCTGGTGCTGAGATAATTCGGCGTGATCGTCGGCGCATCCTTGAAATGCGGACTCCTGATGCGCACGCTGCCTCGGCTGGTAGGGTTGAGATTGCACACACTGGCAGTAAAGGCGGGAAAGCGGTGCAGCGGTTCGCCAAAGGCATCGAGCGACAGCGGCTGCACATGGTATTCGAGATTCGGCCATTCATGATGGGGCGAGCTGCGTGTGAAGGCGCCCAGTTGCGAAGGCGCCATGCTCATGGGGCCGCTGCGCCGCAGCAAATACTCCAAGCCGATACGCGCTTTGCCGAACAGCGAAGAAGACAGGACGTTGAGCGTGGGAGCACCGGTGATCTTGAAAACGGCACGGATCTGCAGATGGTCCTGCAGATTCTCGCCCACTCCCGGGAGGTCGGCGACCACCGGAATGCCATGGCGCTGCAACAGGGCGGCCGGGCCGATGCCCGACAGCTGAAGAATCTGCGGAGAGCCAATGCTGCCGGCGCAAAGCACGACTTCGCGCATAGCATGGGCCGTGATCATTTCCTGCCCGCTCCACACCTGCACACCGGTACAGCGCGGCCGCCCGCCCTCACTGGCTTCCGAGATCAGACGCGTCACCTGCATGCCGGTCCACAACTCGAAGTTCGGCCGGCTGTGGCAGGTGGGACGCAGGAACGCCTTGGCGGTGTTCCAGCGCCAGCCGTTCTTCTGGTTGACCTGAAAATAGCCGACACCCTCGTTGCTGCCCCGATTGAAATCAGTGGAGTGGGGAATGCCCGCCTCCTGTGCCGCCTGCGCGAAGGCATCGAGTATGTCCCAGCGCAGACGCTGTTTCTCGACCCGCCATTCGCCGCCCGCCCCATGCATCTCATCGGCTCCCAGGTAGTAGTCCTCGTGCTGCTTGAAGGCAGGCAGCACGTTCTCCCACCGCCAGGTATCGTCGCCCGCCAGCTCCGCCCATTGATCATAGTCGCGGGACTGGCCGCGCATGTAGATCATGCCGTTGATGCTGGAACAGCCACCCAGAGTCTTGCCACGCGGATACCGCAGGGTGCGGCCATTGAGGCCGGCATCGGGCTCGGTCTCATAAAGCCAGTCCGTGCGCGGATTTCCGATGCAATACAGATAACCTACCGGAATGTGAATCCAGGGATAGTTGTCCTTGCCTCCCGCTTCGATCAGCAACACGCGCCTGGATGGATCCCGGCTCAAGCGATTCGCCATGAGACTCCCGGCGGTGCCGGCGCCGATGACGATGTAATCGAACGTGGTCTTGTCTGTCATGGCCTCTCGCCTCCTTTCAAGCGCCTCTTGTGCGGGAAGCAGAACGAGCAGCCATTTGCCATACTCATTCTTCCCCCTTATTGGAAGCTTGATTATTTCCCTGTTTCCATTAGGAATCCAATGAGAATTGCTTGTCCATATTATAAGAATGGCAAATAATGCCGGCATGTCTAGCCGCCGTCCCGCCCTGATCGACCCTCAGACCTTGCGCGCCTTCGCCGCAGTCGCGCGCGAAGGCAGTGTCTCACGCGCGGCGGAAAAGCTGCATCGCAGCCAGCCGGCAATCAGCCTGCAACTGAAAACCTTGGCCGAGACAACCGGTCTCAAACTGCTGGAACGGACTCCGCAGGGGATGGCGCTCACCCCGGATGGCACGGCGTTGCTGCCCCTGGCCGACAAATCGCTGGCAGCGCTGGGGGAGTTCATGACCGCCGCCGCCGCCCTGCACACCACCGTGCATGGGCAGCTGCGGATCGGCACCATACTGGATCCAGAATTCACGCGGCTGGGGGCATTTCTGGTCCATCTGGTGAAAACCCGCCCATTGATCAATACCGCTCTGCGCCAGGGCATGAGCGGAGAAGTCCTGGCGCTCATCGACAACGGCGATCTGGATGTCGGCTTCTTTCTCGACCTGCCCGACGACCCCGTCGGTCCGTCCATGAGCAGAAAGACGCTGACCCGTTTCACCTATCGGGTGCTGGCCCCCGCCGGCTGGGGACCGCAGGTTCGGAACGGGGACTGGAAAGCGCTGGCTGCGCTGCCTTGGCTGGCCACACCGCCTTCCAGCGTACATAACCGGCTGCAACGCCGTGTGTTCGGGCCGGAATCCATCACGGGGCAAGAGCCACCCCGCACAGCCCTGGTGGATCAGGAGGCTTCCATGCTCGACCTTGTCCGCAGTGGTGTCGGGCTGTCGCTGGTCCGCGACTCGATCGCCATGCGCGAAGCGCAGGCGCGAGGCTTGGTGATCGCCGAGCGGGTATCACTTGATTGCGAATTGAGCTTCATATGCCGCGCAGAGCGCAGAATGGAACCTGTCATCGACGCAGCATGGTCGGCCATCGACGCCATATGGACCTGAGGCCCGAGGGCCGCGCTGCGTCAGCAGGTCCCAGATCCTGAACCGCCTGCGCGCAGCGGCGGCGCGGGCTCCTGCTGCCAGGCGAAGACCGGGTGTCAGAGCAGCACCGGCTCGTTCGACAGCCCCTCATCGTCCGATGCGCCGCCTTCCGGATCTGCAGGCGCACAATATTGCTTCATGATGGCCTCGATATCCTCGATCGCCGCCAGTATTCCTTGTGCGTAGGCCTTTTCAGCCAGTTGTCCCCGCAGCCTTTCGCAGACGCTCTGCCACTCGTGGGCTTCAGCGGGCACACCGCGGTCGGCGATGAGCTCGATGCGATGCCGGTCAAGGGCGAGGTACAGCAGAACGCCCGTGTTTTCCGGTGTGTCCCACACACGTAGACGGCCGAATACCTCAAGAGCCCGCATGCGGGAATCCCGCTCATGGACGGGGCTGGCTGCCTCGACCGCCACCACCAGTTCACCGCCATGGTCGCGCTCGCATTCACGGATGCGTTCCGCAATCAGGGCCAGGACTTCCGGAGTGAAATGCTTGCGCCGCAACCATTGACCCTCCAGGCTGGCCCAGCCTGTCATCTCCTTGAACAATGCCGGAGCACTCAATGCCATTCCTCCTACCAGCTTCCCGAGGCGCCACCACCGCCGCTTCCGCCGCCGCCACCACCTCCGAATCCACCACCCCCGAAACCGCCGCCAAAGCCGCCACCGGACCTTCCGCCGTAGAACCCGCCTCCGAATCCGCCAGCCACGCCTCCCCGCCGCGACGCCCGCACCGCACTGCCCTTGCCGCCCGCGCCGAAGCGGCGGCCAATCAGCGACAGCAAGGCGGCAATGCCCCCAAACAGCAGGCCCAGCCACAGGCTTTCAAAGGCCAATGCGGTGAACACCGTCGTGGCAAAGGCGGCAAACAGCGGGGGCATGAAGAAGGCCATCAACCCCAGAGGCAGCAGCACTGCACCCACATCCCATTCATCGTCCTGGACAGCGGCCCCCTCCGCCGGCGGCGGCAGGCTCTCACCCTCGATGAGCCGCAGCAGACTTTCGACTCCCGCCACCACGCCGCCAGCATAATCCTCTACCTTGAAACGCGGCGTGACCTGCTCGCGAATGATGCGACCAGCCAGCAGATCGGGCACAGCCCCTTCCAGACCATAGCCCACTTCAATGCGCAAGCGGCGATCTTCCTTGGCGACCAGGAACAGGATGCCATCGTCCACACCCGTCCGCCCCAGCTGCCAGGTATCGAAAACGCGGCGCGCGTAGGACTCGACCGTATCATCACCGGTGGTCGGCACG
>Ga0172382_10010829_pt1 | contig 12157 bp, 13 predicted proteins | sample Leawel138RmetaG_FD_122245 | JGI IMG/M metagenome (GOLD analysis project Ga0172382, IMG submission 122245) | Leachate microbial communities from a municipal landfill in Southern Ontario, Canada - Leachate well 138R metaG | ecosystem: Engineered > Solid waste > Landfill > Unclassified | place...
CCTCGATGGCGTGAGCGACGACTTGCTGAGCTTTCAGCGCGAAGGGAATTTTGGGAACTATAATCTTATCGCCAATAGAGCCGGAAGTGCTGTGGTGCTGAGGCTTACCATGCAGCAGCGCATCCGGCGTGTAGATAACTTCCGCAACAGAGCCTCCATCACGCTTCATCCCGATCCGCTGTGGGATTTTAAAATAGATGCCGGAGCTGCTAAAATCGATTTCGACCTCACGCCCTTCAAAGTTGATAATGTCGACATCGACGGTGGCGCTTCCCAAATCACTCTCACGTTGGGCAACCGCTATTCGCTCAGCCGGGTATCCATCGACGCCGGAGCCACCGATGTTACCATCAGGGTGCCGACGACTTCAGGCTGCCAGGTAAAAACCAACGCCTTCCTCTCCAACAAAGACCTCGAGGGTTTCGAGAAAAACGAAAAAGGTCTTTATCTCACCGAAAACTACGACACCGCTGCCGAGCACATCGAAATAGCTATCGACGCCGCTGTTTCTAATCTGAAAATTATTCGGTATTAATTAACAAGCCCTTTGTTATAATAAGGTTGTCGCAAGAGGTGGAATTTTTCTGCTTAGCAATTAAGCAAAAGAAAATTATTTTCTTCGCCCGAAACCATCCACAGAAACAGCCAGTGCGGTGGCGCTCCGTCCCGATTGTCGGGAGAGCTGGGGGATGAGGTCTTTGACATTAGAAGCCTTATCCTGTTTCCTAAAACCTTAGTAGAGCATGTTGATCCAATAATAATTACCCAATCTTATTACCTTATCGATCAAATTTGATAAGCTAATAAGGTTGTTGCGAGATGCTGAATTTTTCTATTAAGGTTAAATGATTAGAAATAAGGTTGTTATTTCTTTGCCCGAAACCAGTAGCGGCTTGTGCGTTGGCGCTCCGTCCCGATTGTCGGGAGGGCTGGGGGATGAGGCCTTTTTACAAGTGGAAAACAAAGATGCGCCGGATAAAATGTGTTTAGACTAAACTGTCATTATTTTAATAATAAAACCACCATTGCAAGACCCTTTGGCGGCGATGAAGTATATTTGCATCATTCTTGTAAAGGAATGTGATCACAAAAAAATCTGACTATGCGATTTTACAAATCTCTTTTCCCGGTGCTGCTGCTGATGGTTGCAGCCATTTTTTTTATTGCTAATACTCCCGCCATGCAAAAAGACTACGACAAATTATGGCAGCGCGTCGATTCGCTGAGTGCACTGAGCCAGCCACGCTCGGCGCTGGAGGTGGTCGAAGAAATTCATCGCCTGGCTGTCGCCGAAAACAATACGCCACAATTGCTCAAAGCGGGCATCTACCGCATCAGCCTGATGGCAAATTTTGAAGAGGATTATTTTCCAAAAGCCATCAGCCAGATCGGGCAGGAGATAGCGCAGTCGGAGCCGCCCGCTACACAGGTGCTGCACTCGATTGCCGGCGAGTTGTATCTTAAATATTTTCAAAATAACCGCTACCAAATTCTGGAACGCTCCACCACCGGCGGTTATAACAACGACGACATGCTGACGTGGGATGCGGCTAAAATCCACAAAGAGGCCGCCGATCATTTTCTACAATCATTAGAAAACAAGAAAGAGCTGCAAAAAACAGATATCACCAATTTTGCTGCTATTCTGGAGCGTGAAAAAGAATCAGAGATTTTCCGTCCCACGTTGTACGATTTCCTGGCATGGCGCGCCATCGATTTTTTTAGTAATAACGAAACAGATGTAAAAGTTGCCGCTCAACAGCTCATCCCCACCGAAGCGAAATATTACGATCAGGCTGCTGATTTTATAAAGATTCAGTTGCCGGCACAATATTCCCAATCCAACACTGCGCAGGTGCTGGAACTTTATCAGCAACTGCTGGCTTTTCATTTGGATGATAAAAATCCCGCCGCCCTGATCGATGCCGATGTGAAGCGGCTGGAGTTTGTCCATTCTGTGTCGGCGGCTCCCGCTACCGACAGCCTTTACAGCGCAGCCTTGCAGACTTTGCAAACGCGCTACGCCGCTTCGCCCGAATCCACAAAAGTGGCTTTTGCGCTGGCGCAATTTTATTACCACCAAACCGGCGAATATTTTCCATTAAAAGAAGTTGAGACGTCCCCATCCAATAATGCCAAAGCTGCCGAAATTTGCCGCCAAGCCATCCGCACTTTTCCCGAATCGACCGGTGCTAAAAATTGCAAGCTATTGCTTATGCAAATTACCGATACGGAGGTGAAGCTACAAGCCGAAGCCGCTGTGTTGCCCGGCAAACCTTCGTTGGCGCTGCTCGGTTACAAAAATGTAGCATCGGTGCAGATGAAGATTGTAAAAATGGATTATGAAGAGTACGACAAGGCGCGCACTGAGGATTTTGCCGCCAGGCTGCTTCGCCGGAAAGCTTTGATGGAATGGGAAGTAACCACGCCCGCCTGGCAGGATTATGAAAACCATCAAACCGAAATAAAAATTCCGGCCTTGCCCAAAGGGTTTTATGTGCTCATAGCTGAGACGCCAAAATCGGACAGCGCCACTGCAAAAGCTGTTTATGCCGGCATTTGGGTAACCGAATTAAGTTTCGTTTCCCGTAAATTGGAAGCCGGTGGCTACGAAATTTTTGTTCTCAATCGCGAAAGCGGAAAACCAATTCCGGGCGTAACCACAAATGTTTATACCCGCGTCTTCGATCAACGCACCCGCTCCTACGAGCTTAAGCTGGCTAAATCCCTGCAATCCGACCGCGGCGGCTTCCTGGAGCTGAAGCCCGACGCAGGGTTTCGTGGAGCCATCACCCTGGCGCTGGTGCAGGGGGATGACCGTTTTGTGTCGTCCGGCAGCTTTTATCTTACTGCTTCACGCGATCGCGTCGAGAAACCACAGACGCGTACTTTCTTTTTTACCGACCGCAGCATCTACCGCCCGGGACAGACGGTCTATTTTAAAACCATCCTCCTCGAAAAGATTGGCAACAAATACGATATCCTTCCCCGGCAGCAATTGACCGTGGAGTTTATGGATGTGAATGGCCAGCAGATTGCGCAAACGCAAATTAACACCAATACTTTTGGCTCGGCCAACGGCAGCTTTACCATTCCCACCGGCGTGCTCAACGGACAGATGCGCCTGAAAACCGAAAGCGGAAATCATTATTTTAATGTAGAAGAATACAAGCGCCCCAACTTCGAGGTGGTGTTCCTGCCCGTGGAAGGCTCCTACAAACTTAACCAACCCGTTACGGTTTCGGGCAAAGCGCAGGCTTACGCCGGAAATACGCTCGATGGCGCCACGGTGAAATACCGCGTAACACGAAGCGTTTTCATGCCCTGGCGGGGTTATGGACATTATCGCCGCTTCATTTGGCCGCGGCTGCAACCAATCGAAATTGCCGCCGGAGAGGTGATGACCCAACCCGACGGAACTTTCGAAATCACTTTCACGGCAGTGGCGGGCAAGGAGCAGGATATTTCTTATCAATATCAGATAGAAGCCGACGTAACGGATATCACCGGCGAAACGCATTCGGCTTCGCAATGGGTAAATGTGGGTAAAGAAGCATTGCTCATCGATACCGAAATTCCCGAAAATGTGAATCAGCGCAAAGCTGACGACTTTAAGGTTTTGGTAAAAAACCTCAATGGCCAGCCACAAGCTGCCGCGGTAAAGGCGACGATTTATAATCTGAAGCAGCCTGCCGGACTTGTGCATAAGCGCCGGTGGGAGATGCCCGACCAGCAGACAATCCCTGAACAGGATTTCCGAAAAGATTTTCCGTCGGCTAATTTTAATGATGACGATTTCTCCAGTTGGGAGCGCATCGGCGTGGTTTACGAAATAAGTTTTAATACTGCCACAGATTCGTTGATAAAACTTCCGGGCATCGAAAAATGGAGCCAGGGAAAATATCTTGTGGTTTTGGATGCCACCGATAATTCAGGCGAAAAAGCAAAGCGGGAGGAGGTTTTCACGCTCTTTGATCCGATGGCCAAAAAGCCGCCCATTACCACCTACGAGTGGTTTGAGGTTTTGAATGAAAAAGGAGAACCCGGCGAAACGGCCACTTTTCTGCTTGGCTCGTCGGCCAAAGATGTGCTGGTACTTACCGAAGTACAGCTTCAGGGCAAAACCATCGAGCGCAAATGGATGAAGATCAGCAACGCGCAGCAGTTGATCGAGATTCCGATCAAAGAAGCATATCGCGGGAATTTTACCTTTCAATATATTTACGTCATCGACAATCATCTCTACCGGAATTCGGTGGTGATTGAAGTTCCCTACACCAACAAGCAACTCGACGTGGCTTTCGAAACCATGCGCAGCACGCTTGTACCCGGCAGCAAAGAGAAATGGACAGTGACCATCCGAAGCAAAAACGGCGACAAAGTGGCTGCCGAAATGCTTGCTTCGATGTACGATGCTTCGCTGGATGCTTTTGTTCCACACCAGTGGAATTTCAATCTTTATAATCCCAACAACCGGATGGAAGCCTGGGGAGCCGCCGATGGCTTTGGCATTGCGCAAGCCAACCAGTTTTATCCCGGCTATGGTGGATCGGAGGCGTATCATTTTCAGAACTACGACCGGCTCAACTGGTTTGGCTTCGACAGGTACAACCGCGGGTACGACATGATGCACTCCAAAAGCAGGATGCCAATGACCAATGGGCAGGTGAAGAGCGAAATGGTTGCCCAGGAGGAAAGTCCTGGCGAGGAAGTGGAGGTGGATATTCCTCTTTTTCGTCAAATTCAACCACCAGCGGCAGACTTGCAGACGGTGCAGTTGCGGCGCGATTTTAACGAAACGGCTTTCTTTTATCCCCAACTCAAAACCAACGAACAAGGCGATGTGGTGATAGAATTTACGCTGCCCGAATCGTTTACATGCTGGAAGTTTCAGGCGCTGGCGCACACCACAGATTTGATGACGGGCATGTTGCAGCAGGAGTTTACCGCTGCCAAAAAGCTGATGGTGGTGGCCAATGCACCGCGCTTTTTCCGGCAAGGCGACACCTTGTATTTTGCTGCCAAAGTAACCAATCTTTCCGACGAAAACCTTGCCGGCCAGGCGTCGTTGGAATTTACAGATGCCCTTACGGAAAAAAATGTGACGCAGGAGGTGCTTCTCGAAAATTCCGGACAAAGCTTTTCTGTTGCCGCTTCTGAGAGTGCGTCGCTGCGCTGGAAGATGGCCGTGCCGAAAGGATTGAGCATGGTCAACTACCGCATCAAAGCTGCCGCCGGCAACTACACCGATGGCGAAGAGCGCCCGGTGCCGGTAGTTACCAACCGCAAGCTGGTGACCGAAGCGATGCCCATGCCTGTGGGCGGCAACCAGACGCGCCGCTTCACGTTTGACAATTTGGCGAAAGCCGACAAAAGCACTACCCTCGAAAATTACCAGCTTACCCTGGAGTTTTCGTCCAACCCCGCCTGGTATGCCGTGCAGGCGCTGCCGGTAATCAGCGAGCCGACCTACGACAACGCCATCGCCTGGTTCTCGGCCTGGTTTGCCAACAGCATTGCGTTCGATATTTCCAACAAAAACCCACAGATAAAGCGGGTGTTTGATGAATGGAAAAACAGCTCGCCGGAGGCTTTCCTGTCGGCGCTCGAAAAAAATCAGCAACTCAAAGAGGTGGTGCTGCAACAAACGCCCTGGGTGCTGCAGGCGCGCAACGAGAAAGAACGCAAACAACGCATCGCCCTGCTTTTTGACATCAACAACATGCAATACCGCCTGCAACATTCCATCCGCAAGATGCTGGCGTTTCAGAAACCCGAAGGTGGCTTTGGCTGGATGAACGAGATGCGCCCCAGCCGCTACGTCACGCAGATGATTGTGCAGGGCGCCGGCAAGCTCGACCACCTCGGAATAAAAGATGCCATCGGCGACGACAACCTGCGCGGCATGATGAACAGAGCCGTCCGCTACCTCGACGGCGAGATACAAAATGATTTTGATAAATTAAAAAAACAAGAGAAAGCAGATCTGTCTGAAAATCATCTTACGTCGGTGACGATCCAATACCTCTATGCCCGTAGTTTCTTTAACCACATCATGCTCAACCCGTCGCACGAAAGTGCCAGGAATTTCTACCTGGAACAGGCTGTCAAATACTGGCCGGAGCAAAACAACTACTTGCAGGGCATGCTGGCGGTAGCCTTGCAGCGGGCAGGTAAAGAGCAGGCAGCAGCGCTTATTATCAAATCGCTGCGCGAGCAATCACTGCATAGCGAAGAGATGGGCATGTACTGGCGCTCCGAGCCGGGATATTATTGGTATCAGGCGCCGGTGGAAACGCAGGCGATGATGATAGAAGCTTTTGATGAAGTGGCCAACGACGGCGCCGCTGTGGAACAGATGAAAATCTGGCTGCTGCGCCAAAAGCAGGTGCAGGACTGGGAAACGTCGCGCGCCACCACCGAGGCCATTTATGCGTTGCTCGGACGCGGCACCAACCTGCTGCTGAATAATGAGCTTGTAAAAATTGAAGTCGGCGGCAAAGAATTGTCAGCAAAACAAATGGGCGACACGCAGGCCGGCACCGGATACTTCGCCACCACCTGGAATGCGGCGGAGATTACTCCCGCCATGGCGCAGGTTAGCGTTACCAAGCCCGACGACGGGATAGCCTGGGGCGCCATGTACTGGCAATATTTTGAGGACCTCGATAAAATTACCACGGCCGCCACGCCGCTACAGGTGGAGAAAAAACTCTTCGTAGAGCGCGACTCCGCCACCACCGGGCGCATGATTGTTCCGGTAACGGACGGCGACAAGCTGGTGGTGGGCGACAAGTTGGTGGTTCGCATCATCATGCGCACCGACCGCGACCTGGAGTATGTGCATCTTCGCGACATGCGGGCTGCGGCTTTTGAGCCGGTAAATGTGTTGTCGCGCTATAAATACAGCAGCGGCCTGGGCTATTACGAAACCACCACCGACGTGGCCGTGGATTTCTTTTTTGACGCGCTGCCCAAAGGAACCTACGTTTTCGAATATCCGCTGGTAGCTACCGTGCGTGGCGATTTCAGCAACGGCATCACCACCTTGCAATGTATGTATGCCCCGGAGTTTTCGGCACATTCGGAAGGCATTCGGGTGAAAGTGGAGGGGCGGTAGGCGCGCGGGCGCATGGCGCGGGGCGCGGGGCGCAAGGCGCAAGGCGCGGGGCGCGTGGTTACCCGATGTGATGCAAATATTACACAAGAATCATTAACAGTTAATTATGAAAAGGTTTTTGATTTACATTTTGCTGGCGCTTACGATGAATTCTTTCTGTCAGACCGGAATACTAAAGGGAAGTGTTCGAAATGGAGTTGACCATACTCCTTCACGATTCATAACAGTAGTATTGTATCAAAATGACAAATTAATAACAGGAACAAATTCTGATTCAACAGGTCATTTTGAAATTAAAAATATTAGCCCGGGAGAATATGAATTAGAATTTTCTTTCGTTGGGTATCAGTCTTATGTCATTCCAGGTCTTCAGGTGTTTAACGATTCAACCGTTTATTTACAAACTAATTATCCTTGTCCAAATAGCCAAAATAAATCAAAGAAAATTTGTCCATTTGGACATAGAGATGAAATTATCCCAATAGTTTATGGACTTCCAACTCAGAGAACATTTGAGAGGGCAGAAAAAGGAAGGTGTAAATTAGGCGGCTGCATGATTACTATTTTATACATGGCTTAATCACTTGCTATTAAACGATTTCCCTTTAACATTTGTCACGACAATAGCAAGGGCGAAAAGATAGGAAAAAAGCTCCCAATAAAACGGGGGCAGGATTTTCATAGCCGGGTGAATGTACCCGGCTTTTTCATTATCCCGGCAAATGTATTTTAGTAGCCTCTTCATGGCCGCAGATATTAGTTTTGGATAATTAAAATTTAACTCTTATACCAACAGGGGTAATATCAATATTACCACGTTTTAAATATTTACTTGCGTCAATATTTATGCCCACCCCTAAAAGCATAAAGCCATAGCCAGCATACGTCAAAACCTTGATAACATCCTGCCATTCCTCAAGGCCTTCAAGTGTAACTTTACCATCATTGAATCTTTTAGTCTGAATATCATTTATTATAAAACCGGATAATAACGCCCCGGTTCCTACCCCCAGTGCAGCCCATCCTATATTAGTTTGCTTCTTATACAAAGATAAATTCAATCGCACCTTTTCAGTATCTTGAAAGCAGGTAATTTCATTAATCAAATAATGCTCCCCATTATAATAAATGTAATGCACTTCTGATTTTGGTACTTTATAAATTGACGACCAATCTGAATACTTAGTCGTAATAGAATCTTGGTCATCCCATTTCTCTAAAATACGTGTGTTCATAGGTATTCGACCATCCAAAAAATAAATTTTAGCTCTCCGATCAGTTAAAGAATCTTGATCCTGACTGAATGAAAGCGCACTGTAAAACAATAACCCAAACAAGAGTAAATTTTTCATATCTAATTATTTTAGTTAAACATTCAGACAAAAGTAATAAAATAATAAGACAAGGAAATAATTTTAAAAAGAAAAGTAAAATTTTATTTCCTTGATTTGCTTATATTTAGCCAAGTTTCTCCATATGTCAATAATTACATTTCATCTCTTTTAAAATATAATAAGCCGTTTTAAGGTTATATTATTAAACGGTAATCACTCCATTAATTTAATTAATCAAAACATTTATAGGTAATGATGCTACGACACGCAAGGGAAGCAAAAGGCCTGACTCAGGAGCAATTAGCCCAACGGGCGGGATTGACATCAGTGCATATATCCAATGTAGAAACTGGTAAAACGAAATGCCAATAGGTTTCCTGATGATTTTGTTTTTCAACTCGATGAAAATGAGATGGCTTTTTTGGTATCGCAAAATGCGATACCTGCTAGACAATCTCTTGGTTGCTATTTGCCTATCAAAATTTGAAGTATTTCGAAACACTGCTACTCACGATTGCCATACTGTAAACTGGCTGGCTGCGGAAGCCAACTGGGGACAGCGGAGGCTGTGCCTCGTCCGTATTATTCTTACAGGCTCCTGGCTGTTTTCTCTGAAATCCGCAGGTTTTAATCCGATTGATGGCTGAAGCCTGACCAAATATTAAAAATGAGTAAGAATACTAATGATTTTTGGTTGTGGAAAACGTTTGGCAATAAGAAACCTAGTGTATTTTGAAGTACCTACTTATCAAGCTACTAAGCCGTTTATTAAATGTTATGTCGTTCAAATTTACCACTTTCAGTCCTATGTTTTTTATTGCGTGTTATGCGCTGGGTTTCCTTTAATCTTATTCCTAATCAATGTTTTAGTAAGTTCTTCATAATAGAAACAATAAATTAACCTAATCCCATTCTTTTCACATAAAAGCTTTTTTCTTGCATCTCTTTCCTTAACTTTTTTCAATGCACTTTTTCCACCCCAATGTTCAACGGATTTAAAGTGCTGGACACCCTGATACTCAAAACCTAATTTTAATTCAGGAATATAAACATCTAATTCTAAAAATTCTAAAAAATCCGGGCGATAATGTCGGTAGATTTTTTTGTCTTGATATAATTGAGAAATGATTTGATAAAGTAAAGTCTCATTAGCCCATGACTCACCAACCTTTTTGAAGCCGAATTTTGCACGGCATTCATTTTCAATAATATTCCGAATTTTTATAGTCTCTTTTTGATATACACTATCTTGTGCCTTAAGCATAATCAGTTCTGTTTCTTTAATCTGACTATATTTTTCTAAAAAACCTTTTTTACCAATCTCAACATTTTCAAATAATTCATCAGGGCATTCATTCTCAAGAATCTGAAAGCTGACTGGTTTTACACCATATTCAAAAGATTGTTTGTTTATATACCAGCCATAGTTTTGTTCGAATACACCACCATACATTGGATGACAATATCCAAATTGTGGTGTCACTTTGCAGCATTCATGACAAATACTTTCTTTAAAGTATAGAGTTTCAAGAATTGATTTATCTTCTGGCAGTTTTTTTTGCATTAAATTTTCTACCACAATTTTTGGGAAATGAGAACTTGATAAAAGCAAATTCTTGGATCGGTCACTATTTGGCCTATCCTTAAACTTTAGTCTGAATTCGATATAGTTTTCAATCGACTTTTTTGAACAAGAACAGAAGTACGGAATTGAGTTTTCATTTTCTCCAAAAGCAAAATATGCTCCATAAAATCCTGGGTAATATACGTAAGGTAATGGTAAACCACTTTCAACTGTTGTTATTCCTGATTGACTTGCAATTGTTTTCGTTATTTTTTTCTTACGCTTCATTTAAGATTTAATTGTTATGCACTATGTTTTTTCATTATTTCGTTTTATCATGCGTTAGGATTTATCAAATTTTTTAGGCTTACCAAAAAACAGTAAATTTCATTCATTAATGCGACTGAATCTGCGAATTATTAATAATGTCCATGAAATCAGCAATATTTTTATTAAGCTTCTGTAAATATTCACCAGAAATAACAACTTTATCCATAACTATATTCAATTTTGAATCTTTCCTAGCGATGATATCTTTTACTTTTTTTGAATCCTTAAGTAAGCTAATTCGGCCATTAGCATGTAATAAACAATTTCTAATCTCTTCTGCATCCATTAGTACTTGCCAATAACTATATGATAAATCTACGCCTAATTTTATTACAATTTTTCTAAAGCGGCCAATACTTCCTTTTTTGTTTTGCAGCTTATCATCTGGAGCATATGCTTTCCAATCCACGTATAGCCATTCTTCAAGATACGAATACATCATTAAAAATGTATTTATATGTAGGTTACGATCATAATCTTGTAGTATGCTTTTACTAAGGTTCTTATCTTTTTCTTTGATATCGGATTTCTCTAAATCATGAAGTTGCCCTCTAAATAAATCTCTCACATTATTATGAAACCCGATCAAATAATTTAGGTTATGCATACTTGCCCAAGCAATAAGTTGATTTTTCAAGTCCATTGGCATATTTTAGGTTGTATTAGTTTCATAAATTAATGTCATATTATGGTCGGATATTCGTTTTACCTTGTGCATAGAGATTTGCGAATAGTGACGCCTTCGTTTATTTCCGCTTTATCCGGCGATAAACTTCCGCTTGCACACTCACTCTGGTTTGAAAAGCGGAACTTTGCTGATATTGGTTTAGTTAAGTTCATCCACAGGGTTTTTGAAATTCTTAAATGTATTTTCTGTAACATGGATGTAAATTTCGGTAGCTTTTGAACTTTGGTGACCCGAGGCTTGCTGGCCGATGATCCCAAAATCCTTCTCTAAGCTCAGCCTCCCCACCGGAGTTTTGCCGTGGGTGTCGTTAGCCAATGTGATCGCAGGATTCCTCATTTGCCTGATTAATTTAAGTACGCCGCAAAACTAAAAATTATTTCGATTGGAATGATTTTAAATTTCATCGCTTCAGGATTTCGCAGGGCGCAGGGCGCAGCCGTTTTTTTCTAAAGTTCCTCTATCAATTCTTTAATGGTAAGGATTTTCGTTTTGTTTAGGTTTTTTATTTCGAGTAGGTCTTTGTCTCCTGTAACAAGGTAGTCGGCCTTGCTATCAGTTGCAAGGTTTAATAAAAAATTATCTTTGTGGTCACGGCAAAGTTCTAATTCAGAAGTTACTTTTGCTAAAACTCCAAATTTGTCAAAAATCAGAAACAACCGTTCCACGTCTTTATCCGTAAAGTATTTTTTAAATTTTGGTCGGGAAGAAACTGCCAAAAATTCTTGAATTAACTCTTCTGAGAAAACGAGTTTTACTTTCCTATTTTCGATATATTTATCCAAAAAACTAAAATCTTTAGTGATAAGAAAGCTAATCCAAAGATTTGTGTCAAGAACGACCTTTCTACTTTTCATATCGAGCTTTTCTAACCGACTCAACTTCTTTTGTGATTTCTTCTAAAGAAGGGGCTTCTTCTGACTGATTTCTAAATCTGGTAAGTAGTTCAGAAAAATCAGATTTGACCTGCTCCTTTTTTATCCTGATTAGTTCCAGGTCGGCCAAGTTTTTAAGCAACCGTTTTGCTTTTGGATTAATTATTTCAATTCTTAAAGATTCCATGGCTATATATAATTTGAGTGCGCCGCAAAACTAAAAATTATTTCAATTGGAGCGGTTTTAAA
>Ga0172382_10010834_pt1 | contig 12157 bp, 9 predicted proteins | sample Leawel138RmetaG_FD_122245 | JGI IMG/M metagenome (GOLD analysis project Ga0172382, IMG submission 122245) | Leachate microbial communities from a municipal landfill in Southern Ontario, Canada - Leachate well 138R metaG | ecosystem: Engineered > Solid waste > Landfill > Unclassified | place...
CTGGACCTGGCGCGAGGGCACGACCTTGCCCTCGCCGCGCACGACTTCATCGATATTGGCGGTGGAAGCCCAGGCGATCAGTACGCCCATCGTCAGCAGCGACATCCAGATCAGCAGGCGCGAGCCGCGCGTGCGCTGCTGGCTGAGCGCCCAGGTGGCCTCGCCGATCATGTCGTCGCGTCCGCCCTCGCGCTTGGGTGCGAAGGACCGCCGCAGGCCGGCGAGGAAGTCTGGCAGCATCCCCATGACCTCAGCTCCTGCGGGCGCCGCCGATGCGGCCCTGGCGCAGCGCCTCGACGACCTGGGCCTTGGGCCCGTCGGCCACGATGCGGCCATGGTCGACGACCATCAGGCGGTCGACCAGATCCAGCAGGGACGTGCGGTGCGTGACCAGGATCAGGGTCTTGCCCTCGCTGGCGGCCCGCAGGCGGGTCTTGAGCTGGGATTCGCTCTGATGATCCATATTGCTGCTGGGCTCGTCCAGCAGGAGGATCTGGGGGTCGTTCACCAGGGCGCGGGCGATGGCGATGGACTGGCGCTGGCCGCCGGACAGGGAATCGCCGCGTTCGCCGACGATCATGTCGTAGCCCTCGGGGTGGCTGGCCGCGAATTCGTCCACGCCGGCCAGGGTGGCGGCGCGCAGCACATCCTCGTCCGTGGCGAATGGCGAAGCGATGGTCAGATTGTGCTTGAGGGTGCCATAGAACAGCACCGGATCCTGAGGCACGTAGCCGACCGCGCGGCGCACATCGGCCGGGTCGATCTGATTCAGGTCGATGCCGTCGATCAGGATGGCGCCGGAAGTCGGCGCATAGAGTTTCAGGATGAGCTTTTCGAGGGTGGTCTTGCCCGAGCCGATGCGGCCGATGATGCCGATCTTTTCACCGGGCTGGACGCGGAAGCTGATGTTGTCCAGCGCGGCGAGGGAACTGTTGGGATAGGCGAAGGTCACACCCTGGAATTCGATGCCGCCCCGCAAGACGGGACGCGGCATGAAGGACCGGTCCGCCGGGCGCTCGACCGGCATGCCCATGTAGTTGTCGATGGACTTCAGCGACGCCTTGGCGTTGTGGTATTGCATCATCAGGCCCACGACCTGGCCCAGTGGCGCCAGACAGCGCCCGGAAATCATGGAGGCCGCGATGATGCCGCCCATGGTCATGCCCTCCTGGACCAGATAGACACCGATCACCACGACGGCGATGTTGACCAGTTGCTGGCAGGTCTGCACGAAGCTGACGGTGACCGAGGAAGTGAGCTTGATGTGCGCGCCCAGTTCGGCCAGCCAACGGGTGGATTCTTCCCACATGCGCTGGGAATGGCTCTGGGCGTTCAACGCCTTGACGGTTTCCATGCCATTCAGGGCCTCGATCAGGCCGGCGTTGCGCTGCGCCCCGGCCTGGAAGGATTCGAGGGTCATCTTTTCGACGCGGGCCAGGGAGAACAGCGATACGATCAGGATCACGGCGATGGCCACCAGGGGCGGCAGCACCATCCAGGGCGAGATCCAGGCCAGCACCGCCAGGAACAGCAGCACGAAGGGCAGGTCCACCAGCGTGGTCAGGCTGGCCGAGGCGATGAAATCGCGCACGGATTCGAAGGAACGGAGGTTGGAGGCGAAGGAACCCACGGACACCGGCCGGCTTTCCATGCGCAGGTCCAGCACCTGCTCCATGATGCGCGAGGACAGCTCCACATCCACCCGCTTGCTGGCGATGTCCACGACATAAGCGCGAATGGCCGTCAGCACCAGGTTGAATACCATGGCCAGGGCGATGCCGATGGTCAGCGCCCAGAGCGTTTCGACCGCGCTGTTGGGAATCACCCGGTCGTAGATGTTCATCGTGTACAGCGGCATGACCAGCGCGAAGAGGTTGATCAGCACGGCGGCCGCCACGGCGTCGCGGTAGAGCTTCCAGTTGCCCAGCATCGCGGCCCAGAACCAATGGCCGCTGCGCGCCCGCATGTGGGCGTCCTGGGTCCGGTCCTCTGTCCGATAGCGGGGCTGCACGAAACAGGCCAGGCCGGCATATTCGGCCTCGAGCTCGGCACGCGGGACTTCGACGGGTTCGGCCGCCTCGGGATAATGGACCAGGTAGTGGTCGCGTCGCTCCAGGATCAGCACACAGGCGCGCTGGTTCTTCAGGAACAGGATGGCCGGCATGACGCCGCGCGACCAGTTGCCCAGGGCGCGGCGCACGATGCGCGCACTGCACTGGGCGCGGCTGGCGGCACGCCCCAGCAGGGACGGCGTCAGCCGCTGATCCACCAGGGGCAGGCCCGAAGACAACTGCTGTGCGGTGCAGGGCCGCCCCAGCAGCCGGGTGACCAGGACCAGGCTGGCCAGCAGGGAGTCATCGTGCAACTGGTGCGGCGCGGCCCCCGGAATTTCCGGCGCGGCATCGGACGGGTTGGAGTTTGTTTCGGGTTGCGCTGCCATGTCGGCAATGGCTTCAGAGGATGGCATCGTCGTCGGAAATCAGGTTCAGGGCGCCTTGCAGGCGCTGGCGGGTGCGCTTGCGTTCGGCGAGCTTTTCCAGAGCCTGGGGCGGCAGATCGGTCAGGCGCAAGGACCCATTGGCGATCAATGCGTCGATCAGATCCTCCAGGACGCGGATGAATCCGGCGTCCAGTTCCGAGAGATCCTGTTTGAAACGTTCGTGATCAGAAGCCATCGACATTCCCTCGATCGGCGGGGAAAGCCGGATTGTCGCGGCTGCGACGGGCCTCCGGGCCTTCACCTTCGGGCCGGGCCGCGAGACCCGGATAGTGCTTTAGTTTAGACGGAGGAAGCTTAGTTCCAGCCACTGGCCTTTCCGGACGACTTGCCGGCGGGCGCCAGCACGGGCGGCTTGAATCCGGACTGGTAATTGATCTGGACGGGCCGCAGGTTGCGGGTATCCGGCAGCGGCGTCAGGCAGGCCTTGAGGATTTCGTCGGGAAACTGGAGCTTGGCGGCCTCTTCGGGCTGTTCCTGGTAGGGATCGGCCAGCCCCAGCGTCGGCAATATCCGGTGGGACAGCGCCAGCCAGCGGTATTCCGCCGCGCGCAGGTCGAAGATCCCGTTGGTGAGCGCCTGCCGGGCATCGAACAGTTCGTTTTCGGTGTCGAGCAGGTCCAGCAGGGTGCGCTGGCCGATCTTGAATTGCTGCATGTAGGCCACGCGCACCTGGGTGATGTCGCGCTCGTGCTGTTGCAGGAACGGCATCTGCTGGCGCAGTCGCACGATGTTGTTCCAGGCGATGGAAAGTTCCTGCTGGACGTTGCGGCAGGTGTAGTCGCGCACGTCCCGGGCGGCGTAAGTCTGGGCCGCGGTCTGGCGGACACGGGCGGCATCCGCGCCGCCCCGGAACAGATTGAACGTCGCCATCAGCTGGACATTCGAGCTCTGCGTGGTCTCGTCGTTGATGTAGGGCGGATCGGAGCGGTCGCGACCGGTGGCGGCGCGCAGTTCCAGCGTGGGGGAGAAGCGGCCTTGTGCCGAGGCCTTGCCGCGCTCGGCGGCCTGGACCAGCGCCTGTTTCGCCAACACGGTGGGGCTGACGCGCACCGACTGGCTGAAATCGGTCGGCGCCTTGGGCAGGGCGGACTCGACATCGGGCGCATCGGCGAGGGTTTCGGCCGGAACCTGGCCGATGATGCGCTGGTAACGCTGGGTGACGTCGTTGAGGTTGCCCGCAGCGGTCATGAGGTTTGTCTGGGCCAGGGCCAGGCGGGCCTGCGCCTGGACCTCGTCCACCCCTCGGCCGACGCCCGAAGAGCTGCGCTCGGAGATCTGACCCAGGATGTCCTTGTGCAGGTTGTAGTTCTGCTGCGCCAGGTTGACCTGCTCGCGATAGCGCTGGACGTCCAGGTAGGCCTGGGTCGCCTGCCGGGACAGATCGTCGACCGTGGCTTTCAGGGTGTAGTAATCCGCCAATTTTTCAAAACCCAGCTGGCGCACGTCGTTGATCGTGGAGAAGCCATCGAACAGCAACTGGCGCAGTGACAGGCTGTAACCGGTGCGCGACCAGTCGGCGGAGCCGTTGGTGCTGGTGCTGCCGCGATATTCGCGGCCCGTCCAGCCTTGCAGATTGACTTCGGGCAGCAGGGCGCCGCGGCGGACCTTCTGGCCCTCGACGCCGGACTGGAAGTTGTGGAATTGCGCCGCGACCTCGGGATTGTGGAGCACGGCGGTCTCGACCGCCTGGGGCAGCGTGGCGTTATCGGCAAAGGCCGTGGGGCCGAATGCCAGAGCGAACGCAGTCCAGAGGGCGGGAAGCGTGTTTTTTTTATGGCTGGCCATGTTCAATGCTCCTGAACTCGGAGACCAGGGCGGCCGGGAAGCCGCCGCGTCCCTTATTGATATACACGCACCCGGATCGTTTGCCCAGGCGAACGCCTGTGACCGAAACGGGTGCCGGCATCACGATCGACGAGATCAATCAGACGGGGACCGAAGATACCATGCCTGCGTTGTGATGCGACGCACACGCCCCCCCTGGGCGGCGGCGCAATCGCCACCCGCGCATCAAGATCGGATTTGCATGATAAGAAGGGATTTTCACCCGGTGGCAAGTCGGAGCCTCTGGCTTCCGGTCAGAGTTCTTGAAGCATGAACTTGCGTCTTGGTACGCTTTAGAATCAAAACGTAGCCACATTGTACAAATACGGCGCAACTGTGACTAGTATTGACACCCTTCTAAACCCCTAATCAGCCCTATTTAAGGGTAAATCCCATGCAAACCGCGTGGGCTTCAGGCCTTCCGCACGGTTCCCCGGGCATTCGCAAAGGCCGGAGACCTCGTCGCACGCACGATCGCGGCGCAAGCCACGTACAATCATGCCAGCCCCGCCGCAGGGCCTGTTCACGCCGCCGCTCATGTCCGTCATCCTGCTCATCCTGCCCGATTTTCTGCTGATCGCCCTGGGCTGGCTTCTGCTGCATCGTCTGGGATTCGACCGGACCTTCTTCGACGGGGCGGAAAAACTGGTCTATTTCGTCCTGTTTCCCGCCCTGCTGTTCCATTCGATCACCCGTACACCGCTGAGCCTGGGCAACACCACGGTGCTGATGGCCGCCACGATCGGCGTGATGCTCGGCGGCATCGTCCTGGCCTGGCTGGGCCGCCTGATCGTGCGCCCCGATCCGGCGGCGCACGCCTCGGTCGCCCAGTGCGGCTTTCGCTTCAACACCTACCTCGCCCTGTCCCTGGCCGGCGGCCTGCCCTGGCCGGGTGCGCAAACGACCATGGCGGTGCTCGTCGGCTTCGCCGTGCCGATCAGCAACATCGGCGCGGTGCATGCCCTGGCCAGCCGCCATGGCGGGAACGCCCTGCGGGAAATCGCGCGCAACCCATACATCCTGGCCACACTGGCCGCCCTGGCCTGCAATTTCCTGCGCGTGCCCATCCCTCACGTCCTCGACGTCGCCCTGGGACGGCTGGGGGCCTGCGCCCTGGCCATCGGCCTGCTGTGCGTGGGCGCCACCCTGTCCCTGAGGGGCGGCCGGGCGCACGCGCCGCTGATGGCCTGGATGGTGGCCGCCAAACTGGTCCTGTTGCCACCGGTTGCGCTGATACTGGCCTGGGCGCTGGGCCTGTCGGCCGGCGAACGGCTCGTGCTGGTCCTCTTCAGCGCCCTGCCCACGGCCTCCTCGGCCCACGTACTGGCAGCCCGCATGGGCGGCGACGGCCGGCTGGTGGCGGTCACCATGTCGATCGGCACGCTGCTGTCGGCCGTGACCCTTCCGCTGTGGCTCGACGCCGTGACCTGACCCCCGGAGACGCTCCCGATGACGACCCCGCTTTCCACGCTTGAATGGCCCCTTCCGGACGAGGAGGCCACCGTGGCCCTGGCGCAACGACTGGCCGGACTGATCCGCGGCCCGGCACCGGATGGCCCCGCCGCCGGAGGCCGCATCCACCTGCGCGGCGAACTGGGCGCGGGCAAAACCAGCCTCGCCCGGGCCCTGCTGCGGGCCTGTGGCGTGACCGGCCGGATCAAGAGTCCCAGCTACGCACTTCTTGAAAGCTATAACGTTTCTAACTTATACTTCTATCACTTTGATTTCTATAGATTTAGCGATGCCCACGAATGGCGGGACGTGGGTTTCGACGAACTGCTCGACACACAGGCGGTCATCCTGATCGAATGGCCCGAGCAGGCCGGTACGCAATTACCGCCACCAGACTTGGACATCCGGCTGGAATACGCTGGCAACGGTCGGCACGCCCACCTGGCCGCCCACAGCGAAAAAGGACAACAATGGCTGATGCATCTGGACCCGCCTCGCCGATGAGCGCCCCCGCCGCCCCGCTGCGTCGCAAGATGATCGCTGGTGGCGGCGCCCTGTTGCTGCTGCCCGTCGTGCCGCGCCTGGCGCGGGCCGCCACCATCCTGGCGGTGAGGACCTGGCCGGCCGACGAATACACGCGCGTGACGCTGGAAATGGACACCGAGCTGAAGGCCGAACACTTCACGCTCGACCATCCGTTCCGGCTGGTGGTGGACATCGAGGGTCTGCGGCTGAGCCCCGCCATCAACGACCTGGTTTCCAAGATCCGGCCCAACGACCCCTACATCGGCAGCGTGCGCGCGGGCCAGAACCGCCCCAACGTGGTGCGCCTGGTGTTCGACCTGAAACAGGATGTCGCTCCGCAGGTCTTCACCCTGAAACCGATTGGCGAATACAAGTACCGTCTGGTGCTGGACCTCTATCCGAAGGTCGCGCAAGATCCCCTGATGGCCTTGTTGAAGGACGCGGAAAACGATCCGCTGGCCGGCATCCTGGAAAACCTCGCCCAGAACAGCCCCACCGAAGCGCCCATCCCCTCGGTGGAAGGGCAGAAACTGCCGCCGATCGCCCGGAACACACAGCCCGTCATCCCGCCGCCCCAGCCGCGCCCGGCGCCCGGCGCCCGGCTCGGACGCCCGATCCTGATCGCACTGGACCCCGGCCACGGCGGCGAGGATCCGGGCGCCATCGGCAGGCGGGGCACACGCGAAAAAGACATCGTCCTGCAAATCGCCCAACGGCTGAAGAAACTGATCGACGCACAGCCGAACATGCGCGCCTACCTGACCCGGGACCGCGATTATTTCGTACCGTTGAACGTGCGGGTGCAGAAGGCTCGTCGAGTCCAGGCCGACCTGTTCATCTCCATCCATGCGGACGCATGGATCAAGCCGTCGGCGCGCGGCTCGTCGGTCTGGGCCCTGTCGCAGCACGGAGCCACCAGTTCCGCCGCCCGCTGGCTGGCGAAAAAGGAAAACGACGCCGACCTGATCGGCGGGGTGAATCTGGGCGCGCACAACGCCCAGGTCGCCAAAGTGCTGCTGGACCTGTCCACCGGCGCGCAGATCAACGATTCCATCCGGGTCGGCACGCAGGTCCTGAACGAGATCGGCAAGATCAACCAGTTGCACAAGAACCGCATCGAGCGCGCCGGTTTCGCCGTGCTGAAAGCGCCGGACATCCCGTCGATCCTGATCGAGACCGCCTTCATCAGCAACCCCCAGGAAGAACAGCTGCTGCGCACCTCGGCGCACCAGCAGCGCATCGCGAATGCCGTGCTCAGCGGGATCCAGGACTATTTTTCAGCGCACCCCGCCCTCGCGCGACGTGAATGAGGCAGGGCACCCAATCGCCCCTGCGGGCGATTGGGTGCCTGACGAATCCGAGCGGCTTGCAAGCCGCGAGGTGGGCACTCAGACTTGCCTGGCCTTGTTGCCGCGCAGCAGCTTCCAGAGCACGCCGCCGGCCGCCGGCACGGCGGCCGCCCCCACGCCGATCAGCACGATGGTGTTGAGGTGTTCCTTGATGATGGGGACGTTGCCGAAAAAATAACCCAGGGTGATCAGGCCGGCGACCCAGACGATGGCCCCCAGGGCGTTGTAGAACTGGAAGGTCAGCCAGCGCATGCCGGCGACCCCGGCCACGAAGGGCGCGAAGGTCCGGAACAGCGGCAGGAAGCGCGACAGCACGATGGTCTTGCCGCCGTGTTTCTCATAAAAGACGTGGGTCTTGATCAGGGCCTTGCGGTCCAGGAACCGGTAATCGCGCGAAAAGACCTTGGGACCGATGAAGTGCCCCACCTGGTAATTGACGGTGTTGCCCAGGATCGCGGCCGCGATCAGGATGCCCCCCAGCAGGACCGGATCGAGCAGGCCGGAAGCGCCGAACGCCCCGGCGATGAACAACAGCGAATCCCCGGGCAGGAACGGCAGCACCACCAGCCCCGTTTCACCGAAAATGATGAGCGCCAGGATCAGATAGATCCATGCGCCGTATTGCGCCACCCAGACACCCAGGTACTGGTCGATGTGCAGAATGAGTTGGAACAGTTCAGCCATTTGGCCACGAGACCTCGAAAAACAGGGACGGGAACGAGCCCTCACTATAATCGTTTTCATGACGCGAACCATTGCCGCCCTGCCCGACATCCTCATCAGCCAGATCGCCGCGGGCGAAGTCATCGAACGCCCCGCCTCCGTGCTGAAGGAACTGCTGGAAAACGCCCTGGACGCCGGCGCCCGGGCCATCGAGATCCGCCTGGACGGCGGCGGCATCCGCCGCATCCTGGTGGCCGACGACGGCCACGGCATCCCGCCCGGCCAGTTGCCACTGGCCCTGCAACGCCATGCGACCAGCAAGATCGCCTCCCTGGCGGAACTGGAGTCGGTCGCCACCCTGGGATTCCGGGGCGAGGCCCTGGCCTCGATCGCCTCGGTCGCCCACCTGACCCTGAGTTCGCGCACCGCCGGGGACACGCAGGCCTGGCAGCTCGCCGCCGGCCAGGCGGATCCGGCCCCGGCGGCGGGCCCCGTGGGTACGCGCGTGGATGTACGCCAGCTGTTCGACCACATCCCCGCGCGGCGCAAGTTCCTGCGCAGCGAACAGACCGAATACGCCCACTGCCTGGACGCCATCGAACGCATCGCGCTGGCGCATCCCCAGGTGGCCTTGCGCGTGTTCCACAACGACAGGCCCCAGCGCAACTGGCCGGCCACCGACATCCTCGGCCGCATCCGCGATGTGCTGGGAGACGAATTCACGACCCAGAGTCTGCCGGTGTCGGCCGAACAGGGGCTGGTCGCACTGGAAGGCTGCATCACGCGCCCGACTTTCGCCCGCAGCCGGGCCGATCGGCAATACCTGTACGTCAACGGCCGCTACGTGCGCGACCGCACGGTCTCCCACGCGGTGCGCCAGGCCTACGCCGACGTGCTGCACGGCGACCGGCAGCCGGCTTTCGTGCTGTTCCTGACGCTGGACCCGGCAGGCGTGGACGTGAACGTGCACCCGGCCAAGCACGAGGTCCGCTTTCGCGACAGCGGGGCGGTGCACCGCTATGTCGCCCAGACGCTGGGCGAAGCCCTCGCGGGGCGCGGCGGGGCCGCTGCGGACGGGCCGGTCGACGCGCCCCCCGAGCCGACGGCCGGCGACGGGGCCGAACCATCGCGGTTCGAGACGCCTGGCGCGGCGGCGCACACGGCACCCCGTCCCGCATCCCCCTACCCCGCCCGCATCCCGGTCCAGCAGCGCTTCGCGCTGAACGACCGTCTCCCGGCCCAGGACTGGCGCAAGCTGTACCAGCCGCTGGATGCCGCCGACGCGGCGGGTCCGGAACGGGACCCGGCAGGCCGCGATCGCGCGGCATCGGGCGATCCGGCCCGCGCGGGCGGATCGCCCGCGGACACCGTCCCCACGGCGCAGGCCGACCTGCCCCTGGGCATGGCGCTGGGCCAGTTGCACGGCATCTACATCCTGGCCCAGAATGCGCGCGGCCTGATCCTCGTCGACATGCATGCGGCGCATGAGCGCGTGGTCTACGAATCCCTGAAACAGGCCCTGGACCAGGCGCCGTTGCCGGCCCAGGACCTGCTGGTCCCGGTGGTGTTCACCGCCACGGAAATCCAGGTCGCCACCGCCCAGGCGCACCAGGACGCGCTGGACGAACTGGGTCTGCGGATCCGCGCCACCGGCCCGGCCTCGCTGGCCGTGCGCGCCGTCCCGGCCCTGCTCGCCCGGGGCGACATCGAATCCCTGGCGCGCGGGGTGCTGGCCGACGTCGAACGCATTGGCCATTCGGCCCGGCTGACCGAGCAGCGCAACGAACTGCTGTCGACCATGGCCTGCCATGGCGCGGTGCGCGCCCACCGGCGGCTGACGCTGGACGAGATGAACGCCCTGCTGCGCCAGATGGAACGCACCGAGCGCGCCGACCAGTGCAATCACGGGCGCCCGACCTGGTTCCAATGGAGCCTGGGCGATCTGGACAAACTGTTCATGCGGGGACAGTGACTCGATGCCGCACGCCCCATCCCGCCCGGACCCCGCCTCGTGAATCCGGACCATACGCCCTTGCTGATCTGCCTGGCCGGTCCGACGGCGTCCGGCAAGTCGGCGGCCTCGATGGCGCTCGCGCGGCGCTGGCCGATCGAGATCATCGTCATGGATTCGGCCACCATCTACCGGGGCATGGACATCGGCACGGCCAAGCCCACGGCCGAGGAACAGGCACGCGTGCCGCATCACCTGCTGGACATCCGCGATCCGGCGCAGGCCTATTCCGCCGCCGAGTTCGCCCGCGATGCCGCCGCGCTGGCGCGGGACATCCGCGCGCGCGGCCGGATTCCCCTGCTGTGCGGCGGCACGATGCTGTACTACAAGGCCCTGCGCGAAGGGCTGAACGACCTGCCCGAAGCCGATCCGGAAATCCGCCGGCACCTGGACGCGCAGGCCCTCGAACGCGGCTGGCCCGCCCTGCACGCCGAGCTGGCGCGCGTGGACCCCGTCACCGCCGCCCGGCTGGCGCCTCACGACAGCCAGCGCCTGCAGCGCGCGCTGGAGATCTGGCACAGCAGCGGCCGCCCCATGAGCGACTGGCTGGCGCAACCCCCGATGCCGGTCTTGCCCGGCTGGCGTTTCGAGACAATCAGCCTGGAGCCCTCGGACCGGGCCGTGCTGCACGCCCGCATCGCCCGGCGCTACCAGGCCATGATCGCTGCGGGCTTGCCGGACGAGGTGCGGAGCCTGCATGCCCGCGCCGACCTGCACCCGGGCCTGCCGTCGATCCGCTGCGTGGGCTACCGGCAGCTCTGGGATCACCTGGATGGCCGGATTTCCCTGGATCAGGCCATCGAACAGGCCATCGCCGCCACCCGCCAATTGGCCAAGCGCCAGATCACCTGGCTGCGGTCGCTGCCGCAGCGGATCCCTGTGGATTGCCTGTCGGATCGGGCCGCGGCTGAAATCACGCGGCACTGCGCACGCATGCTGGGGGATTGAAACGCGGGCGCCCGGGCCCGCGCCGGATCAGTCCACGATCGTCTGCGCGCCGCCTTCGGCCCGGTTTTCGATCGCGCCCAGCGCGTAGACGGTCTCGCCCTGGGCGCGCAGGGTGGCGGCGATGGCGTCGGCCTGGGCCGGATCCACCACCAGCACCATGCCGATGCCGCAGTTGAACACGCGCGCCATTTCCTGGTCGGCCACGCCGCCCTGGGCCTGCAGCCATTGGAACAGCGCCGGCCATTGCCAGGCGTCGCGATGCAGATGGGCGCACAGCCCCGGCTGCAGGATGCGCGGCACGTTTTCCAGCAGGCCGCCGCCGGTGATGTGCGCCAGGCCCTTGATCGCCGCGCCGTGGGCCGTCAGGGCGGCCAGCACGGACTTGACGTAGATGCGGGTGGGTTCCATGACCACGTCGCCCAAGGGGCGGCCGTCCAGATCCTGGTCGGGATGCGCGCCGGCGTGCTGCAGGATCCTGCGCACCAGGGAATAGCCGTTGGAGTGCGCGCCGCTGGAAGCCAGGCCCAGCACCGTATCGCCGGACCGGATGCCGGCGCCGTCGATGATCGCGGACTTTTCGACCGCGCCGACGGCGAAACCCGCCAGATCGTATTCGCCGTCCGGATACATGCCGGGCATTTCCGCCGTCTCGCCGCCGATCAGGGCGCAGCCGGCCAGTTCGCAACCGCGCGCGATGCCGCCCACGACGCGGGCCGCCGTATCCACGGACAGCTTGCCGCAGGCGAAGTAATCCAGGAAATACAGGGGCTCCGCCCCCTGGACCAGGATGTCGTTGACGCTCATGGCGACCAGATCGATGCCGACCGTGTCGTGACGCTGCCATTCGAAGGCCAGGCGCAGCTTGGTGCCCACGCCGTCGGTGCC
>Ga0172382_10010839_pt1 | contig 12146 bp, 9 predicted proteins | sample Leawel138RmetaG_FD_122245 | JGI IMG/M metagenome (GOLD analysis project Ga0172382, IMG submission 122245) | Leachate microbial communities from a municipal landfill in Southern Ontario, Canada - Leachate well 138R metaG | ecosystem: Engineered > Solid waste > Landfill > Unclassified | place...
CCGCAAGGGCGATGGTGAGCCGGGTGCCAAAACCTTGTGGAGTGGCCTTCGCGACATCGCTACCTTTGTTCGCGGGGTTCAGTTTGCCAGGCAACAAGGGTGAGATATGTGTAATGGGATGCGCTATAACTGGCACTATCGGATGGAAGGAGGGCCCGGCACGCAAGACCGCGAGCTGCCTTGCCCGCGCGGCAAATTGCTGGGGGGCTGCAGTTCGGTCAACGGCACCGTATACATCCGCGGCCATGCCAGCGACTACGACGACTGGGCGGCCCTTGGCAATGCCGGCTGGAGCTACGCGGACGTGTTGCCCGCCTATCTCCGCCATGAGCGGCGACACGGCGCCGCCTCGCCGCTCCACGGCGACCAAGGCGAGCTGCACGTACAGCGGCCCAAGGCCAACCATGCGCTGGCTCACGCTTTTGTGGCGGCGGCCACCGAAGCCGGCCACGTCCGCAACGACGACTTCAATGGCGCGAGCCAGGATGGTTTCGGGCTCTACGAACTCAATCAGCGCGACGGCGTGCGACAAAGCAGTTCACGCGCTTTTTTGCATCCCGTGCTCCACCGCGACAACCTCACCGTCCTCACCGACACCCGGGTCGAGCGCCTGCTGTTCTCGGCCGCGCGGGCGGAAGGCGTGACAGTACTGCAGCATGGCGAACGGCGCGCCCTCAGGGCCACGCGCGAAGTGATCCTGGCCGGCGGTACGATCAACTCCGCCCACTTGTTGCTGCTCTCGGGCATAGGCCCGCAACGGCAATTGCGGCAGTTTGGCATTCCGGTAACGCGCGACCTGCCCGGCGTCGGCGGCAATCTGCAGGACCACCCGACGATTTTCCTCGCCGTGGAAGACCCCAGCGGGGAGTCCTACGCCCTCTCGGCCCGCTCCCTGCCCCGCGTGCTCCTGAGCCCACTGTCTTACTTGGCGCGGCGGCGCGGCATGCTCGCGTCGAACGCCGCCGAGGCCGGTGGTTTTCTGCGCACCCTGCCGCACTTGGCCAGGCCCGATATCCAGATGACGCTGCTCGTCGGCCTCAAGGACAACGCCCGCACCATCCCGCGCCGGCATGGCTATGTCCTGCTCGTCCAGTTGCTGCGCCCGCTCAGCCGCGGCAGCCTCGAACTGGCGTCGGCCGATCCGCTCGTGGCGCCCCGAATACAGGCCAACTTTCTGGAGCACGCTCAAGACCTGGAGACGCTGGCCCGCGGCCTGCAAGCGGCGCGGCGCATCGTCGCTTCGCCCGCCATGGCCCGCTACTCGGGGCACGAAATCGAGCCAGGTCCCCAGGTCAGCACCTCAGGCGACATCGAAGCCGCGATCCGCCGCCAAGTGCTCACCGCCTACCATCCCGTGGGTACATGCAAGATGGGCCCGGCCTCCGACCCGTTCGCCGTGGTCGACCCTCAGCTGCGGGTCCATGGCATCGACGGCTTGCGCGTGGCCGACGCCTCCATCATGCCCACCATCATCGGCGGCAACACCAGCGCGCCAGCGATGATGATCGGCGAACGATGCGCCGAGTTCATCTTGCGCCCAGCGGCCCAGCCCGCCACGGCCCCATCCAGTGCCGACTCCCTCGCCTTCGCCTGACGCGGGCCGGTTTTTTTCCGCAACGACCTTTTTTTCAAACATGACCTTGCCCCAGTCCTTCTCCTTGCCTCCGTTCCTTGCCTCGAGACCCAAGCCATTGTTCATCGATGGCAAGTGGCAGCCCGCCCTGAGCGGAGCCACCTTCCAGACGCTCAATCCGGCTACGGGGCAGGTTCTCGCAGAGGTGGCGCACGGCGCCGCCGCGGATATCGACCTGGCGGTGGCCGCCGCCCGCCGCGCCCTGGAAGGCCCGTGGCGCCGCTTCCGGCCCGCCGATCGCCAGAACGTCATGCTGCGGCTGGCCGATCTGGTCGACCAGCATTTCGATGAGCTCGCGCTGCTCGACACGCTGGATCTGGGCGCGCCGATCAGCCGCACCCGCCTGGGCCGCACTCGCGCCGTTGCCCTGCTGCGCTACTACGCCGGCCTGGCGACCTCTACCCATGGAGAATCCATCGAAAGTTCGGTACTGCCCGCCGAATCGCTGGTCTATACCCGGCAGGAGCCCGTGGGAGTGGTCGGCGCGATCAATCCCTGGAACGGCCCGATCGGCATGGCCATCTGGAAGCTCTGCCCGGTACTGGCATCCGGCTGTACCCTAGTGCTCAAGCCCGCGGAGCAAACGCCGCTGTCCACCTTGCGCCTTGCCGAATTGACCCTCGAAGCCGGCATCCCCGAGGGCGTGGTCAACGTCGTCACCGGCATGGGGGACGCCGGCGCAGCCCTGGCCGCCCATCCCGGCGTCGACAAGATCGCGTTCACCGGCTCCACCGAAGTCGGCCAGAAGATCGTGCAGGCTTCCGCCGGCAATCTGAAACGGCTCTCGATGGAGCTGGGCGGCAAATCACCCAACATTGTGTTTGCCGACGCAGACCTCGATATCACGGTGCCCGGCGCGGCCCGTGCGGTGTTCGCCAATTCGGGCCAGATCTGCAGCGCGGGAACGCGCCTTTTCGTCCAGCGGCCGATCTACGAAGAATTCGTCCACCGGCTCGCCGAGCATGCGAACGGGATGCGCCCGGGAGATCCGCTCGATCCCGACACTCTGCTCGGCCCATTGGCCTCGCAGGAGCAGCTCGATCGCGTCACCCACTATATCGGTATCGGGCGCGAACAAGGCGCCCGCACGGTCGCAGGCGGCAGCCGCATCGCCAGCGGCGAGATGGCCAACGGCTATTTCATGCCGCCCACGGTGTTCGTCGACGTCGACGACCGGATGCGTATCGCCCGCGAGGAGATCTTCGGCCCGGTGGTGGCGGTGCTGCCCTTCGATACGGTCGAAGAAGCCATCGTGCGCGGCAACGATAGCGAGTACGGGCTGGGCGCGGGCGTCTGGACCCGCGACCTCAATACGGCCCATCTCGTCGCCCACGGCTTGCGTACCGGCACCGTGTGGGTCAATTGCTACCAGGTACTCGATCCGGCCGTACCGTTCGGCGGCTACAAGATGAGCGGCTATGGACGGGAATCGGGCAACGAGCACATGCGGGAATACCTGCAGACCAAGGCGGTCATGCTCAATCTCGGTTGACGCCGGCGCGCGGCTCCGCCATCACTCACCACACCAAAAGTCCCAGGAGACTCTCATGTTTGCAACCCAACTTCCACGCCTCGCCACCCGTCTGGCCGCTACCGCCGCTCTGGCTCTCGGACTCTACGCGGGAACGGCCCAGGCGCAGACCATCCGCTACTCCAACTGGCTGCCCATCACCCATCCGCTGCTCACCAACGTCATCCAGCCCTGGGCAACGGAAGTCGAGGAGGCCACGCAGGGCCGGGTCAAGGTCGAGACCTTGCCGAAGGTAGTCGGCGCCGTGCCGGCGCAATTCGATGTCGTCCGAGATGGCATGGCCGATCTGGCCTTCGTCATCCACGGCTACACGCCGGGCCGCTTTCGCGCCCACGAGATTCTCGAGCTGCCCTTCCTGGGCGACGATGCCGAAGCTCTGGCGGTCGCCTCCTGGCGCTTGCATCAGGAACACCTGGCCGCGCTGAACGAACACGAAGGCACGGTACCGCTGGCCATCTTCACGCAAGGCCCGGGGGCACTGTTCTCCATACCGGGGCCCATTCAGTCCATCGACGATTTACGCGGCCTGAAGATCAGGGTCGGCAGTCCGTCGCAGATTCCCATGATGGACGCCGTGCGCGCGGTATCGGTTCAGCGGCCGGTTTCACAGCTCTATGAAATCATGTCCACCGGCGTGGTGGACGCCGCCCTCTTGTCGCGTGAAGCCGTCAAGAATTTCAACGTCGGGCGCGCCATCAAGCACGGGCTGCAGATTCCCGGCGGCTTCTCCAACCTAGGCATGTCCATCGTGATCAACGAGCGCACCTGGAACCGCCTGTCCGCCGAAGACCGCCAGGCCATCATGGCACTGTCGGGCGAAGCCCTGAGCCGCCGCATGGGCGCGGAGTTCGAGGCCATGGATCGGGCTGGACTGGAAGACGTCGAGGCGCACGGCGGAATGCTCTCGGTTGCTGATGACGACTTCGTCGCCGACCTGCGCCAGGCCTTTGCCGTCGCCGATAGCGCCTGGATCCAGAAGGCCCAGGCCGCTGGCCTGGCCGATCCGGAAGCGGTGCTGGCCGACTTCCGCGGCAAGATCGTCGAACTCCAGACCCCATGAATGCCATGTCCACCTCGCTTCCCGAAACCGGCTCCAAGCCGGTCACCGCGGTTCACGCTGGTGCCGCGGGCCGAGGCCGCCGCGTTTTTCTCATGCTGAGCCAACTGGCCGACGGCGTGGCGGCCATCGCCCTGTTCACGCTTATGGGCATGAGCTTCGTCGACGTCGTTGGCCGCGAACTGTTCAACCAGCCGCTGCCCGGCACCATGGAGCTGACCGAGATCCTGATGGCCACTATCATCTTTGCCGTGCTGCCCAGCGTCAGCCATCGTGGCGAGCAGATCGCCGTCGATCTGCTCGACGGGGTGGTGCCTGCCTGGCTGCGGCCCGCCCAGCGCATCGCAGCGCACCTCCTGGGCAGCGTCACGTTCGCGGTGATCGGCTGGCAGCTCTGGGTCGATGCCGGCAAGCTCGCCCGCTACGGCGGTACCACACCCTATCTCGATCTGCCGCTCGCCCCCATCGTCCAACTCATGTCGGTCCTCGCCGTGGCCACCGCCCTCGGCTTCCTGACCGGCATCTTCCGTCCCGCCAAGGAGCCGCGATGAACGCAGCCGCCATAGGCCTGGTGGCCTTGCTCGCGCTGGTGTTCGCGCGCGTGCCCATCGCCGTCGCGCTCGCCGTGGTCGGTTTCATCGGCTTTTCGATGCTCACCGACTGGCAGCCGGCCCTGGCGCTGGCGGCACATACCGCCAAGGAAGGCTCGCTCAACTTCGGCCTGGCCGTGGTGCCGCTGTTCGTCCTCATGGGCAATTTCATCACGCGCGCCCGCTTGTCCGAAGGACTCTTCAACGCCGCCTATGCTTTTCTGGGCCACCGCCGGGGCGGCCTGGCCCTCACCACGGTCGCCGCCTGCGGCGGATTTTCGGCGGTCTGTGGGTCCAGCCTGGCCACGGCGGCCACCATGGCCAAGGTGGCCATGCCCTCGATGCGGCGCTACGGTTATGACGATCGCCTGGCCACGGGCTCGATCGCCGCGGGCGGTACCCTCGGCATCCTGATCCCGCCCAGCATCATGCTGCTCATCTATGGCATCATCACCGACACGCACATCGGCAAGCTGTTCGCGGCGGGAGTGATTCCGGGTTTGATCGGCATCGCGCTGTATATGGCCGCCGTCAGCTATACCACCTGGCGCGACCCCAGGCAGGGGCCGCCGGGCGAGCGCAGCACGTGGCCGCAGCGCCTGCGCTCGCTGCGCGAGGTCTGGAGCATCGCTTTCCTCTTCCTGCTGGTGATGGGCGGCATCTACGGCGGAATCTTCACCCCCACCGAAGCCGCCGGCATCGGCGCCGGCCTGAGCTTTCTGTTCGCGCTCTCGCGCGGCGTCTTATCCTGGAAGGTGCTCTACGAGATTCTGGTCGAAACCGCACGCACGTCGGCGATTCTGTTCGCCGTGCTGATCGGCGCCCTGATGTTCAGCGAGTTCATCAACTACACCGGAGTGCATAAAGGCTTCGTCGAGTGGATCAACCAGCTTGGCGTGCCGGGCTGGATCATCATTCTGGTGCTGGTGCTGGTTTACCTGGTCATCGGCAGCGTTCTCGAGAGCCTGTCGATGATTCTGCTGACCGTGCCGCTGTTCTTCCCGATCATCGTCGATCTGGGCTACGACCCGGTCTGGTTCGGCATCGTCGTGGTGGTCGCCGTCGAAGTCGGCCTCATCACGCCGCCGATCGGGATGAATATCTTCGTCTTGCGCAGCGTGATTCCCGACGTCTCCACCGCCACCATCTTTCGCGGCGTGACACCGTTCTTCTTCGCCGATGTGATTCGCATCGTCCTCCTGGCGCTCGTGCCCGCGTTCTCCATGTGGCTGCCGAACCTGTTGTTCGGGTCGTAGCTCGCCGTCCTCGACGGGCCGCGCGGAAGCCCGTTTCCGGCGGCTCGAAAGCGGCATGCGGGCCGGGGGCTTGCGCTTTGGCCCCGGCTCAGAGTGGCGGCACCTCGTGGTCGGCCGGTTTCGGCGGCACCTGCGGATAGCGGGCACGCCCCTTGACCACCGTGGCCGAGACGTTGGCGCCGGTGCGCACGAACTGCTGCGTGGGATCCCGCCTCGGCTCGTAATCCCAGGCGGGATGGCCGGCGCCAAGGCGGGCGGCCTGGATCAACCGGCGCTCGGCCGCGCTGCGCCGCATCGCCTCGGCCAGCGCCGACTCATCCCAATGCGTGCGTATGAGGCCGGCCAGACCCTCGGCCCGCTCGGCATGAACCGGCAAGGCCGCGAGATTGCGCAGTTCGTCGGGATCCTCCGCAAGGTTGAACAGCATCGGCGGATCGTCGGCACAATGGATGTACTTCCACGCTCCAGCACGCACCATCAAGCATGGATGATAGGCGCCATCGGCCGTCATCTCGGCGAAGATCGGCCACTCGCCGTCGAGCGAATCGGGATCCCGCAAGGCCGGCGCCAGGCTGCGTCCTTCGAAAGGCGTCGCCGCTTCCAGGCCGGCTCGCCCCGCGCCGGCCAGTTCGAGCAGGGTTGGCGCCAGATCGAGCAGCGACACCGGCGCGGGCACGATGCCGGGCCGCTGGCGAGGCGCCGCCATGATGAGGGGAATGCGCATGGCGCCCTCGAGCAGCATCCATTTGTACCAAAGCCCCTTCTCGCCCAGCATGTCGCCGTGGTCAGAGGTAAACACGATGATCGTGTCGTCGATCAGATCCATGTTTTCGAGAGCGGCCACGATCTCGCCAACGCGATCGTCGACATAGCTGGTCATGGCGTAGTAGGCGTGGCGCGAACGCATGACATCGGCCTCGGTAATGTCGTACTCATCAAAGCGATAGATGCGGCGCAAGCGCTGGCTGTGAGGGTCCAGTGTGCCGGGCGGCGCCGCCGGTACCCGAGGCGGGTCGATCTCCCGCTCGTCATAACGCGACCAGTACGCTTGCGTAATGACATACGGATTGTGCGGATGGGTGAACGATACTGTGAGAAAAAACGGCTGCTCGCGATCCCGGCCGTAATCGTAAATGCGCTGCACGGCGCGCGCCGCCACCTCGTCGTCGTAATCCAGCTGCAGGCTGCGTCGGCAGACTCCCGACTCCACCACGCTGCGCAGGTTCAAGCCCGTGGCCGCGACCGGGATCAATTTCTGCCAGTCGGGGGTCCAGCCGAAGTCCGACGGATAGATGTCGGTGGTGAGGCGCTCCTGGTAGCCATGCAACTGATCGGCGCCGACGAAATGCATCTTGCCCGATAAACACGTACGGTAGCCCAGCGCGTTCAGATAGTAAGGCAAGGTCGGTGCGCTGGAACGAAAGTCGCTCGCGTTGTCGTACACGCCCAGGCGGCTGGCCAGTTGCCCGGTCAACAGCGAGGCGCGCGACGGCGCACACACCGGAAAATTGCAGTAAGCCTGGGCAAACACGCTGCCCCTGGCCGCCAGGCGATCGAGATGCGGTGTAAGGCAAACCCGATTGCCATAGGCGCGTAGCGCGCGCGCCGTCAATTGATCGGCCATGATGAGAACGATATTGGGCGAACGCGACATATCAGCCTCCGCGCGGCCGCCCGAAGGAGGCTGAAGCCCCCTCGGGGGGCAGCGAACGCAGTGAGCGTGGGGGCAGCTTCATCTCAGAAATACTCCGTGCAAGACTGCGAATGATATTTGTCGGCGCAACGGCTGGGTCCGAGTACGCCCCGACGCTAAATTCAATCGACGCGGGCGCCCGAGTCGCGCACCACTTGCGACCACAGGGCATGCTCCCGCCGCATGAACTCGCCAAACTCGGCCTGCCCCATGAGGCGCGGCACGAATCCCATGGAGGCCAGTTGCGTTTGCACTTCGGGCGACCCCAGCACCTCGAGCGTGGCTGCCTCGAGCGCACCGAGCACCTCGGCAGGCGTACCGGCCGGCGCCAAAAGCCCGAACCAGGCCGACACATCGAAGGGCGCGACGCCCAGTTCTTCGAGCGTCGGCAGGTCCGGCATGGAGTCCACCCGTTCCGCGGTGGTCACGGCCAACGCGTGAAGCTTGCCGTCCTGGATATGGGGCAGCGCCACCGACATGCCGTTGAGCATGAAATCCACCTGATCGCCCAGCAAAGCCATGGTGGCGGGCGCCGCACCTTTATAGGGAACGTGGACGGCCTGGATACCGGCCGCCTTGCCGAACAAGACGGCGGCCATGTGATTGGCCGACCCCACCCCGCCCGAGCCATAGCTGAGACCCGCGGCCGCGGCGCGTGAAGCACGTTTCAAAGCCTCCAGGTCGGGAACCTGGAAGCCCGGCCGCGTAACCAGCACCAGCGGATTGCCCGCCAGAAACGCGATGGGCGCCAGATCGGTCAGCGGATCGTAAGGCAAGGCTTCGAAAAGCTCGGGATTGATGGCCAGCGAACCGATGTATCCCACCACCAAGGTGTAGCCGTCGGCCGGCGCCTTGGCCGCATAAGCGGTACCGATATTGCCGCCGGCGCCGGGCCGATTCTCGACCACCACGGTGGCGTTCAGCGCCTCGGCCAGCCCTTGGGCGACGATCCTGCCCAGGCCATCGGACGGCCCTCCCGCCGCGAATGGCACCACGATCTTGATGGGCTGCGCGGGATAGTCGGCCTTCGCCGCCAGCGGCGCCAGGGCCAGTGAACCGCCGGCAGCCATAGCCACCGCCAAAGCGGCGTGCTGCATAGATTGATACATGGTCTCTCCTCCTTCAGTGGGCCATCTGACGTGGCCTGCAAATTCCGGTATGGATGCAAGACGGCGAATAGCCGTCCTGCGGAGACAGTCTAGAAAGGCCTGCGATCTCCGTAAAATCAATCTTTGGTAAGTCGTGATACGGTTTTTGCTATCACTGTGAATATGCCCTGGGCATTGCCACTTCGCCTTGGCTGCTGGAAACCGGGCCGGCAGAAAACGCCCTCCACGGGGCCCACGCTCTCGACGTTCATTGCCCTCAATGGAGCGTCGGCTTCCCTGGGCAACTGTGCGACTGCTGATATATGACTGTCATGATGCCGTCATTTTTCGCCTCTAGGATGCGCCCCAGGACAAGCCTTTCGGGCTTGCATCCCCGCTCCACCACCCGTACACGAGCAAGAGGAATCAGCAATGTTCAAACGAGTTTTCAAACAAGTGGCCTTTGGTGCCGCTCTCGGCGCCGCGGCGCTGACGGTCCAGGCGGCCAACATCACCGGCGCGGGCGCTTCGTTTCCGTATCCCATCTATGCCAAGTGGGCCGCGGCCTACAAAGATGCCACCGGTAACGCGGTCAACTATCAGTCCATCGGCTCGGGTGGCGGCCAGCAGCAGATCAAGGCCAAGACCGTCGACTTCGGCGCCTCGGACGACCCCTTGACGGCCGAGGACCTGCAAACCAGCGGTTTGCTGCAGTTCCCGGCCGTGATCGGCGGCACCGTGCCGGTCGTCAACATCGCCGGCGTCAAGCCGGGCGAGCTGAAGCTGTCGGGCGAGCTGCTGGCCGATATCTTCCTGGGCAAGATCAAGAAATGGAATGATCCCGCCATCGCCAGCTTGAACCCGGACCTGAAGCTGCCCAGCGCCGACATCATCGTCGTCCATCGCTCCGACGGCTCGGGCACGACCTTCGGCTGGACCAATTACCTGTCCAAGGTTTCGCCCGAGTGGAAGTCCACGGTGGGCGAAGGCAAGGCCGTCAAATGGCCGGTGGGCCAGGGCGGCAAGGGCAACGAAGGCGTGGCCGCCTACGTGGGCCAGTTGAGCAACACCATCGGCTACGTCGAGTACGCCTATGCCAAGCAGAACAATCTGTCCTGGGCGCAGTTGCGCAACCAGGCCGGCAAGTTCGTGCAACCCGAGCAGGAAGCCTTCGCCGCCGCCGCCGCCAACGCCGATTGGGACAACGCTCCCGGCATGGGCGTGGTGCTGACCAACGAGCCGGGTGATACCTCCTGGCCCGTGACCGCCGCCACCTTCATCCTGATCCACAAGGAACAGAGCGACGCCGCCCAGGGCAAGGCCGTGCTCGAGTTCTTCGACTGGGCCTGGAAGAACGGTGCCGAAGCCGCGGCCGAACTGGACTACGTGCCGCTGCCAGACGAAGTGACCGCCAAGGTTCGCAATGTCTGGAAGACGGAAGTCAAGGCCAACGGCCAGGCTGTGTGGCAATAAGCCGAACCAGCGCTGCGCAGGCGGATGGCCGGGCCGGCACCGGCTGATCCGCGCAGCGATGGCCCGCACGCGGCGGGCGCAATCCCGCCGCTTTCGCTTTTTATCGACATCCCGACACCTTTGGAACGTCCAACCATGAGCGCGGTACTGGATAACAATGTGCCGGTTACCCCGGCGGAGCCGGTGGCCACAGGCGCCCCCACTCCCAAGAATCGCAACCGCAACGCGCTGATGGATGCGCTGTTCAAGAACCTGACACGCACCTTCGCGTTTCTGGTTTTTTCACTGCTCGCCGCGATCCTGATCTCTTTGGTTTACGGCTCCCGCGAAACGTTGTCGGCCTACGGCCTGGCCTTTCTGTGGACCAATGAATGGGATCCGGTCAACGGCGTCTACGGCGCCCTAGTGCCCATCGTAGGCACATTGCTGACGTCCATCATTGCCCTGATCATCGCCGTGCCGGTGTCGTTCGGCATCGCCATGTTCCTCACCGAACTGGCGCCGACCTGGCTGCGCCGCCCGCTGGGCACCGCCGTCGAAATGCTGGCGGCCATTCCGTCCATCATCTACGGCATGTGGGGTCTGTTCGTTTTTGTACCCATCTTCCAGGCCTATATCCAGCCCACCCTGATCGCCACGCTGGGCAGCCTGCCGCTTGTCGGCGGCTTCTTCTCCGGTCCGCCCTTCGGCATCGGTATTTTCACGGCCGGCCTGATCCTCTCGATCATGATCATCCCCTACATCGCCGCGGTCATGCGCGATGTGTTCGAACTCGTGCCGTCCATGCTCAAGGAATCGGCCTACGGCCTGGGCAGCAGCACGTGGGAAGTCATGTGGAAGGTCGTACTGCCCTTTACCAAGTCCGGCGTCATCGGCGGCATTATGCTGGGCCTGGGTCGCGCGCTGGGCGAGACCATGGCGGTCACCTTCGTCATCGGTAACGCCTTTCGCATGCCCGACTCCATCTTCGCGCCCGCGAACTCGATTGCCTCGGCCCTGGCCAATGAGTTCAACGAGGCGGGTGGCATGCAGAAGTCGGCTCTCATCGAACTGGGGCTGATTCTGTTCCTGATCACCACCATGGTCCTCGCCCTGTCCAAAGTACTGTTGCTTCGCCTGTCGCAGGGTGAAGGCACCAAGACCTGATTTAGGAAGGCATCGCCATCATGCCGGTCAACTCCGTCGTCGCCATGCAGAACTCGGTCTATCGCCGCAGGTACCTGCTCAATCGCATCATGCTGACGCTGTCGCTGGCAGCATTGATCTTCGGCCTGTTCTGGCTGTTCTGGATCATCCTTACCTTGCTGACCAAGGGAGGCGCGGCACTCTCGTTAACACTGTTCACCGACATCACGCCGCCGCCCGGCCAGGCCGGCGGCCTGGCCAACGCCATCGTGGGCAGCGTGCTGATGGCCGCAGTGGGCACGGCCATCGGCACCCCGGTCGGGATTCTGGCCGGCACCTACCTCGCGGAGTACGGCAAGACCGGCTGGCTGGCGCCGGCCACGCGCTTTCTCAATGACGTCCTGCTGTCGGCGCCTTCCATCGTCATCGGCCTGTTCATCTATGCCGTCTATGTGTATCAGGTGGGACATTATTCCGGCTGGGCCGGCGCGCTGGCGCTGTCCATCCTGGTGATCCCGGTCGTGGTGCGCACCACCGACAACATGCTGGAGCTGGTGCCCAACAGCCTGCGCGAAGCCTGCGCGGCCCTGGGCTGTCCCAAGTGGCGCATGATCATGATGGTCTGTTATCGTGCCGCGCGTTCGGGCATCATCACCGGCGTGCTGCTGGCCGTGGCCCGCATTTCCGGGGAAACCGCGCC
>Ga0172382_10010840_pt1 | contig 12145 bp, 9 predicted proteins | sample Leawel138RmetaG_FD_122245 | JGI IMG/M metagenome (GOLD analysis project Ga0172382, IMG submission 122245) | Leachate microbial communities from a municipal landfill in Southern Ontario, Canada - Leachate well 138R metaG | ecosystem: Engineered > Solid waste > Landfill > Unclassified | place...
CCCTGACTACATGCTTCTTGAACGATTCGCTGTAGCGGCCGCTGGGACTGAGATGTTTTGATTTAACGTTTTGTGTATCCATATGTTGACCGTATTTTAGTCAACCTTTTTCAGGACGCCACACGAAAAACTAAATTCCGCAAAAAGTGCACTTTTTGCGGAATTTAGTCCTGCGCAAAATCAACAACTATCGTTATATATACAAAAAGTAGGTTGCTGTCTCGCAAGAAAACCCTGCTGTGAGCAACATTGCTAACGCCTATTTGATCGGCTTCGCTTTATCCCCGAACAACTGCTGGAACAACAGGGAAAAGAGCACCACTCCGGCACAGCCCACCAGGTTGAGCCAGAGGAAAGCCATCAGATCCAATTGCCAGATAGTGACTACCATGATCTCGGTCAGAATGGCTGCCCACAGGACCGCCCTGCCACCGGCACGCCGCACGTAGAAGGCTACCACAAAAATACCGAGAATCGTCCCATAGAAAAGAGATCCCAGAATATTGACTGCCTCGAGCAAATTGCCCAGCCGGTTGGCATACAAAGCAATAATCATACAGAAAATCCCCCAGACCAGGGTAAAAATACGGGAGGCAGACAGATAGCTTCGTTCTCCCCCGTCCTTATTGATAAACCGCTTGTAGATATCAATGGAGGTGGTGGATGCCAGGGAATTGATAGCAGAAGCCGTGGCCCCCATAGATGCCATGAACACAATGGCGATCAGCAAACCGATCAGCCCTTTGGGAAAGCTCTCCGTCACAAAGGAAAGAAAGATATAGTTGTTGTCATTGGTGTCTGCCTTGCTGTCGTTTTTCTTCATTAGGGCGACCAGGTCCCCCCGGATTTCTTTGGCCTGCTGATCCGCTTCCTGCAAGCGCAGACGCAGCTCATCGATCTGCTGCTCATCATCCGCTGCCACAGCCTCTGTCAACCGATCTATATCCGCCTTTTTATGATCAAATACAGCAATATGCTTTTCTCTCAAAGCCTCCACCTCTTCGTGGTAAACGCTGTTTTCAATCTTGTTGAGCTCGAGTTTATTGAAGAAAATCGGAGGGGTATTGTACTGATAGAAAGAAAAAACCAGGATGCCAATCAGCAGGATGGAAAACTGCATGGGGACCTTGAGCAGACCGTTCATCAGCAGGCCGATCCGGCTCTCCCGGATGGAGGAACCGGTCAGGTAGCGACCGACCTGGCTCTGGTCGGTCCCAAAATAGGATAACTGGAGGAAAAACCCGCCAATAATTCCCGTCCAGACCGTGTACTGGTTATTGAGATCAAGTTTAAAATCGATAGCATTGGTTTTGCCGGATTTTCCCGCGATATGCAAAGCTTCTTTGAAGCCAATTCCGGAAGGCAGTAAGTGGACCACCATATACCCCGCAGCCAGCAAGCCCCCGAAAATAATACTCATTTGTAGAAGCTGAGTGTAGGATACCGCCTTGGTCCCACCATATACCGTATAGATCACAACCAGTGAGCCGATAAACAAGGTGGTATAAGTCACATTGATCTGCAGAATACTGGATAGGATAATAGCCGGGGCGTATATCGTAATGCCGGTGGATACCCCCCGCTGGATCAGGAATAAAAACGCCGTAAAGACCCGGGTGCGCACATCAAAACGCTTTTCCAGAAATTCATAGGCTGTAAATACCTTGAGCCGGTGAAAGATCGGCACAAAGGTGATGCTCAATACGATCATGGCCAAGGGCAATCCGAAATAAAACTGCACAAAGCTCATGCCCGACGTATATGCCAAGCCAGGGGCGGAAAGAAAGGTGATAGCGCTGGCCTGGGTCGCCATCACCGAAAACCCGATATGGTACCAGGAAAGAGAACGATTGCCCAATAAGTATCCGTCAATATTCCGGATTCCGCGACTTCTGTAAACCCCATAAGACACAATCGCCAATAGGGTGATAGCCAATACTACCCAATCAATTAAACTCATCCGAAATGAACCGTAAACCAGTAAAACAATAGGATTAGTACCACCAACCAGATGACAACCAGCCAGTAAAACCGTTTCCAGGTCCGGATAAATGGAGGCAAACCTTTATCTATTTTCATTCAATTAACTTTAAAATCAATATTCATTCTATTGGTTTGGCCAACAAATTGACAAATAAACGATAGGCTCCCGGCACCCCGGCCGGCAACTGCCTGAAAAATGCCAAAGAGGTATAAACAAATTTTCCTTTCCCATATTGCCCAACCACCACCGAACCATCCAACGCTTGCTCTCCTGCATCATTCATAGACAGTGGCAATGCGTAGCCTGGATCTATATCCGCAGCAAAATACAATCCCCGCTCCTGAATCCAGCCTGTAAAGTCCGAAGGGGTTATCCGGTTGGGATGGTTCAAAACCGGATGATCCGGCAACAATACCCGTACTTCCGAAAGCTCGTCCGTTACCCTTAGGCGGGATAATTTGAATGGATACGGTCCAAAGTCGGAAGTGGATAAACCCGAATTCACATTGTACTGCATCAGATAGGTCCCTCCATTCTGCACATACTCCATGAGTCTGGGTTGGATGAAACCCATTCGTCTATTGACATTATACGCCCGTATGCCAGAAATGATCGCGTCATATTGCGTAAGGTCCTGATCCAGTATATCCTGTTCACTCAGCAGGTCCACCGTCAAGCCAATCTGCCGCAGCGCATCAGGGACCAGGTCACCTGCACCTACAATATACCCGATCCGGCGGGCCGAAACCCCGGTAGGGATATAGCTCAGGCGGATATTGGCCGGTGGGAAATAGGTGATCAAAGGAATGTGCTGGTAGTCTATGGTTTTGATCATGCTGGCCGTTTCCCGGGTTTGATGGCCATTTTCCGGGTTTTGGTATTGCAGATCGAAGGTGAGTAAATCTTCGTGTGCGCCCATAGCCCCTTGCGTTCGCTGGATGATCCTGGCAGGGTCCGGATGTAGGGTAAAGCGGCCGGAGATTTCCTGATCATTTCTTTCAAAATCCAATTCCATATGGGCGGGGCTGACCGACCAGCCTTCAGGCACTGTAGGTGAAACGGTAGCCCTGAATGCGCTGCTGGCATGGGAGGCGAAGACCACATCTATGATCTTATCCCCATTACTGCTGGAAAAGGCCAGGGCATTGAGATTGAGATTGGCGGTGACAGCAGGTGCAACCACCAATGGTTGGTGGATTTCACCGTGCACCGGGTGGGTATATTTATAGGCGATGGGCCGCTCAAATTCCAAGGCCATGCCATTGATGCTCAATTTGATTGGGGTGTTTGGGGCATCCGGGTTTTCCGGAAGGCCAATTTCATTCCAATCTTCCACCGCAAAACGTTCCTGAACCCGCTCCTTGCGCAACCAATAAGGCTGTGTATTTTGCTGAGGTACAAAGGTTGTATTTACTTGAATCAGATTGTTGAAAGGTAAGGTCTCGCTCTGAGCTGCTGATCCTACACTAAGCACCTGAACCTCTACACCGGGTCTGCGCAAAATAAAATCCGTCCGCACATTTACCTGCTGACCGATGGAAACTTTGGCTGACGAAGCATAGCTTTCAAACCAAACACCGGCACATGCCAAAATAATGTCTTTAAGCTCCTTGATCTTTTGTTCTTTCCAATAACCGTGATCCAAGCTTTCCAATTCGGTCATCAATCCCAACAACCCGGCCAATGAGGCTTCTGGCTGCTGCACGTCAAAACCATCAATAATGTCGTTAATTATCCGCTCCAGATAAGCACCACCCTCCACACGCGTCCAACTCACATCCACCCCATCCATCAACGATGTTTCGGGAGCCTCTCCATCCAATAATTCAAAAAACTCACGGGAAATGCCCCGCTGCCGGGCGGCACCAAAGCCCTGGCTCTTGTGGCTGGAGCGGCTTTCCGCAGCAATTTCCCCATAGGACTGGCCCAATAAAGGATTATATGCACCTATATCAATATTAAATTGCTCGACAGTAGTATTGTTCCTCCCTCCAAAATTGGCTGCATTCCACAACAATCGTTTGGCCTGCCAGGGTTCCACAAAAACAAGCTGCTCCGGAAAGCGCTGTGGGTCCGCAGCCGCCCGAAACGCTTCAATAGCGAGTATTGTGGCTGCCTGATGATGGCCGTGCCCCCCTCGGGGATCGGGTGGAAACCGGGTAATAATCACATCCGGCCGATGTTTTCGTATGACCCAAACCGCATCAGCCAAAATTGCTTCATGCCCCCAAAACTCAAGGGTCTCCTCAGGGGTTTTGGAAAACCCAAAATCATTGGCCCTTGAGAAATATTGCTCTCCGCCATCGATTCGGCGGGCCGCCAATAACTCTTGGGTCCGGATCAACCCCAATTCCTCAGCCAGTTCGGTACCTATCAGATTCTGGCCGCCATCCCCTCTGGTCAATGAAAGGTAGGCTGTACGGTACTTCATCTCCCGCGCAGACCAGGCAATCAACCGGGTATTTTCGTCGTCCGGATGCGCCGCCAAATACAAAACAGAGCCCAATACATTGAGCTTTTGAAGGTCGGATAAAATCTCAGCAGAAGAAACTATACGTTGCCGCAATTGGGCCTGTGCCGGCAGACCTGCCACACATATACAAAGGGTTAGTAATAATAAAGGCCATAATCTCATGTTTCAAACATAGATAAATTTCCTTAAAATAAAAGACCATACCGGGTCACTGGCATGGTCTTTCAAAAAATTAACAATTTTAATACAATTGTCTTGTTTAACCTTTACACCGTAAATATAGAAAAAAATATAGGAAAGGAAACAATCCGCATTCCATTTGAGTGGCATTTAGTTTTCCACAAACATGCAATATTCCACAACCCGGGTTATTATTGAATATATTTGATTATTTTACCATACAATTTTAGCTATGGCTCCTGAGAATCCGGCATATTCAAAAATTTTCCTCCGCACTCAATTTCTGGCCAAACGCCAGGAACTGGGGGAAGAAGAATTGGAGGCCAGAAATCACGGTCTGTTAGCGCAACTGCAAGCTTTGGACTTCACCAAACTATTGGGGCTCAAAAAACTGCCCCTGGACCTGAACCTGGACCTTAAAGACCAAGTCCAGCCTCCTGAAAAAACACTCCACATTTTCCTTTCCATCCGCAGGCAGGCAGAGCCGGATACCTATAGACTGGTGGATTGGATCAATGCAAATTATGCGCAGGTGCGCTGGGTGGTCGGCAAGACGGAGCGAAAAACCAACAGCATGTACCATTACGTATGGGATGAGCAGAGCCTCATCCGGGAGAATAAATGGGGCATTCCTGAACCTTTGGGGGGTATCCGTGTTGATGAACAGGAAATTGATCTGGTGTTTGTGCCCTTGCTGGTAATCGACCGGGTCGGGCACCGTATTGGTTATGGCAAAGGCTATTACGATCGTTTCTTGGCAAAATGCAGGCCGGACACTCTCAAAATCGGGGTGTCGCTTTTTGAACCGGTGGATCAGATTGCAGACCCCAGCCCCACCGACATTCCGTTAAATGCCTGTATCACTCCGCAGGGCACCTTTTGGTTTGGGAATTAGGCTTTCATCCACCATTTATATTAATACAGCGTGCGGAACTTGATCGTGTTGTCGATTTTCTTGAGCTCTGATAATACCCTGGCATCATACCTGGCACCAATATCAGTAACCACATAGCCCAATCTTCCTTTGGTCATTAGAAACTGGGCAAGAATATTGATTTCGTTGGCTGCAAACACAGCATTGATCTGTGCCATAATCCCGGGCACATTATGGTGGATATGCAACAAGCGGTGGGAACGATTGATTTTCGGCAACAGCAAATTGGGAAAATTGCGGCTCATATCCGTATCTCCATTATTGATAAATGCAGCCATACGCCGTGGAATAAACTCAGCATTTCTTTTCTTATTTTTCTTGTCGTCAAAGATAACGATACCCTTTTCATTGCAAATCGCTTTGTTTACTTTCCCCTTACTCTCCCCAAGGTAACCAATGGTTTTGAGTTTGTCCGCCCGTCTCAACTGATCCCCGTCCATCTCCTGGTCACCCGCCAGCAGCAACATGCCTACATCCTTCACATATTTTTCTTCCAGGGTTTTCTTGGTCCTGATGGAAAACCCGTCCTTCTTCAAGATGTCTGCAGCAATATCGGGCACATCACCTACAATGAGGCACAGGATCCGATTTTTGGGGTATGAAATGGCTCGTGGCAAGTCATTGACATAAAGAAATTCGTCGAAACTGGGCGTAATATGATCCGCTTTTTCAGATACACTTTTGCGTTCTATGTTTTCGGTGAACGCATAAAACCGCTCGATCAGGCCCGATTCCTTGAGCTGATAATCAGAATAGCCGTCTCCAATCCCAAACAGCCTGCCCGGCAAATCCAGTTGTTTGAGCAATTTGACTTTGCCGGCTTCTTCGGAAAGGGGGTTACTTTCATCGTAACCTATAATATTTCCCTGGTCGTCAAATCGAAATTCGTTGGCATATATCTGTTCGGCGCCAATATAATATGGACTGACTACCGGGGTAATAAATTCTTTAAAACCACCGGAAACGATCAGCACCTGCTCCTTATTTTGCCTGAAAAAATCCTTGTTGCGGTGGAAAGAGGAGGAAACCTTTTTCTTGAGTACCCCAACCAATTTGGTCAAATGCTCACGATTGGCACCCAGAAGGCGAACGCGGCCACTCAGACTCTCCCGAAACGAAATCTCACCGTTCATGGCCAGATTTGTCAATCGGTCAATTTCTGCAAATCTCTGCTGTTTGTCGGGATGGTGCTGCAAGGATATCCTTGCCAATTCGTCCAGGGCCTCTACCTGAGTAAAGGTGCTGTCAAAATCAATTATGTAATGATGTTTCACTTTTGATCACGCTATGGCAAATTTCATTCAACGTCTGGTCAATGGGCTTAAATTCAAAATCTATAGCCTGTAGAAGTTTCTGATTGGAGAACCTGAGCTTTTTGCTGGAAACCCGGGCAGATTCCTTGGTCAGTGTTGATTTTTTTCCTTTCACCCAGGCTGAAAAGGAGGCCAATCGCCAAGCCACCTCCAACATCAGTGGGGTCGCTTTGGACTTCGGAGCTGGTCTGCCCAAAAAACTGCAGCTGCGGGAGAGCATTTCTTTGTGGGTCAAATTGACATTGCTCACAATATATCGTTCCTCACTCAATTCCTTTTTCTCCATCAATTTGACCATGGCCCTGGCCACGTCTTCCACATCCACCAGACCAACCGATCCGCTGGGGTAAAACTTCAGGCCTTTATGCAACAGATAGAAAATGGCCCCACTGCCTCTATGGCCCGATGAACACCCAATAATAAGAGAAGGATTGACGATTACTCCTTTCAGGCCCTCCGAAAAGCCGCGCCATACCTCCATTTCAGATTCGTATTTGGCGACGGAATAATGAGATTGACTTGGGTCATATTCCCACATATCATTTTCGGTCGTATCATTTCCGTTTTTTCCTTCCCCCAAAGCTGCAATGGAACTAACGTGAACCAGCCTTGCCCCTGTGTCCAGGCACAAATTGACCACATTTGCGGTTCCTTGTACATTGATTCGGAGCATGGATTTGCGGTGGGCCGGATGATAGGAAACTTTGGCTGCACAATGATAGACTTGTGTCACCCCATTGAAGGCTTCCTTTAATGCCAGATAATCCAGCACGTCAGCTTCCATCCATTCCAATTGTGGGCGATTGTCCAATAAGGACGGCATACGGGAAGTTGAACGGCGGATTGCCCGGACCGGAATCCCCTGTTGCAATAGCTGATCAATCAAAATAGACCCCAGAAACCCTGTGCCTCCCGTTACTAATACCACAATCAAAAAAAATTAAATTCCGACATCAAACATACAACAAAATCCTATACTTTTGTGATAATGAGCAATAAGTTTCCACCTGAACTGGTAAGAAAATTGGGGTCAAACCCACTTTTTGATTCAGATTCTTTCTTAGAGACCCACGAAGCTGCAGCATGCCTTACCTCGATCCGCATCAACCCCTTGAAAACGCGGCCGCACCTGGTCACGGAGGCCTTGCCGAAGGTACCTTGGTGCGATAAGGGTTATTACTTGCCCGAAAGACCGTTATTTACGCTGGATCCCTTTTTCCATGCCGGCAATTATTATGTGCAGGAGGCCTCTTCTATGTTTTTGGCTCAGGTGATCACCTCCCTGCAGTTGGATGCCGAGCCCTGCCTGGCTTTGGATCTGTGTGCCGCACCCGGTGGAAAGAGCACCTTACTCCAGAGCTATCTGCATCCGGACAGCTTGCTTATCGCCAATGAACTCATCAAGTCCAGAGTGGGCATTCTGGAAGAAAACCTGACCCGTTGGGGTTTTCCCAATACCCTTATTGCACATAGTGACCCTTCGGCATTTGCCAGATTGCCTGAGTATATGGATGTATTGGTGGTGGATGCCCCCTGTTCGGGATCAGGAATGTTTAGAAGGGATGCCAATGCCATTGATTTGTGGTCCGAATCCCTGGTGAAATTATGCAGGGAAAGGCAGCAACGAATTCTGGCCAATAGTATCGGCTGTCTCAAGAGTGGAGGTGTTTTGATCTATTCGACTTGTTCCTATTCGGAAGAGGAAAATGAGCAGATCGCAGATTGGCTGGTGGAAAATTATGGGTTGGAATCCGTTTCGGTTCCATTTTCACCCGAATGGGGAATTGTGGAAAGCCGTTCCTCCCGGCATTCCTGCGTAGGCTATCGGTTTTATCCGCACAAATTGCAGGGGGAAGGTTTTTTTCTGACAGTTTTCAGAAAGCCTGGAACAGGGGGTAAAGAATGGGGGAAAAAAACACAAAAGGCAGCCAAACAAAAAAACCATGTGGAGCCAAAGGCTCTTGAGCGTTGGATTGTGGATCCACAGCGGTATTACAATTTTATGGTGGGCGATCAATTGCATGTCATCGACGAGCGTTTGAAGGAGGATTTTATAGCGCTGCGGAATATGTTGTATCTCAAAAACGCAGGTCTGAGGATTGGAAAGATCCATAAGACAGAAATCCTCATTCCAGATCATGCCCTCGCTTTGAGTACGATTTGCAATCCAGATCTGCCAAAAATGGAATTGGATTACGAAAATGCATTGGATTACCTGCGAAAAAACAGCCTGTCCGTTGAATTTCCCCCCAGCCAACCCATGGGATGGACGTTGATGGCCTATCAGGGAGCCGTGATGGGTTGGGCCAAAACTATGCCGGGCAGGATCAACAATTATTATCCCAAAGACTGCCGCATCGTCAATTTATAGGCTTTTATTTTTTCTGGGGTGGGATTTCCACCTTAGGCAATTTTTGGGGAGTGGGCCGACCGTCAGCCTCAAATTGCTTGAACGAAGTCAGGATATAATTGGTGACATCATAATCATTCCAATACTGTGCTTTTTGAAAGGGCGGACGGTACAAAAAAGCAAAATTATTCAGATCCTCGCCTTCCAGCGCGGTCAATTCCACAATACGGTACCTGCTGAATATCCGGTCTACCTGAATGGCTTCCATTTCATTTTCCATAAAATTGCGGAAGCGCCTGGCCTGCCGTCCGCTCCTGCTGAAGCGTTCATAAAGGGAGGTTATCGGGGAAAAAACATAGGCAAGCGGGGAAGGTTTCCCTCCACTATACACTCCCTGCCGTTGATAGCTTTCGGCCCCTTCACGCAGTTCCTGCTCTCTTGATCTGCCTTCTACGGTGACCGCATCTATACGGATCGTACTGGGCGTGATATCAATGAGAATATCACTCAAGGTTTGGATGACCGTGGAATGGTTTTCATAACCTATCTTGGAAAACAAAAGCGTATCCCCAACCTGCGCCTGAATGTGAAATATCCCCGCCAGATCGCTTGTTACTATGTTGCGGCTTCTTAAATTCCTAACATTCACCTGGGCCACACGGATACTCGTTCCACTTTCCAAAACCAACCCACCTACAATTCCCGATTCTGGAGATCCCATGCCAGCCAATCCTGATACCTGCGCAGAGACATGCAGCACCTGAACAACCGCCAGATGAAACAGCAGAATGGCGTATATTCTTAATCTATTCAATCTTATTCCCGTCTTTATAGGGATAAAACACAAAATTTGCTCCTTCTGGCACGATGACGAAAAGGCACATGAAAGATTTGGGGTCTTTATACTGCTTGACGAAGCGTTCTTTTCTTTCCGGCTTGATAATTCCACGCTCTACGAACTCTTCAAGAGTCGCTGCCTGGATGGTCCAACTTGTGCCCAATTCCTCCTTATCCAAAATGACTTCACCTAAACTGACTTCATGTTGATGAGCGATAAAAATGGGGTGGTAGGACAATCCTTCGCCAATAATGTCTGCGGACACTTCGCTGATGGCATCCCTATAAAAATCCAGATCCTTTTTTAAACTGAGCAAAGGACTTGGTTGGTTTTTCTGGCCGTCGTCCCCTGCTTCGGGAGCGAACAGTAAATCGCCTATTTCCATGCTACTCTGATTTTAATACCAAAGATACAACATTCTCCACATGTTGGGTCTGTGGGAACATATCCACGGGCCGGATTCGCTCAACCAGGTATTTTTCACTGAGCAAAGCTAGGTCCCTTGCCTGTGTCGCCGGGTTGCAGCTCACATAAACAATTCTGGGGGCTTCCATTTCCAGCAATCGGGCCACCACGTCAGCATGCATCCCCGCGCGGGGTGGATCAGTAATCACCAAATCCGGCCTCCCATGTTCGACCATAAACTCAGGAGTCAAAACATCCTTCATATCCCCGGCAAAAAACCTGGTGTTGGTGATCCCGTTCAATTCGGAATTGATCTTGGCGTCTTCAATCGCAGTAGGCACATACTCAATTCCTATTACTTCCCGGACCTGCCGGGCAATAAAATTTGCAATTGTACCCGCTCCGGTGTAGAGATCGTAAACCCTCTCATTTCCCTTCAGGGCGGCAAATTCCCTTGTAATTTTGTACAGTTCATACGCCTGTGCCGAATTGGTCTGGTAGAAAGATTTGGCTCCCACCTTGAAACGCAGCCCTTCCATTTCCTCAAAAATATGATCCCGACCTGCAAAACAATGGATATCCTGATCGAAGATGGTATCGTTTTTCTTTTGATTCACTACATATAATAGCGAATGGACCGCAGGAAAAGAGGTCAACAAGAAGGATAGGGTCTTATCTATGATTTCCTGGTCAGCATAGGCGAAGACCACGATGACCATCAATTCTCCCGTAGATGAGGTGCGAATTATCAAATTTCGCAAGGCGCCTTCGTGCTGTTTCAGGTCATAAAATGAGATTTGCTCCTTTTTGGCAAAATCAAACAGGGCATTCCGGATGTCGTTGGACAGGCCTCCCTGCAGAAAACAATGGTCAATTTGCAGAATCTTGTCAAATCGCCCCGGAACATGGAAACCCAGCGCATCAAGATCCAAGTCATCGGTCTGCTCGTCCGGGGAAGTCAGCCAGCGTTTATTTGAAAAGGTGAATTCAAGCTTATTGCGATAGTATCGGGTTTCTTTGGAAGCCAGAATAGGTTCCATTTTATCTGCATCTATTTTTCCGATTCGGGTCAATGCATTATAAACCGACTTTTGCTTGTATTCCAATTGGGCATCATAACTCATATGTTGCCATTTACAGCCTCCACATACGCCAAAATGCGGACAAAATGGTTCAGTTCTATGCGGGGATGGATCGATCAAACGGTGGATCCTGGCTTCGGCAAAATTCTTTTTTTTCTTATACAACGTGACATCCATCAGGTCTCCAGGCACTGCCTTTTCGATAAAGATGACCAGGTCTTCCGATCTGCCAACACCTTTGCCGTCCTCGGCTATATCAAATACCTGCACCTGTTCAATCTGTCGCTTCTCTTCCGCTATCCTACGCCTTGCCATAATGCTTAAGTAAAATTAATTGAGATAGAAATGTAATCAGGATAGATCGGCACTGATCAATCTCAAAAATTCGGAACGGGTCCGGTCGTTGACAAACTTGCCTGTAAATGCCGAGGTAGTGGTCACAGAATTTTGCTTTTGCACCCCCCGCATAGCCATGCAAAGGTGCTTACATTCAATTACCACCGCCACTCCAGCGGGTTCCAGTGTGTTTTGTATGCAATCCTTGATCTCGTTGGTCAGGCGCTCCTGCACCTGCAGCCGCCGGGCA
>Ga0172382_10010842_pt1 | contig 12143 bp, 12 predicted proteins | sample Leawel138RmetaG_FD_122245 | JGI IMG/M metagenome (GOLD analysis project Ga0172382, IMG submission 122245) | Leachate microbial communities from a municipal landfill in Southern Ontario, Canada - Leachate well 138R metaG | ecosystem: Engineered > Solid waste > Landfill > Unclassified | place...
CAAACCCCTTTTGTGAAGATGGAAGTTTGACTATATATTATAAGTTAATCTATTCAGTTTGCCACCTAACAACTACTAGTTTATTTGCGAGGTGGCTTAATTTTTTTCTCTGGTGGTGGATCGTATTTTGGTTTAAACAACGGATTGCACTTTAAGATTCTTTTGGCCGTTAAAAAAGATGCTTTAAAAAAGTTAAAGCGTTCATAACATATCTTTGCATAAGCTGAACATGTTGGATGATATCGGCATCTAGGTGGACTATGAGGCGATATTTTTTTTTGATACCATTCAATCAAACGAATAGCAAGTTTATTAAACATACAATCACCGCCTACATTATAGCACGGTTATCCGGATAAAAACTGAAAAAAAACGTTAAAATGTTTCCGTTAAAGTATAAAACATGCTATACTATAGGCAAGATATTTGTAAACGATAACAGGAGGCTAACATGAAAGAATATGCAACTAGAGAAATTCGCAATATAGCAATTTTAGGACATCTAGGAACAGGAAAGACAACACTATCTGAAGCTCTGCTTTATGTAACTAAAGCGATTGATAAAAAAGGTGAAGTTGAAAAGAAAAATACAGTTTCTGACTTCATGATTGAAGAACAGAACAAAGTATCAAGTCTATCAATGAGTTTGATTCCAGTTGAATGGAATGATCATAAGTTAAACTTTCTAGATCTACCAGGTGGAGATGAATTTGTCGGAGATTTAAATCAAGCATTAAACATTATTAAAGGTGCTGTTGTATTAGTTGATGCCAATAAAGGCGTGGAAGTAGGCACTGAACGTATGTGGCGTGCACTTCGCGCGAAAAACATTCCTACCATTATTATGATCAATAAAATGGACAAAGAAAACGTAAAGTTTGATAAATTACTAGAAGATATTAGAGAAAAACTCGGTAAGAAAACCGTGCCTTTTTGTATTCCAATTGGACATGAAGACAATTTTGAAGGTTTTGTTAATGTTGTTGAAATGAAGGCACGTATTTTCGATGGAAAAGAAAGTCACGATGCAGACATTTGGGATGAGAAAAAACCAAAGGTAGAAGAGTTAAACACAATGATAACTGAAAGTGTTGCTGAAACATCAGAAGAATTATTGGAGCTTTATTTATCAGGTGAGACCATTCCTCCAAAAGTAATGACCGCAGGACTAAGAGCGGGCATTATGAATGGTGAATTGATTCCAATTATTGTGGGTAGTGCAACTAAAACAATTGGTGTAAGAACACTATTAAACATGCTAATTGATTATTTACCTGCACCAGGAGAACTTCAACCACTAGTTGGAACTGATGCTAAGAACGGTGTAGAAGTTACAAGAGCGACAAAAGATGAGGAACCTTTCTCAGGCTACGTCTATAAGACAATAGTTGACCCATTTTTAGGAACTGTAAACTTTATCAAGATCAACTCAGGAACGCTTAAAGTTGGTCAAGAAGTTATTATTTCAAATAAAGGCGAAACGAAAAAAATAATGAACTTATCAACAATTCGCGGTAAAACACAAATACCAGTTGATATATTCCATGCTGGTGATATTGCGGTGACAACTAAAGTTGATGGCATTGAAACAGGCGATACAATCGCTGATCCAAAATCACCAATCATTTACGAGCCAATTGCTAAACCAACACCGGTTATTTATGTTGGTGTAAACCCAAAAAACAAGAATGATGAAGATAAAATTTCTCAAGCGCTTCAAAGATTAAACATTGAAGATCCGACTTTTGAAATTCAAAGAAATAAGGAAACAGCCCAACTTTTACTTGGTGGTCAGGGAATGACACACTTAAACTACATTATTGAAAGAATGAAGACAATGTTTAAGGTTGAAGTTGATGTTGAAGATCAAAGAATTGTATACCGCGAAACAATTAAGAAAACGGTTCAAGCTGAAGGTAAGCATAAGAAACAATCAGGTGGAGCAGGACAGTTTGGTCATGTTTGGATCAAATTTGAACCAACTAAAGAAATTTTCGAGTTTGCTGAGGATGTCTTCGGCGGAGCAGTTCCCAAGAACTATTTCCCAGCCGTTGAAAAGGGCTTAATTGAGACATTTGAACATGGTCCATTAGCTGGATTTCCAGTAATTAATGTTAAAGCAACCCTTTACGATGGATCATATCACGCTGTTGATTCAAATGAAATTTCTTTTAAACTTGCTGCTGCGTTAGCCTTTAAGGAAGCAGTTAGGACTGCAGGACCAACAATTTTAGAGCCAATCGTCAGAGTTGAAATCACAGTTAAGGATCAATTCGTTGGTGACGTAATGGGCGATATGAACAAACGTCGTGGACGAGTTCTGGGAATGGATCAATCCGATGGATTCCAAGTTGTTTCAGCGGAAGTACCTGAAGCAGAAATCGTTAAGTATGCAATTGACTTGAAAGCTATGACCCAAGGTAGTGGATCATTCACTCGTGAGTTTATTCGCTATGAAGAAGTGCCCAGCCATTTAATTGATAAAATTGTTGAGGCTTATAAAAAGTAATTAAAAGCAAGCCCGACTAATATCAATTAGGAGGGCTTGTATGTTTTGTGAAATTTGCTTAAAGAAGATTAAGCTTAAACGATCTTGGCACAATTATTTCTTAGTAAACTTTCATCATCTTTGTGAACGCTGTTTTAGAAGATATCCAATTGTTATAAAAACAGCCGTTATCCCAATTGAAAAGGGTTTACTTTATCATCATACGTTATTTGAGACAAGAAGGATGGTATCACCATTTGCTTATATGTCTTTCTTAAAAATATTCTATTTAAATTTTATTAGACATCATAAGCAACTTACTTATTTGTATTTTGACGAACTTACTGAAGCTGATTTTGAAATATTGGATCAACTTCAGTTGGGCGATTTATATGTAGTTACCTTAAATCAAATCAAAGAGAAAAAGGAGAATGACTATGAAATTTGAAATTTTAGGTAAAAATGGATTTGTTCCATCAGATGCCATAAAGGCATACGCAGAAAAGAGGTTGGCCAAAGTAGTTTCAGTATTTGGACCAGGTGTAGTTCACGAAGTTAGAATTGTCTGCAAAGTCTATAAGGATCACCATAAAGTTGAAGTCACAATTCCAGCAAAAAGCACGATCATTCGTGCAGAAGTAGCAGATGTTGATATGTATGCAGCTATTGATAAAGCTAATGATAAGTTGATTGCTCAGATTAGGAGATATAAGGATAAGCTTAAAAATAATTTGGAAAAAGAAGGGATCAAACAGGCTTATAGCAGAGAATTTGATGCTGAGTCATTGGAAAAGGAAGTACTTGCAACACAGCTTGTTAAAAATAAAAAAGTTGAGCTAAAGCCAATGAGTACTGATGAAGCAATTGCAGCGATGGAGCTATTAGGCCACTCATTCTATGTTTATCTTGATAAAGAAACAAATAAAACAAACGTTGTCTATTTAAGAAAAGATGGCGATTATGCAGTAATTGAAACACAAGAAGTCTAAGTTTTTATAATTCGATATTAAAATCAATAGAATAAGAAAGATTAGAAAAGGGCAATTCATATCAATTATGAAAAGCCCTTTTCTATTTAAGAAATAAAAAAGGATTAGGACTTCCTAACCCTTAATCAAAGCTTAAATTGCTTCTAAATATAATTTTTCAACTACATCCCAGTTAATTACATTAAAGAATGCTGAGACATAATCTGGACGTCTGTTTTGATAGTTTAAGTAATAGGCATGTTCCCAAACGTCTAAGCCTAAAATAGGCATACCTTCTGCAAGTGGTGTATCTTGATTTGGTGTAGAAGTAACAACCAATTTACCGTTTTTCACGATTAACCAAGCCCAACCGCTACCAAAACGAGTTTTAGCAGCATTGCCAAATGTTTCTTTAAATGCGTCAAATGAACCGAACTCAGCCTTGATTGCGTCCATTAGTTTACCCTTTGGCTGTTCACCATGGTTAACTTTTAATAATGGCCAGAAGAAATCATGGTTAAAATGACCGCCACCATTGTTTTGAACTGCACCACGAATATCTTGGGGAACTTGGCTTAAATCCTTTAACATTTCCTCAAGTGTAAGGTTTAAATTTGGATGTTTTTCTAAAGCGGCATTTAAATTAGTGATATACGCTTGATGGTGTTTACTGTGATGAATTTCCATCGTTCTAGCGTCAATAAAAGGTTCTAATGCATCATATGCATATGGTAGTTTTGGTAATACGTATTTCATAATAATCCCTCCAATTCTATATTTCTATCTTACTTTATTTATAATAATTAATCAATTTATTTGCTTGGTTTAATTAAATTGATTATAAACTGGTATATTTTGCTAAAGATTGTGGATTAATATCAATATAGATTGTTTGATAGTTTGAATAACGAACCTGATAATGCGGCAATCCTGGGATTTTGCGGACGTTTTTTACTAATGTATAGTCGACAGGAATCGAACCGGAATGACGATAACTTGAGTAATAAGCCGCAAACATTGCTGATAAGCGTAATAATTTTTCGGTTAACTCACTACATCTTAAAACAACATGACTTCCGGGAGCATTTTTCACATGAAAGAAATAATCCGTTCTTAAGGCTACTTCATGGGTTAAATATGCATTTTGTAAGTGATTTTTACCAATAAAGATGATTGCGTTATCTAAGTTTATTTGTTTTATGTTTGGTTTTGCTTTTCTGACCTTAGCTTTTGGCTTGACTTGACTTGTCTTATAGCCAAGTGGAATTAAGTCTTGTTCTAAATCGTCAATATCATTTTTAGAAGTTGACAAAGATCCGTATAGTTTTAGATCATGTAGCTGATCCAATAACCTTCTTGTTTCCTCAATCTGAGTTTCAATTTGAAGAACAGCTCTTTTTGATCGTTTGTATTTTTCATACATTTGTTGGGCATTTTCATTTAACGTATAATTAACATCTAACGTTATTGTTGTACCAAAAACGACAATACTGGAACATTTAGCGTCAAGTGATAATCCACTTTGATAGATTAAATCGGCCATATCTCTAGCTTCTAGATTATTGGTTGATTTCTGTAAATCCAACATTAATGCTTCATGTTTCTTCACTGTTTTCTTTAACATTTGCTCGATGAAAAGAAGATGTTTATCACCGGTTGTCTCTTTTGGTAAATTGACAAACTCCAATAACTCACTTAAAGAAGCAAAAGTTTGTTTTTGATTGCTTTCAGGAAACAAATCAAATAAATAATATTTGCCGGTTGAGAAATCATAAGTTGGTTTCACGACAATATCGACTAGTTTTATGGGGTTTGAGAACAGATAGTCAGCGACTAAAGGCGATAAACCCATAAATGTTTTATAAATATCTTTTGGTGTCGAGATGTTTTTTAAATCAAAATCCCAAAAAGGAATTTGATCAGAGGGGAAGAACTCAAACTCAGCTTTAGGAATTAAGTGACGACCTTCTTCAGAGACCATTTTAGTATAACAATCGACAATCATGTTTTCTTTCAGTAATAAAAAGTTTGAATGACGACCCATAAGTTCAATTACCAATTGCTTTTCAACCAAGCCTTCAAGCAAATCGGAGCCAGCAAAAGTAAAAATAGCCACGCGATCAGTCTTATACTGCGTGATCCCCTTTAAAATACTACCCTCTAGGTTCTTTTTTAACAACAGCAAAAATTGGTTTGACTCCTTCGACTCAAAGTTTCTTGTTCTCAAGAACAAACCGAAATTTGAAGGGCTTAAATTCAGCTGTAAGAATTTTCTATTTTTCGCATAATAAAAGGAAAAAACAAAAGTTGATTCATCGATTTGAACAATCTTTTCTAAGCGATGATTTAAAATTGAGTCATTTAATTCTTTGATTAAATATGATAAAAATAATCCATCAAAAGCCATAAAACACCTCTTATTGTCAGTATATCATAAAAAGAAGGGCAAAGAAGGGGTAAAACTGATTATTAAGCAAATTTTCGACCAAAAGTATTTACACAATCTTGAATATCATATATAATAATAGATAATGTCGAAAGGGGGCCAACATGAAATTAAATCAAAGAGGTTTATTAGTTGTTATCTCTGGTCCTTCTGGAGTAGGGAAGGGGACAGTTCGTCGAGCTCTTTTTGATATGCCTAATCACGACTTGGTTTATTCTGTTTCAATGACCACAAGACCACCTAGACCTGGGGAAATTGATGGTCTTGATTACTACTTTGTTGATAAGGAAACATTTTTAAAACGAATTCAAGAAAACAAGTTTTTAGAATGGGCCGAATTTGTAGGCAATTACTATGGCACACCGCGAGATAAAGTTGAAGAACAACTTGAAAGAGGTAAGGAAGTAGTCTTAGAAATTGAAGTTGAAGGTGCACTTCAAGTTCGAAAGCAAATGAAAGAAGCGGTTTTCATTTTCTTGGTTCCTCCAGGTAAGATGGCACTTTATGAACGTTTAACAAGTAGAGCGACAGAACCAAAAGCTTTAATTGATAAAAGACTGAAAAAAGCGGAAGGTGAGTTTTTGTTAGCCCATAAGTACGATTATATAGTCGTTAATGATGAGGTTAATAATGCAGCTGATCGGATCATGGCGATTATTCGTGCAGAACATGCAAAAACAGAACGAACCATTCACAATTATCTAAAGATGATAGGAGAGAAATAAATGAACAAAAACAGAAGTGGAATGCGTTATCCATCAATAGATCGTCTATTACAGAAAATAGACTCAAAGTATAAACTGGTTTATGCAGCAAGTAAAGTAGCATCAATTTTAGACAGAGAAAAACTATTGGTAAAGGATACCAAATGCATCAAAAATGTTGGTGTTGCTCTAGAAGAGATTTTAAACGGCAAAGTTGAAATTGAGTTTGAATCGTAAAAATGCGTTAAACGCATTTTTTTATTCAAACACCACCGCATAATTATTTTGTAATCTTATGTTAAAATAGTAGTTGGTGAACACATGGACAAGCAAAAATTAAAAAACCTACCACAAGCACCTGGTTGTTACATCATGAAAGATGATCAGGATCAAGTAATCTATGTAGGTAAAGCCAAAAATTTAGCTAATCGTGTAAAATCATATTTTACTGGTGCACATAATGAAAAAACAACAAGATTGATTTCCGAAATAGTTGATTTTACAACAATCATTACCCACAGTGAACAAGAATCACTGATTTTAGAATTAAATTTGATTAAACAGTATTTACCAAAGTATAATATTCGCTTAGTCGATGATAAGACGTATCCCTATATTGAGTTAACCGAGGAAGAACACCCTAGGTTACAGGTAGTTCGCAAGAAAACACCAAAGGGAAGAATTTTTGGTCCATATCCCAATGTTTATAGCGCAAGAGAAACTGCACGCTTATTAAATCGGCTTTATCCGTTAAGAAAGTGTGACCCAATTCCAAAAGTTGCTTGTTTATATTATCATATTGGACAATGTTTAGGACCATGTATCAATAAAGAAAAAATTGACTATGAGCCACATATTGAAGCGATCATTCGCTTTTTAAAGGGTGATACAAAAGAGGTATCGAATACTTTAAAAAAAGAAATGAAGGCAGCTAGTGAAGCATTGTCATTTGAAAAAGCAGCTGAATATAGAGATATGATTCAACACATCGAAAATACAACTGAAAAGCAATTCATTGATTTAAATGACTTAAAGGATCGGGATGCGATTGGGATTGCTACTAACAATGAAGATGTTGCAATTCAAATTTTAAAGATGAGGCAAGGTAAAATTGTTGATCATGAACAAACCGTTTTCGCTTTTGTTCAAGACCCAATAGAAACAGTTTTAACATATCTATCGCAATACTATGAGCATCATCAACCAGATGAATTATTGTTTGATCATTCATTTACAGAAGTTGACTTAAACTTTTTCTTTGGTAGCAAAGCAATCATTCCCCAAAAGGGCAGTAAAAAGAAATTAGTCGATCTAGCGGTAAAAAACGCTAAACACGATTTAACTCACCATCATATGCTTTACCGTCACCAACAGGAAAGAAGAAATGAAGCTCTGCAAGAATTAAAGGATGTTTTTAAAAGAGAAATCAACAAGATTGAAGTATTTGATAATGCGCAGTTGTTTGGGACATCACCAATTTCAGCGATGATTGTTTTTAAAAATGATGGATTTGCAAAAAAAGATTATCGAAAATACCATCTCAAATCAACTACAAACGATGACTATCAAGCCATTAGAGAGGTAACATATCGTCGCTATCAAAAGCTGTTACTGGAGAAAAAAGAATTACCGGATTTAATCTTAGTCGATGGTGGTGTGGGACACACTAACGCTGCTAAGGAAGTTATCAATTCCCTAAATTTAAAGATTCCCGTTGCCGGTTTAAAGAAGAATAACAAGCATCAACTTGAATCACTTTATTATGATGATAAGGATATAGCATTGTTAAAGCAGACAAATACCTATAGGTTTTTATTGAAATTGTCAGAAGAGGTTCATCGGTTCGCCATTGACTTCCATCGTAAAACAAGAACCAAAGCTGCAAATCAGTCACCATTTGATGATATTGTCGGCTTAGGTGAGAAAAGAAAAAGAACTTTACTGCAACACTTTAAGAGTTTAGATGAAATCAAAGAAGCCGAGATTGAAGTGTTTGTCAAAATTGGAATACCCCGAAAAATAGCTGAAAAAATCAAAGAGGTACTAGATGCGAAAAGTCATTTATGATGTAGACTACAACAAAAGAATATTTTATTTGCTGATTGAAGGCAGAAAGGTTGCTTTTTATTTGTCAAATCGCCTTTCTAAGACGTTTCTATACTATCTAGACAAACTAGTCTTAGTTGATTTTGAAATAACCGCAAAACGAAAAAGAGTCGGCAGAACTTGGGCATATCAAGTGGACTATTTCAACCAGATCATCAATTTGAAACCAAGACGCATCATTTACGATCTAGCCCGTCTAAGGGCAGAAATGAAGAGAGTATTGTCAAAGCACAAATATTTTTTGTTTGTTGATTTTGAAATGACGATGCCTGGTTATCGCAAAGAGGAATTTAGATCTGAAATTATTCAAGTTGGATATGTTTTAGCCAAACGAAATGAAGCACCGATTGTTACGGATGGATATTATGTGATGCCGGTCACGACAACAACATTGTCCAAAAGAACAAAGAGATTTTTGAATCTTGACGAGGAAGAATTCTTCGTTAATGCAAAACCGTTTACCTACTTCTATCAAGAACTAAAATTAATCTTAAAAAAATACAAACCAAAAATTGTAGTTTGGGGTAAAAATGATTGTATGGCACTCAATGATTCATATCCTTTACATAAACTACCAAGATTAACACGAGAGACACATTTCATTGATCTGCTTAAATTACATAAAGATTATTATAATTTAAGAGATGACCTCGGTTTGTTTAAAGCCTACAAAGGATATTATCAAGTTGATGAAGTTCAACGCCATGATGCCAAAGATGATGCAGCAATTACAAAAATGGTGTTTGATGCATTCATTGAAACAATTAAGTAGTAAAAGCAGAAATTATCGATGATAATTTCTGCTCTTTTGTTTTATATTTATTGATTGATTGTTTATTAGATATTCTTTAAGTCTAGATCAGCTATAACCGGTATAACAAGCGGTTTTCTTAAGGTCATATCATATATTTTTTGGTTTAAGAAATCGATGATTTTCTGCTTTAGGTTTAATTCATGAAAGATTTTTTCTTTCAATGCCTCTTCAACAATTCGCCTAACTTCTCCAGCTAGTTGTGAAGTGATCTCTTCGTTACCTTTCATATAAATGAATCCTCTTGAAATAATCGTTGGATCATTAACCAGCATTTTTTCTTTTGAATCAATGGTAATGACAACCGAAAACAGCCCCTCCTCACTTAAGAGTTTTCTTTCCTTTAAGACTGTACTGCCAATATCACCGATACCAGTTCCATCAATATAAATATCACCAGCAGTTACTTTACCAGCTAAGCGAATAGTATTACTTGTTAAAGCAGCAACATCGCCATTATCCATAACTAAAATGTTCTCTGGTTCAACGCCACATTCAATTGCCAGATTACGGTGAAGCTTTAACATACGGTGCTCGCCATGCATCGGAATAAACATTTTCGGTTTAATTAATGAGAGCATTAACTTCAAATCGGGTTGACTACCATGACCAGAAGTATGTGTATCAGCAAGTGGTCCGTGAGTAATCACGTTCACATCCAAGCGGAATAGTTTGTTGATTGTGCGGTTAACTCCCTCCTGATTACCGGGAATCGGTGAAGAAGAGAAGATGACAGTATCTTTTGGCATCGCTTTAATCTGACGATGTGAGCCGTTTGCAATTCTGGATAAGGCAGCAAGCGGTTCACCTTGTGAGCCAGTTACCAGTAAGACAACTTGATTAGGTGGATACTTATTTATTTGATCAGCGCTGATAATGACATCTTTGGGTGCGTTAATATAGCCTGTTTGCTGTCCAGCTTCAATTGCTTTTTCCATGCTTCGACCAAAAACCGCTACTTTTCTATCATTTAAAATAGCGGCTTCAATTATCTGCTGCAGGCGATAAAGGTTAGACGCAAAGGTGGCGATTAAAATTCTTCCTTCGATTCTCGAAAACAATTCATTAATTGATCGACCGATCTTGCTCTCTGACTGAATTAAATCCTCTTTTTCCGCATTAGTTGAATCAGACAGCATACATAAAACACCTTCACTGCCGATCTGGGCTAGTTTATGGTATTCAGCAGATGGTCCAACTGGTGTATAATCAATTTTAAAATCACCGGTATGGAATAAAATTCCCTGCGGTGTCCTAAACACAAATCCAAACATATCCGGAATTGAGTGATTCAAACGAATGAATGAAAGTTCTACATTTTTAAACTTATAAGAGTAGTAGCTTTTATATTCTTCAATTTTTGGTGCCTTTACATCCTGATGTTCCAGTAATTTATATTCAATCAAATCAACAGCTAGACCTGAAGCATAGATTTTAGGAATATTAACCTTTTTTAATAAATAAGGAATGCCACCAATATGGTCTTCATGCGCATGGGTGATGAACAGCCCAACGATTCTTTCTTCATTTTCAATCAAGTATTGATAATCAGGAATGACATAATCAATTCCCAATAGATGCTCATCAGGAAAAAGGATGCCGGCATCTACGATAAAAATCTGATCTTCAATTTCATAAACATAAGTGTTTTTTCCCACTTCACCAAGTCCACCTAAAGCAAAAATGCCCAGTTCGCCCTGTTTAAGCAAAGTATTTTTCATTATAAGTAACCTCCGTATCGTAGCACTCCAAGTCTATTTTACTATATAATCATTTAAAATGGTAGTCTTATGCTGAATATGTTATAATATTTTTTGAGGTATGGCAATGAAAACAATTATCTTTTTTGACATCGACAACACAATTTATGACAATTTGCAAAGAAGGATTCCTCCTCAAACGAAGCAGTTAATCTTAGATTTAGCTCAAAACAAAAATTTTGAGTTAGGACTAGCGACTGGGAGAAATTTAAGTAATACAAAAATCATGGGTGATCTTTTACCATTGTTTAAGTATCGTGTCTTGCTAAATGGGGCGGTTGCGATGATAAATGATGAAATCATATATCAAGCAAAAATAAAGAAAACTGATATAAAAGCAGCTTTAGAGATTGCCAAGGCAAACAACTATAATGTTGGTATGATGGCATTAAATGATGATGCAGTCAATAAGTACGATGAAAGAGTCAATGATGTCATGTATCAAAGACGGGGCGTCGCGCCAAAGGTCGATTCAGATTTTTATCTCAAGCATGAAATCTATCAATTATGGATTTTGGCTGATGATGATGACAAATTAAGCGAAATTGAGCGACAATTACCACAATTCAAAGCTTATGCCTGGCATAAAGACGGAGCTGACTTCTTAAATCCAGCACATAATAAAATGGATGCGATTGCCAAACTTTTGGAAAATGAAGAGGCATATCGTTTGATTTGTGTGGGTGATGGAATCAATGATGTTGCAATGATTGAAAAAGCAGATGTGGGAATTGCAATGGCTAACTCTAGATTCGAAACCCTAAAAGAAAAAGCCAACCTTATTGCACCATACATCGGTTTGGATCAGCTTTTTGATTTTTTTAAAAGTAATAATCTTATTTAGATCGAAGTCTATCTTG
>Ga0172382_10010843_pt1 | contig 12142 bp, 8 predicted proteins | sample Leawel138RmetaG_FD_122245 | JGI IMG/M metagenome (GOLD analysis project Ga0172382, IMG submission 122245) | Leachate microbial communities from a municipal landfill in Southern Ontario, Canada - Leachate well 138R metaG | ecosystem: Engineered > Solid waste > Landfill > Unclassified | place...
TCTGATAGATGACCCGCTTAGACAACTAATTTGACCTGTAGATTGGAGTACCTCGGGGATGAGCCATAGGGATGTTTGGAGCCTCGGGAGCCACTGGGACGTTTAGTTTGGGAACCTTCTTCTTTTAAGAGGGAGCCACGGGGACGTTTTGTTTGGGAACCTTCTTCTTTTAAGAGTATCGCACTATACCTCCTCGTGGCTCAGTCCCTGCGGCTCCCTGTCCTTAGGCTCCTGAGACTACAAAGGGTTGTAGAACATGAAAACTTTAATCCTCTTATTATCTTTTTTTAGGATTGACTGGAGTATCCTTGCCTTATGATAATGCTGCCTATTGACCCGAAGCTGGAGATGACTGCTGCTATTCCAGTTTAAAGTAGATTTTCTGAAAAACGCTGTGATATAATATAATAGACAGAAGTATTGAAACAGTAAGGTTCAAAGGAGGCGGGAGTTATGACAATGAAGTATACGATAGAAGAAATTAAGACAATCGTAGAACCAATTGCACGGAAATATGGTGTTGAACGTGTATATCTGTTTGGCTCTTATGCCCGTGGAGATGCTGCTGAAAACAGTGATGTAGACTTGAGAATTGATAAAGGCTCCCTTAAAGGGATGTTTGCCCTATGCGGACTGTATACAGAAATCGAAGAAGCATTACGGTTAAATATCGATATTTTAACAACCGGAAGCTTGGATGATGATTTTCTTAATAAAATACAAAAGGAGGAGGTACTTTTGTATGAAGGATAACAGAAACGTTGATGTACTCCGGCGAATCATTTCATATTGCAATGAAATTTCAGAGACAATACAGCGATTTGGTGAGGATTATGCGGTATTCGTACGAGACTCCGTTTATAAGAATGCAACAGCTCTATGTGTGTTACAGATAGGAGAACTTACAACACATCTCACCAATGATTTCAAACAAACCTATACAGGAATTCCATGGACACAAATCAAAGCATTACGAAATGTGGTTGCCCACAATTATGGTAGAATTGACGAGGAAAGCTTGTGGGAAACCATTACAGGCGATATACCGAAACTAAAAGACTATTGTGTCAGCATTATTCAACAATTTGAGATTTTAACGCAGGAAATTACCCCAGAATGCTAATTGAAACAAGAAGACAATATTTCTTAAGTAAGAGGAATGACACGCTGATCAAAATCGGTTGAGCGTGTTTTTTGTTGCAAGGAGTAATAGGAAAATATAGTTTGGATCCTATAAATGAAAAACTTCCCATACAAAGCGTCCCCGTGGCTCTGATTTGATCTTTGCCACTCTGATAGATGACCCGCTTAGACAACTAATTTGACCTGTAGATTGGAGTACCTCGGGGATGAGCCATAGGGATGTTTGGAGCCACAGGGCTCCCAAACAAAACGTCCCCGTGGCTCCCTCTGCCCGGTGCTCCCAAACAAAACGTCCCCGTGGCTCCCCGTGGCTCCCTCAGCTCCCAGGGCTCCCAAACTATACGTCCCCGTGGCTCCCGGGGGTCTGGTGGGTACTGTTCAGGAAGGACTGGTAGTGGAGGCGGAAGTGCTCGATGGGTGTTGCGTGGAGCTGAATGGTCCAGGCCACCTCTGTGCCGACACCGGGGATGCTCGTTATGCTGAGCCCTTTGCCGTAAATTTTCCGCAGGCGCTGTTCTATATTGGAAAGGCCAGTGCTGCCGCCAACAGCATCAGATGATTTCAGCAATTCCGCCAGGCTCCTGTTCATTCCCACACCGGTATCCTTGACCTTAAAATGCAGCTTCCTGTTGCTTTGTGTTACGGACACAGCCACTATACCGCTTTCCGACTTGGGATAAATCCCATGGATCACCGCATTTTCAACAATTGGCTGTAAAATGAGCCGCGGCACCAAAATCTCCGGGTCTGCATGCACATCAATAACAACCCTCAGCTTTTCTTCAAAACGAGTGGATTGAACCTCCAAATAAGCCTTCACCAGTTCAACTTCATGGGACAATGGAACGAATTCGCCGGCAAGCTTGAAATCATAGCTCTTTCTGAGGAATGTTCCGAAACTTACAAGCAGGTTTATTGCCTTGTTTATGTCAACCCTTGCAATGGAGATAAAAGTATTCAGGGTATTGAATACAAAATGAGGCTTTATTTGAGCCTGCAGGAAGGCCAGCTCCGCAGCCGTTTTGTTTTCATGGAAGATCTTTATCCTCAATGCCTGGATAATCATCTGTATTGCAGCAAACAGGAATACTCCAAAGTAGAAAATCTCTCCAAACTGAGGGTTGGTCACATTTGTCAGATACAACATGTCAAACAGGTAAGTAACACCCAGAACCACAATGCTTAGAATATTGAGCCATGCATCTCCTTTTCCCTGCCTTATGCCAATAAATGCAGTAACAGCAATGCATATCAAAACCGCTATATCTATGTAGTTTAACAATAGTCCTGTCTTTGAGTAGATGACAGGAGGAAGCAAAATATAAACCAGCTGCAGAATCGCTGCCGCACGCCAGAAAACTCTCAGGAAAACTTTTGAAAACATTGAGGGATAAAGCTCATTCATATACAATATGAAGAAAAACTCCATCCAAATGTAACTGGAGTACCATATGAACACAACTCCGTTAAAGCCCAGCTTCAGCAGGGAGCTAGATATTAAAAACTGACCGGCGACATCTATCTGGAAAATTACAGACAAGCATAGGAGGGCAAAATACAAAGTATAGCGCAGCTCCCTGCGAAACAGGTATACCGCTGCATAAAAAACAATAATTATAGCCAATGCACCCAGCAAAAATGCATGCTTTATGTTCAGAACCGTATGATAGCTTAAGATATTCTCATATGTACCCATTACCACACTGTACCAGAAGCCTCCTCTGGCATAGCTGTAATTTGATACATGTATTATAATGTCAAATTCGGGAGCAGGGACATCAAAAACCACAGCCTGAGGCCTGTATTCCCCTGTTTCGCTGCCTGATTCCTCAGAAACCACTCCATTTGCAGCAACCAGCTTGTCATTGACAAATAGCCTGTAAGCACTGGAAAAGGTATTAATCCGAAAACCCATGACCGTACCCTCAGGCAGGCTTGTTCTGACCCTGAGTCTGTAGGAAGCATAGCCCTCTCCAGGCAGAAAGCTGCCATCTAAATTATACCTGTTCCAAACCTTTGGGACCTCTGCATACAATTCCGGCTTTTCATACGAAAGGCTCCTGTAATCAACAAAACGGTTCCAATAAAACTCCCATTCGCCGTCCAGCATGATATTCCCGTTTTTGCTAAAGTCCCAATCTGCAAGGTCAAAAACCCCGTTGTCGGCTACAGTATCCCTGTTATTGCCGGTGTAGCCGGATTCGTCCCCAAGAGGAGAACATGAAATCAGCAGAATAAAAAGACAGCATAATATTACAGCCGAAACAGCAGGCATGACAAACCTGCGCAGCCTTGTCATCTTAAGACAAATCTTTTTCATAGTATCATTCATGTCAATTACCTCATATATACTACATATAAGCTGTATCGTTGCTATACTATAGCTGCATTTATTACCATGTTGTATTTGTCATGGCGACATACCATATTCACTGTCTCCTGTTGGTCTTATTGCAGGTAAATATCGTAATCCCATGTTCACCGTTGCATAACAGAGTCACTGGCTTAAGCTGTGTTATGCCTTTATCGTAGCCTATTTATATACAATATTGATATTATACTACATATTTCGAAATACTTCATCATGTTTCATCAAATTTCAATATTACATATATTTTTGATAACTATTATAGATGCTGGTGCATAAAGCCGTAAAGCGACAGCTGTCTGAGCAGCATAAGCAATATAATCACACTCAGAATAGCTCCGGATCGCATAGTATACATTATTATAATCGGTCATTCCACCATTTACTTTAACAATACCAAGAAAAAATTTTGCTGCAAAAGCAGATATACTGCTTTATTAAGTCGAATCTTATTGTAAGCAGAATTTTATTCTAGTATAATGTATATATGATTATGCCGAAGTCATAAACTGACTTTTTAGAAAGTGGGTTATAATTGCTTTCCATCTGCGACGGGCAAAACGAACACCGCATGCGCCGGCTGCATCAGGCCGGATTTGTTGCAGACAGCATTATCATTGATTCCCATAACATTACGAATAACAATAAGTCGATACGAGATCCTGCGGTACATGAATATAAGAGCCATTCTGCAGAACTATGCGTTGAATTCGTATTACTCGGGCATCTGCTTATTGAGCATCGGCAAAAGAAGGATAGTATATGAAGCGTCTTACAACAATGCTTAAGAGTATCTCTATCAGAAACAGCATAATAATAATTTTCATACTATCGATGGCAATTTCCATGGGCTTTATCGGCTATTTTGTGTTTTCCAACTGGACTGCTTCGGCAGACAGAACAACAGAAAAAATCGCCCTTGAGATAAACCGGGATATAAATGAGAAAATCAACTCTTTTTTGGTTATACCCTACGAATTGAATGAGGTAAACCGGTGGCATATTGAGAGCGGTATTGTTGACATAAGCAATGAAACGGAACGGGAACGGTTCTTTGCAGGCGTCCTTCAATCTACGGAGGATTACATATACAGCTTCAGTTATGGGACTGAAAACGGTGAATACTACGGTGCACGCAGAAATGAACACGGCGAAATCGAGATCATGCGCAACAACGCCGAAACCGGCGGCCATTCATGGTACTATGCGGTTAACGATGATATGACTGCGGGAGAGCTCTCCGTAAAGCTTGGGAAGTTTGACCCGAGGACAAGGGATTGGTACCTGGCTGCGAAGCAGAAGATGGAGCCGGCATTTTCGTCGGTTTACAAGCATTTTGTTATGCCCGACCTTACCATATCTGCATCCCGGCCGATTTTTGACGATATGGGAAATGTGCAGGGTGTGCTTGGCACCCACATCATCCTCTCCAATATCAACAATTATCTTGCGAATGTTGTGAAAGACTACAGCGGCTGGGCTGTTATATTTGAAAAGGATACCGGAGAGCTGATAGCCAATTCCTTTAATACGGAAAACTTTACCATTCTGGAAGACGGCTCCATGAGCAGACGCACCATTAATGATATTGAGGGAAGCGGCGGCATCATGTCCCTGGCACAGGCCTACAGCAAGTATAAGAGCGCTCTCAGTACCGGTTCGGAGCCTGATGATCATTCGCGCATTGTAACCGACGGTGACAGCTTTTATGTAAACTTTGCTGAATATAAAGTGGAAGGCCTTAGCTGGATGATCGTTTCCTCCATACCGGAGAATATTCTTTCATTCGAAGTCACCCGAAACATCCTGATGGCCATGCTCATGGGAATATTGTCCTTTTTGCTCGCTATCGTCGTTTATTTTCTCATCACCAATAAACTGATAGAGCCCATTGACGATTTGGTTGGTGCGGCAGACAAACTCTCGGCAGGGGATTTGAAGCAGAGGGTGGCTGTCAAGAGATTCGATGAGATTGGCCGGATTTCCGAAGCCTTCAACAGAATGGCCGATACCATTTATGTATTGGTAAATGACCTGGAAACCAAAGTAAAAGAAAGGACGGCTGAGCTGGAAATCGCCAACAGCAGCCTGGAGGACAGGCAGAACCAGTTACGCCTTCTGCTGGATTCGACCGCCGAAGCTATCTATGGCATCGACATGGAAGGCAAATGCACCTTTTGCAATGCCAGCTGCATAAAGCTGCTGGGGTACAGGCACCAGGACGAATTGATTGGCAGCAATATGCATTTTCAGATTCACCACAGCCGAAGGGACGGAACACCCCTCCCCATTGACGAATGCAGGATTCTCAAAGCTATTATGCAAGGGGCTTGCGTGCATGCGAATGATGAAGTTTTTTGGAAGGCCGACGGCACCTGCATTGATGTCGAGTATTATTCCTATCCCCAACTCAAGGATGGAATACTTATCGGGGCTGTTGTGACATTTATGGACATAACCGACAGCAAAAAGAATGAAGAGCGTATTCAGTACCTGCTTCAGCACGATTCCTTGACGGGTCTTCTGAACAGGCATTATTTCCAAAATGCCCTAAAGGAGTTTGACATTGAGGAAAACCTGCCGATCTCAGCTATATTTGCGGATCTGAATGGTTTGAAGCTGACCAACGACATTTTCGGCCATGCCACGGGCGATATTCTCATAAAAAGATCAGCTGACGTACTCAGGAAATCATGCCGCGATGGCGATGTCGTTGCCAGGGTCGGCGGCGATGAGTTCATAATCCTCCTGCCACGCACCGGGATCGAGGAAGTAGAAAAAATCATAGCCAGGGTAAAAGAGGAGCTCTCCCGGGTAACGGTCAATGCGATAAAATGCGACATGTCCATGGGGTATGACACAAAGCAGATTGCCGGTCAGGATCTTGAGAGGATTATGGAAAATGCCGAAAATATGATGTACAAGGTAAAATCCCTGTCTAAGAAGAGCTTTGAGGCTGAAACTATTAACCACATAATGAACACGCTGCATAAACGGAGTCCGAGGGAGAGAGAGCATTCCATTGAAGTGAGCGCATTGTGCGGCAAAATGGCCGAAGCCCTGGGCCTGCAGGAAACAGATGTGAAAAAAATCAGGGATGCAGGATATTTTCATGATATCGGCAAGATTTCAATCGATGAAGCGATCCTGAACAAGGAGGGTGCTCTGACCGAAAACGAAAAACAGAAAATGCGCCAGCACTCCATAATAGGCTACCGTATACTGAACCTGTTTGAAGGTACAATGGACCTGGCGGACGGCGTCTTCAGCCACCATGAGAAATGGGACGGCACCGGCTATCCAAAAGGGCTTAAAGGACAGGAAATCCCCCTGGTCTCAAGGATAATATTCCTGGCTGAGAACTATGAGCGCAAAATAGCCGGAGAGAAGGGCATGGCGCCCAAATCGAAGGAAACCGCCATGAATGAGATCCTGGAGGATTCGGGCACCCGGTTTGACCCCGTACTGACAGAGGTACTGCTTAAAGTAATAAAGGAATAGGAAGCAGCCGCCCCGGCCCGCGCTTCCGGTTATCTATGCGGGTAGTATTCTTCGGCCACTTTTTTCATAGCCAGTATGTTTTCATAGGGTATATCGGGTATCAGCTCGGTGGTTGAGCCAAGGAAGTATCCTAATCCGTTTGTATCGTCAATGGCCTGTCTGCATGCCTCCGCAACCTCCTCAGGTGTCCCAAAGGGCATGAGCTGGCTTACATCAATACCGCCTGTGATAAAAATCTTGTTGCCGTACTTCTCCCTTACCTCTTTTACACTCATTCCGGCTGCCACTTCTATGGGATTTATGCCATCAATGCCCGCTTCAATAAGGTCATCCAACAGGGGCATTATATTGCCGTCGGAATGGAATAAGCACTTCACACCGGCATTATGGTATGTGTCATTCAATTTCTTGAGCCTGGGCATAAACTCCTTTTTGTAGTAATTCACCGAGAAAATCGGTCCGTTTTTATAGGCCAGGTCAGTAAATGTCAAAACAACCGGAACAAGCTCCGGATCGGCTATTGCCTTAGCCCTGCGTATTTCGCACTCGTTCAAAACCTCAAGCCACTCAGAAATGAGCTCCGGTTCATCGATTGTCAAATAGCTGAACAATTCGATGCCGGCCATCCTCCTGGCATAATCAAAGCCGACATCGCTCTCGATGACAATAACCGTATCGTCTCCGATGCCTTTTTTATGCTTCAGGACCATATCTCTGTATTGCTCCACATATGCCTTGTCGGGATTCCACTTCTTCTTTTTGTCAATATCCTTATGTATCCACTTAATCAAGCCTTCAGTATCGTCAAAGGGATGCTTCTCTATCCACATGGTGTATTTGTCAAAATAATACACAAACCCGTCTTCGTCCGTATACCTGGAGGGTGTAAAATTCGGAGGAAATATTGCCCGGGTCATGTCCAGCAGCTCACGGATTGTCGTGTATACGTATTCCCAGGCGTTCTTTTCGTTTATCCTGCCGCCGCCATAGTACTCCCTGATATTGTCATTATTGACTAAATCGTACATTGGAACTCTGTCAGTTTCCTGAAAGTTTATGGTACGCATTACGCGTTCCTTCTTAGTCAATGTTTTCATTATCTATCTCCCCATTGTTAATTGTAATTATTGAATCCGACCGTATGCAAGCCGGCTGCTCAAAGCGCTTGTTACAACTTAGCTTGACCGTCATGGCAAAAATCATACATCATTTCCCATTGTAAGTCAAGCGATGCAAACACGAAAGTATAAAAGGAAAACCTTGGTGTGTAGGCATAAAAGGAAAACTCAGGATGACCGCATAAAATGAAAGCCCAGGCAGTCCGGTGTCAGGCATTGAAAAGCTGACAGACTGGTGTCTGGGCTGGTGTCCGAGTAGATGTCCAAGCCGGTGACTGGGATGGTGCCGGGGTTGGTATCCGGGTTTGTGTCCAAGCCGGTGCCCGGGTTGGAATCCGAGCTGGAAACCAAGCCGGTGCCCGGGTTGGAATCGGGCTGTAAACCAGGCCGGTGTCCAGGCAATCTTCGGGAACAGTTCAAGCGTCCAGGTTATATCTGCTATGACGGCGTTCAGAAGCCTTTTTGCTCAGATGAAGGTACGCAAGCAAAGATATGGTCCCGAGGATGAAAAGAGTTATCCCTGAATACAGGAAATAGTTAATATAGCCCAATGCAAATGTCTCCAGGGCTTTTTTCAGGTAGTAAGTCCCTATGTTGAACCTGTAAGGTATCCTGTAAATCAAAGCCATGGCTGCAGGAATTGTTACCATCAGAGATGCGGCAATGGCACTGCTGCCTGCCCACAGGTATACCCGTCTCAGGCGTCTGAAATTCAGAACAGCCAGCAGGATTACACATGCAATGCAAGCCAGCAGGAAGAAATACCAATAACGGCAGAAGAAATATACAGCCAGGCGGAAGCTTTGAAACTCATTATATTTCTTTACGGCGTTGATATTGAACAGCACGGTATGATTGGTGATTATGGCTGCAGCATCCTCAGCCGCTTCATCTATCAATGCCCACTGGGTGTCATCCAGCTCAATTTCATTTTCACTGGAATATTCCTCAATAAAACGATACAGCGGACGCTTTACAGTTTCCAGGTCCAGGGCGTCATCCAGCTTATCCGACTTGTATCTCATATAATTCATCGCCTGGTATATATTGGCATTGCCCATTTCAACAATCGCTGTCCCGCTCACCGTCTCCTCAAACACCTCAAGAGGAATGGTAGTCATCATGCTGAGGTTGAGGAAGCCGTAATCAATCTCTCTGCCAATCTCGTCAAAATAGTCGGTGGAGTTCAGCCGGCTTATATAAAATCCGGGATCGAGCAGTATTGTCTCTGCAAATATCCCCAAAAGCAGCAATATAAGCATAAACATTAAAACATAGCTGCTCAAATACCTCAATATATTGCGCAGGATTCTCACGGCGTATCTGCCCCCTTTGCCATAAGCTCCTTCAAAGGCGTACCGCTTACAAAATCGCAGGTAACCACATACCTTTTCGGAGCGCGCCCTATATAGGTAAATGGATAGCAGGTATAAAGGGTCAGCTTTTCATAATCTGAAGGCTGAACAATTGTTTTGTCATTTCCATCCGTTATCCTGATGTCGGAGATAACATATTCATATCTCCCGTATGTGGTTTCAAATACAACCGAATCGCCGACCTCGACATACTCCAGATCCCTGAAAACCGTATTCCTGTGCCCTGACAGCACGATATTGCCGCCTTCACCGGGAAACCTGGACCCGTTGTAATGGCCAATCCCCTTGACCAGCTCCTTTTCCCTGTCTCCGAAATATACCGGATACTCAAGGGAAACAGAATCAATGATCAGACTGCCGTATTCGTCTCCCAGCATGGGAAATTTAATCTTGATAGCGGAAGGTTCAGCAGTGCCTGGCTCGGGCTCCTGTACCTCACCCGGAGTATTCTGCGGCTCCTTTTCCTCCAGCAATTTCGACAAATCCGTGCTGGGCTTTACTTCGTCCTGTATAAAAAGCCTTGACAGGTAAAATGCATAGTTCAGGTATTTATAGGTACTAATGGACAAAAGTACTATGCCCCCAATAAAAAGCAAAAGGGGAATTCCAAAAAGAATCCCCTTCCTAGAATGCTTTCGTTGCGGGGCATTAAGCGCCTTTTCGGGTTTCATGAAATGCCTCCGTATGTTTATTGATGATCAAGCAGCTTCAGTTGAACCAATATTCTTTTTGACAACGAAAAATAAAACAGCGGCTGCTATGATCATGGCTGCACCTGCCAGTGCCGTCGTATGGTCTATACCTGTCTGCTTTACTTCATTGGTTGTAAAAATGGCAATCTCTCTGCCTTCTACATCAGTGCCCGAAATAGTAAATTCACCATCGGCTTGTTTCTTTACGGTTACTTTAACATCGATTGCCTTTCCGGCTTCGGCTACGAGCTGAAGTATTTCTTGCTTGGCTTCAACGGAGAGCTTGGTTACGTCCTTGGTACCCTCCTCCTCCATTATCTCTGCTGCCCTGTCTACCTGAGCTATGACGGCATTGGCCTCCTCCTGGGTAAGCTCGTGGGTCTTGAGATAATTTTCAGCCTGGATTATGTATGTTTCCGGGATCTTAGCATTCTTCAGCGCCTGAATTACATCATCATTGGGTGCCGCAAGGGCAGTAGCAGCTGTGCTCAGCACAAGGAGTACGATCAATATAACAGTTGGTGCGATTTTATGCATTTTCATTTGTGCTCATCCCTCCAATAAATTTAAATATTAATTATATTATAATTTATTCCAGTGCTTCCTGTCAATGATTTCTATAAATTGTTTGGAAACGGTATAGCAGTAGGCCCCTTGCTTCCTACCTTTGCTTACTGCTAATTTTCATCGCTATAGTAGTAATCATTGTAATAATAGTAGTAGCTCTTGCTGGTGACTTTGTCGATCATATTGACCACTACCCCGATAATATTGGATTTAACCTTTTTGAGGAGCTCCTGGGAGCGCTGAAGTGCGTTTATGTTAACCTGGGCGCTGGCTGCAACAAGTATGGTGCCGTCAACAATGGTGGATAATACTGCAGCATCGGTAACAACGCCTACGGGAGGAGCATCGACGAATATAATATCATAATCGGCCTGCACCTCCTCCATGAACTGCTTCATTCTGTTTGAGGAGAGCAGCTCGGAGGGATTGGGCGGTATGGGACCTGAAGGCAGGATATCCAGATTCTCCACCTCCGTCCGGCGGGTATATTTCCTGAAATCCTCACGCATGGCCAGAACATTGGTAAGCCCTGCTTCATTGGCTAATTCGAATAACCTGTGGACATTGGGCTTTCTCATATCCGCATCAACGATCAGCACGCGGCTGCCGGCCTGAGCAAAGGTTATTGCCAGATTGCCCAGGGTAGTGGTCTTGCCCTCAGCCGGCCCTGAGCTTGTAATAACCAGAGTTCTTAGGATCTTGTCCACGCCGGAGAATTGAATATTGGTTCTCAATACCCTGTATGCCTCAGTAACCGGCGACTTCGGCAGGGAATAGGCCAACAGGCTGTCTGAGCTTATCGGTATAGTGCCTATTACGGGAATGCCCGTATATTTCAGGACATCTTCGGGGGTCTTTATCGTATTGTCAAGGTATTCTATCAATAATATGAGGCCAAATCCCAGCATAAGGCCGATTATGCATGAAACAGCTATATTCATGGGTTTGTTTGGTTTGATTGGGCTGAATGGCAGCAGAGCCGTATCGATGGTCTGGACATTTTCTATCTTCATAACCTCAATGACCTTGACCTTGAACACATCGGCAACCTTCTGGGCAATCAGCATGGCCATTTCCGGATCCCTGTGCTGTGCCGATATCATTATAAACCTCGTATCCTTTACCGAGCTCACATCAAGCATTCTGGACAGGGCACCGGGTGATATACCGGTCAACCCTAGCTCCTCAATGACCTGGCTTGATACAAACCTGCTTTTGACAAGCTCCCGGTAGTCATTTACCAGCTGGCTATTAAGCATAATATCGCTGGTCGTGATGGTTGTATTGACCTCCTTGTTGCTGCCGACATACAATGTTGTATCCGATTGATAAACAGGCTCCATTACAAAAAAGCTTAAAACTACCGCCGCTGCTACA
>Ga0172382_10010846_pt1 | contig 12139 bp, 15 predicted proteins | sample Leawel138RmetaG_FD_122245 | JGI IMG/M metagenome (GOLD analysis project Ga0172382, IMG submission 122245) | Leachate microbial communities from a municipal landfill in Southern Ontario, Canada - Leachate well 138R metaG | ecosystem: Engineered > Solid waste > Landfill > Unclassified | place...
CGAGGAAAACTTTATCGGTATCATTCTAGCTTCAGGTGTTGCGGTAGCTGTTGGTTTTGTCATCTTAATTGTTGCAAAAATTAAGAATGAATTTAGTTCATCTAAGAGACGTTATCGCAAGAACAAAGGAAATAATCTTCCGGGTGTTATCATTGCTTTAGCAATTGCAATCGCAATCCTTATATTAGTTACAAGTGTTATTTAGCAGGTGGCCAATATGATTGAACTAGGTAATAAAATCCTGGGTATAATCGATTGGATTGTACCCAGTGTACTTGTTATATTGGCAATCTTTATTACAGCTTCAGTGTTAAAAGGTTATAAACGTGTGATAAAAGACGCTAAAGAAATAACATCCAGTTTCAAGGGTGTTCTATTCTTTATCGTGATTGTCGTCGTACTGCTTTTTTGTTGGTTCTACATCAGAAGTTATCTAAAGATATGAGGTGTTTATGTGAGTTTCGATGCTTATGAATTAAAAATATTTGGCTTTATCGATAAATACGAACAAGTCATAAATACGGTTATTAGACGATATGATGATTTCTTTTTGTCTGTAATGACATTCTTTAAACTGGTTCTTAAATCATTTTCCGACATACTTGATTTAACCACTTGGTTCATGCGTTATAGCACTTTCCCTTTACATATGATATGGATTTGGTGGGACATTAGAACCTATCGATTAGAACATGTAGAAATTGAGCAAATACCTATATTTGAAATTGGAGCACAATATATGTACGGAAGACCAGGCAGTGGAAAATCAACATGTACTTATCACTTAATGATGGATTATGCTTATCGAACGGGTAAATGTTCTCTAACAACGGATTTAATGGAAACAGCCAGAACAGATACAGACGGCACACCTTATTATTATCATCAATTATTCAATCCAAGTGATTATTTTGTCGACGGCGAACAAATAGCACAGTTCGACTCTGATCGCTTTAATATTATTGTTTATGAAGAAATGTTAACGAAGTATCAACAACGTAACAACGCTAAAAAATCATACAATGATGAGGTTCTTCCAATGATTTCTGCTATGGGGACACAAAGACATCAGGGGATTGATTTATTCTTCTTTATATCACAGCTACCAAGAAACGACATCGCAATTATGCAAATGCTAAAAGGGTATCATGAGCCAAAAATAAAAAAGGGCTTTGATTACCACTATTGGTTACAAACAGGAAAAATCCGATTTCATATCAAAGGGTGGAAGATTACTTCGCATAGAGTAGAAAATATCGATTCAAGTAACTTTAAATTAGTCGATAAGAGAGTTTGGTTCTATCCTTGTGTTTATCAAGAAGATATGCAATATTTCAACCGCCTGAATATGAAAGAAAAATATAAAGCACTACCAAAAGTGAAAGGGGTTAAAATGACCGCATGAATGCACAACTAGGAACAATAATCATATCAGCTTTATTAATTCTACTATTGATGATCATCATTTACGTTATTTGGTTTATCTTCTGGACAGCTATCAGAGTACCAATCAAAATGAGAGATGATATCTTTCGAGATCGAGAAGAGGCGACAAAAGACCTTGAAAAAATCCGAGCTGAAAATATGGAGCAGTGGAGCAAGTTCAGAGAAATGACAGATGAAATTGAAAGGCTAAGAAATGCATACTATGCAGAGAAATCAAAGCTTGAAAAAATCACTGAAGAAAAAATCAAGCTTGAAACTCACAACGACAACTTAATCAGAACAACTAAAGAGCTAAAAAAGAGTATCAAAACCGAAGCCAAATAATATATATATACTTATATATATTATCACTAACTATTTTTCGAGTCGGCCATATTACAAAATGTAAGTGAGGACAACACAATGATTAGTATCTTAAAATCCAAGAAATCAAAAGAAGGAGTAGAAAAAAAGTGCGAACTCATCATAAAAAGACAAAAGTCACCTAAAAGGTGACTTTCGTTTACAACAATCCTGAATTTTCGTCAGGTCTCGGGACTGGCTACCCATGCAAAGATATATTATTACATTTTTTATCATTTGTCAAATAGTAACATTTTTTCAACCTTTCTAATGTATCCTTATATAGGGGATATTTCGCTACATAAGGACATAAAAAGACAAAGGGAGAATTATTATGCTAATTAAAGAATCAATCGAAAGATACACTTCTTTCATAAAAAGACAACATTCAACAGGAACTCATAAATTCTATAAATCACATTTAAATCATTTTTTAAAATGGTGTGATGAAAACTTCATTAAAGAATTATCAGATATCAAGTTTACTGCATTTGATGACTACATAGCAGAACAAAAGCGAACATGTTCGAATGCAACAATCAATAAAAGAATAGGTATATTGAAAAGATGGAGTAAACACCAAAATCACGAATGGGATTACTTAAACTCAATTTCGAAATTAAAAGAGCGAAAAACAACTTTTAAAATGATTGATTATAAAACCATGGGCAAAATAAAAAAATTCATCGATACAATGAACGATGAAGTATATAATAACTTGATGTATAAAACGCTTATTCATCTATTAATTGACACTGGGGCAAGAATCAATGAAGTATTGAGCATTGAAAAAAAGAATGTTCAAATCAAGAAAAACGAAATACTACTAACAACAACGAAAACGAAATCAGATCGAATAGTTTTTTTTAGAAACGACACAAAAGAATTACTGAAAAAGTGCATATCTGATCACAAATCAAATTATCTACTTTTCAACAAAGAAAAGAATCGACAACTGAACTATGATGATGTCCGTTTCTTCTTTAGAAAGCTAAAGACAGTTTTAAAAATAGAGGAATTACACCCTCATATGTTTAGGCATACTATGGCTACAAACTGGCTTGAATCAGGTGCAGACTTGCTTTCAGTAATGGAAACGTTAGGGCATAAAAACCTCGAAACAACAGAACGTTATCTTCACATGAGCAAAAAGCATATTAAAAAAACATATCTTGATAAATACAAAGGTTAATCATTCAGCATCATCAATCATTTGACCGACTACTTCGTGAACTCCTCTAAAACCGAATAAATCGTTAGGTGTGCATTTAAATATTTCGCATAACCTGACGATTTGTTTTGCGTTTGGAAGAGAAAGTCCTTTTTCCCATTTCCAGTAATGCGCTTGTGTAATCTCTAGTAAATTCGCTAATTCTCTTTGACTAATTTTTAAACTTTCTCTGTACTCTTTCAATTTTAATATAGTCATTTTAACACCTCCAAAAAAATAAATGACATATAGAATGTTTCAAAAGCGCTTGACAAATAACAGCTGTCAACCGTATAATTGAATTACGACATACAAAATGTGTCACAGTGTAAAATATAACCTAGTAAGTAACCAGGATAATTGAAGAGCTTGAAATATATGATTTCTAGCTTGTTTAATACTTTCTACTAAAACCAAATAAATCATTCGGTGTGCATTTAAATATTTCGCATAACCTGACGATTTGTTTTGCGTTTGGAAGAGAAAGTCCTTTTTCCCAACGACTATAAGCTTGTTGTGTAAGGCCGATTAATTCTGATATCTCACGTTGACTTTTACCAGAATTTTCACGATAAAACTTTAACTTCAATTGATTCATAACTAACCTCCTATTGATAAATTCACAATTATTTATTGTATAACGTTGACAATTTCAAATTGTAAGTGTATCATTAAAGTATCTTACAACTAGAAATTGTGAGTTATTGTAAAATATATCCTGGTAACAAACCAGGACAATTGAAGAGCTTGAAAAATATTATTTCTTGCTTGATTAATGGAAAAACTGGATTACTCCAGTGACATTACTAAGTGGCGTTGCAAGAGGGATTCGAACCCCCGACCGACGGCTTAGAAGTCCATCACCCAATTAATCAAGTTGAATGGGTGCCGACGTCATAAAATTTTTAACTCCCGACACCATTCATTGTAATGGTGCTTTTTGTTTTTTAGCACTCAATGGTAGTTACATAGCTTCCGGCACGTTGTTATGTAACTACCATGGGGGAGTCTAAGAAATGGAGTGATTGCATGTCATTTTTTACAATAAAAAACATCCTGGTAAATGAGTACCCAAATTATGGACCATACCGGATTTATAAAAAAGTGATTGAACTCATTCGAGATCAACAAACAGCTGATAGGTTCATGCTCTCTAACCATGGGGGATTTACCAAGGGAGAATTGAACAAGATAAAATACGATATCGAATACCGGAAATACAGATATCGAAAAAACCCGCCATCATAGTGGGTTATGCAGGGGACACTAGCTTCTAGCAATCCTATTGTCCTCTGCATAAATCACTATGAAAGGATTGCTAGAAATGAGAAATAAATATGTATATACGATATATGAGCATGCCACCGGGCGTTATCTTGAGTTCTTCTCTAGTCTTGACAGGGCATTACAATTTGCATTATCAAATGGTCTAAACGTGAAAGCCTGGGATTATAACGATTGTCACTATATGCTCTATACAGGAAAAAAGAGTGCTGCTTACTTATTTAGATTAGATGGAAAATATTATGATGATAAGAAACACACTCACATATTTGTAAAAATAAGACTAGATGGAAACGGAACATTAAACGTTTAATTGTTCGAACAAAGCTCCTGGTGAATTGTTGCGACAATTAAACGTTTAATTGTTAGAACAAATAACCTGGATAATTGTTGTAAAAAATAACTGAAGAGAGGGATTGCTAGAATGATACCAGTTAAGAGTATTGAAAAAGACTTAATCGCTAAGTTAGAAAAAGAAACCAAACACGAAATTGAGCATTACAATTTCAAATATGATCAAAATGAGATTGAACTTATGTTTACATTCAAGTCTCAAGTAATTACGGCCTATTATGAGGTAGATAAAGGACAACTTACTTTCAAAAACGTGAGTGGTGTGAATATCAATCTTAAATTATTTATCGCTTTAGAGAACTTGTTTAACAAAGAATTGACGATTCTAACCGAAGAAGATGATTTGACTGATGATGATGTAAAAGCCCCTATAAACGCAAGAGTTCACACATGGTTTGTTGAAAGATGAATGAGATCAGAGCGATAGAATTTGATAAGCACATTAAATCAATGGGCAAATTAGAGCGTCTAAGGGCAAAGATTCAAATCATCAAGCTTGAAATTGAAAATTGTAGAGAAATCACCCAGGGCATTGGATTTCATTTCGTATATGGTCGTGAACTTGATATTGAAGAATTACAAGGTAGACACTACACACTAAATAACCTCTATAGAGAATTAGATAAGCATTTAACATCAGACTTACCATTTTAATCGAAACAAGCCTTAACCTTGGGGCTTGTCTATCAGAGATTGACTCCTGATACTGATGAGATAGTCTAAAACTTAATCATGACATAGAAAGGATTGCTAAAATGAAGATTTCTATTGAAACACTAAAGACATTAATTATGTACCATATCAGAGCGGAGAATGAAGTCCAAGATCCATGGCATTTAATGAAACTATCTGAATACGTCTCAAAACGTGTTTTTCACCAATTAGAAGTACAGAAACTAAATGAACTACTAACTGAACTGAACGAGGTTCATGGCTATGACAAATAACCAGGACATCAACTTGACTGACATACTAATCAATTTAAGCCCGTTTGATATTGTCAATGACGCTTTCAAGTTTAGAAACAATCAAGAAGAGGAAATCAGCCTCAAAAACGTTGCGATATTGCGTGATAAATACATCAATGATGATATAGAAGTAATCAACGGTGTGATCATCTACTTAGCAATAATCAAGAAAGGCACAATGCCAGGTTTAAAGTATCTGATTAAAACTTACAACGATTTCAAAAAGAAAAACATCACAAATACGTATAAAATCGTTAGTCACATTAAAAACCGTATAATATTCGAAAAAGAAATCCTAGATAAGAAAAAACACAATAAAGAACTATACATGAAAAAGTAAAGGAGGGTTAGCTATGGCAAGAAAAGAAAATGTTTACTTCAAACAATCAAACCTAAAACTAGATGGTTTCGATATGCTCTATCACAATAGAGATATGGACACATTCTATGCTAACCCAAATATTGATACGACTGTTAAAATCATACATAGATTTACTTATCATTTTTTAAACCCGAAAAACAAAGATAAGAATACGCTGGAAAGAGTTTATGAACTAAACACAAGTTTAGCTAAGCTATTTAACGTAACTGTCTCAACAGTTCAAAAAGCGATTAGAAACGCAGTTCAAATCGGTGTCATCAGCAAACGATACTATGTCGGCGCTGGTGGTGCGTTAGTTGACCATGACGACAATCCAAACGGTGGTTTAACTCAAAGATACGTCGAACTAAATACAGGTCAATTAAAAGACCTTTTTAGAGCTATGCCGAAAGATAAAACGTATAAGAAATATAACAAACGTTCGAGAGAACGTCGTTTTGCATTGCAACGTGCAATGACACTAATTGATAATCCTGACTTAGTCATACAACTGATTAATGAGGCTAGAATCGAAGACATTAAGACAACCAGAACACAATATAACAGTTATGTTGCAAATCAATTTGCTAAATATACGAACCAAGAACCAATTGATTTAGACCAAATCATAGAAGCAACCGAAAACAAGATCACATCAGAGCGTAGAAGCTCACTATTAGGCGACCTCAATAAGTTGCTTGATATCGAGCGAGTTAATCCGGATTGGATTAGCTAAGCGAATATAAACAAACGACCTAGAGTCGTTATTTAGGCATTTAAAAACAACTAAAAATGGCTCTCTCCTTAGCACTCAAATCTTACATTCTAACTTTTTTTAGAAATGTAAATGATTTGGGTGTTTTCTTTTTTCTTAGTTTAATGTAAGTTGCTATGTTGATGATACGTAAGTTGCTATGGTAGAAATCGTAAGTTGCTATGCATAGGAATGATTTTTAAAATAATAAAAAAGAGTATATAGAGTACGATTAGTTAAGGCATTCAAGATGTAGTTCGAAGCGTAATGACTTCTTGTTTTTCTTTTAGATCCCGTAGTCAGTTGATAGTTGTTTCCTTTTTCTATGTCTTGATGAAAAGATAAAGTCAAAAGAGTTAGTAATGGTTACGCCCCGATACACGTTTCGGGTCGTTTGCGGTTACTTTGCTAATAGAATCCACTCCGTTTGGGTTTGAAATTGATTTAGTGTAATTGACTTGTTGAGTTTAATCAAAGCGCTTAGAACTTGATTTTTGCGGTCATGTTACCAAAGGATTTAATCTTTCAAAAAATTATGACGGTACTAAACATTAATATGGATTTTTGAAAATCACAAGGCGAAAGCCTTTTTTTTTCGTTTTTTTTAACAAAAACATACGGCCTAAAATTTAAATTCTTGAAATTCATGTTAGTTTAAAAGCATAAATGAAAAAGGAGGCTTTAAAAAAATGAAATTGAAACAAGTAATCATCAGTGCATTATTTATCTTAGGTGTCTACACACTATTGATTTTCTTATTTGGTGCAACTGCAATCCCGGAGGAACCAGGCATTTTTACAACGGTTCATGAGTTTTTCAACAAACAATACACATTTTTAATTGAAACCAACGTTTCAACACAGAATTTCTATGCGATTGTTATTGCAGTCATTCTTATGACGATTGTTGCGACAACAATGATTTTCAAACTCAAAAAATAAGATGATTCGATGGCTATTTAAGAAATTTAGACTTCTTCTTATTGTAGCTCTATTATCATCGGTATTTTGGTTACCTCTATTAGTCGCTCAGAGCGAATCGAAATCCGAGATAATTGATGAGGTAATTACTGAAGAAGTTGTCAATGATGATTTCAATTATTACACGTCGAGGGCAGTGATGAAATTAATCATTGTTTATGAAAATGACCAAGGCGAAAAAGCAAATGCGACTGGTTCGGCCATCATCATTTACGAAGATGATAACTACAGTTATTTGATAACTAATCATCACAATATCAGACATCAAGATTATGATCTAAAAAATATAGTCGCAGTCGATTATACAAACGCAACATATGAGGCCATATCAATGGTCGAAAATGACACTTATGAAATCATATCTGATCTCTATGATTTAGCATTACTTAAAATAAGAAAACTATCAATCAAACCGGCCGTCATATCAACCTTAGAAATGCATCCAGGTTCAATCGTTCATTCAGTCGGTTATCCAAAAGGCGAACGAGCAATTGAACAAGGCGTATTTATCGAGATGATAAAAGACCTTGAGTATTTTCCTTTTGAAGCAATCAAATCAAACGCAACCATTCAAAAGGGTTCTTCAGGCGGTGCATTGATTGATAGAAAAGGCAATTTAATCGGGATGACTACGCTTGGGGCTTTTGCCTCAGGCAATGAATTTGTTTATTCTTATTCAATACCGGTTTCAATCATTCAAGAGTATTTACAACTTTATTTTTAGGAGGAAAAAAGAAAAATGAAACGAATGTTTAAAGGCTTATTTTTATTCATTGCGTTGTTTGGTGTATTCATTACAGCTCAACCAGTTACGCATGCGTCATCGGCCAATTTAACCTTAATGGATCTAAACAGTGGCCAAACATACAATAGTGATAGTGTGATTATCAATTCAATTAACAGCTCAAACAAAATTGACTTGATGGATGCTAATAACGGGATGTCTCTCATTGTTAGAGCTGCTTCGTTCGAAATCGTACTAGGTTCTGGCGGTAACTTATCGATTATGTACGAGTTAGGCGGCAATTTTGTATCGTTGTCCGGCAACTATCAATCGGTCATATTAAATGACCCATCAGGTAGCAATATCACAATTGATTATTCGGGTGGAACGTTATCTAAAGAAGTTATCCAAGTTACCGCAAACGACCTTAGACCTGGTTTCAGTGGTCAAGAAACGTTCGCAACCAACGTATCAGACGCTAAACCTTTATCTCACTTCTTGCAGTATATCAAGGTATACGATAACGTCGATGGCGATTTAACCGACCAAATTTATATTATTACTGATAACTACACGACTAATAAAAATGTCCTGGGGACTTGGTCAGTCAAACTTGGTGTTGAAGACTCAGCCGGTAACGTATCAGAGTTCACATTTAATATTCAGGTTGCAGACATTACTGCACCAGTGATTAATGGTAATACCTCAAAGGTTCAAATCAGTTATACCCAAACGTACAATATTACTTCATTTAAGAATTCACTAACCGTATCAGATAACTATGATACGATAGCTAACTCAAAAATCACAATCAAGTCAGATAATTACACAGCGAATAAGACAAACCTAGGCACTTACGATATTGTCTTCGAAGTTGCTGATAACTCAGGCAATAAATCGACGTTTACAAAACAAATTGAAGTCGTTGATGACGTTGCACCAACATGGACAGGACAAAACGCCTATACCAAGGACGCAACGGCTGTCTTAACCGTTGATACAATCAAAGCGAATCTATCGGCCAATGACTTAAAAGACGGAAACCGTACAGCTTACATCACGGTTAAAGAAGATAATTACACGGGCAAAGGTAACCGAGTAGGCACTTATTCAATTTTATTTGAAGTAGCCGATACCAAGGGCAATAAATCAACGTTTACAGTCACAATCGACGTGCGTGATGACATCCCTGGTGTTTGGTACATCGTAAATGGATCTTCATTTGTTTTAATCCCACCAATGAAGTTGACACAAAATCAAATCATTGAATTATTACAACGTACCAATCAAATCCAAGTTACAGGCACAACAAACGTAAATTTCTTTCTAGATGAATACACAGGCAATGAAGAAACACCAGGTGTTTACAATATGGGGTTTAATTTGTCAAACTCTGCTGGACAATCGAGTGTTCACAACTTTGTGATTACAGTTACAGAAACGGCAGATGATGACCAAATCACTATTACACCTGATAGCTCATTTTTAGATGGATTTACTGACTTTGTCAGTTCAAACAAAATCATGATCATTGGTTTATTATCAATCGGTTTAGTTTTGATTGTTGCTGTTTCAGTAGCAACCAATAAAAAACCAGCAAGAAAAAGAACTTACAAGAAAAGAAAATAAGGAGTGATGAACTTGAAAAAAGTATTTCTAAGTTTCATTTTAGTATTTACCGCACTATTGGGTGTAACAACCCTAAGCGCAAACACGACGTCGCTTGACTCATGGGACTATATCGATAACTATTATGTGTATAATCAAGACGTCATGTTATCTGATGGTTTATCAATCGAATTATCAACTGAAATCGACATCACATCACTAGAATACAACTACAATAACAACGGTTATCAGAGCGTTGAAATGAAGCCTGATGGTTCATTTACATTATTCTCTGATATCACGTATCAACCGAATAATATTGCACTTCATGAAGTCTACATTAACGACATCTTGATTGCAACCTTGGGTGTTGATATGTCACTACCGGAAAAGTTAAACATTACAATCAGAGCTCTGGGAACCCCTAGAGCTCAACCAATTGAACGATTAGTAACGGACGTTAAGAGTGATTTCAACGAATGGGAGTTAACCATGAATAACGGCGTTTACTTTCTTGAATCGAACCGAGTAAGTAACGACACAAACAAGCTTTTAGTTTCCGTGTCCACTGCATTTAAATCAATCAATGAGACTTACGATAGTTTCATATTAGACGTCGTTGATGGTTCAACGTCAAGAGTCGAGGTTTATCAAGACAATTCAACCATTCATCAAAAATCATCACATGACCTTAGATATCTAAACGCAAACAATCGAACGGCTTTACATCTATATGGTGCAAACACTGAAGAAGATATTTACTTTGACCAGGGCGACCATTTCAAAATTGTTTTAGCTCTAAATAAGAACCTAACTTCTGCTCAGAGAAACGAAATACTAAACGCATTTAATCATAATTATCGTAACACGAACGACTTTGTAGCGGTCATTTTTTCAGTAACCGCCTATCTGATACCAGTAGAAATTGACCTAATCGGTGGCGACTACCAAGCACTACCTGAAACCGAGGGAAGTATTTACTCAGATACCAACAAAATGGGTAAAGTGTCTATTTCTAACCTAGGTAATAATCAATACCAATTTACGATTAACTATGAGCGTATTTACACGTTTGTCTACACATTCGCAAGTAATACCAATGTTTCAATGTTTGATTCAAACTTCGAAGCGTTCTACTACTCTGATAATGGATCTAAGTTTATCGTTTTTAACCTTGGACAACAATCCATGTTTACCTCAAGAAACATCAAAAATCAAACGTTTGTACCATATACAACATGGAACCTTAACACGAACGAATTAGCAACTATTGATGATTTCAATGTTTATCTCTATACCAAAAATGAAGCTGGTAATAACATCTATGCATATTTCTATGTTAATGACTTCGTGATCGATAACTTATTATCGGTATCACTAGCTATGGAATGGCGTTATGTTTCAATCGTTGGATCTAAAGGCGAATGGAATCCATACTTTAGAACACTTGAACAAGGCAACGTCTCATCGGGTAACGTATCATGGAAATTAAAAGCGGCGATGATATCATCTGCAGCGACAGCCGCAGGCTCATTTATACCTGGTTTAGGTTTTCCTATACTAGCGGTCGGAACACCTGTATCATTGTTGTTTAATTACTTGGCAGTTGATGAAATGATTGAGAAAGGTTCAATGGTCATTGGTTCAATCAATGAGATTTCTAATGTCGTACCAACAACCACACTTAAAAATGAAATCAACGGGGCATATCGTGAGTATTACGATAACTTTGACGGTATGGATTTATCGAATTACACCCTATGGAAACTACATTTAGGGACGTTTGATAAGTTCTTCCAAGACAGAGTTGAGATAAGAAAAGATAACGGTTTAGACGTCATTTCTTTTAGGTATATGACTGACGGTAAAGTCTACACAATTGATGATTCTAATATCAATGAAGTGTTCAATCCTGGTAGCTTAGAACAAACACCAGATGATAAGCCGTTAACGCCTGATTGGTTAGCTCGATTACTCAAGTTCATCGAGGAAAACTTTATCGGTATCATTCTAGCTTCAGGTGTTGCGGTAGCTGTTGGTTTTGTCATCTTAATTGTTGCAAAAATTAAGAATGAATTTAGTTCATCTAAGAGACGTTATCGCAAGAA